>ERZ808245.390-NODE-390-length-23120-cov-6.149967_pt1 | contig 23120 bp, 27 predicted proteins | sample MGYA00521243_ERZ808245 | MGnify/ENA primary metagenome ERZ808245 (study PRJEB31516, sample SAMN03275576) | gut metagenome | biome: mammalia-associated habitat; material: feces | host: Papio cynocephalus | place: Kenya | collected 2012-07-07 ... | reverse complement strand
CGTTCTCTGCCCGAACCACAAGACTTATAGTTCCTTACGACTGTTAAGCCTTGAGATTGCAAGACTTTTGCTCTGGAGGTGACACCCAGATTTGAACTGGGGAATGAGGGTTTTGCAGACCCTTGCCTTACCACTTGGCTATGTCACCGTATGGAAAAAGGAGCAAATGCTTTGCTCCTTTTTCATTTGGAGCGGGCGACGAGGCTCGAACTCGCTACCTCCACCTTGGCAAGGTGGCGCTCTACCAGATGAGCTACGCCCGCAAATGGTGCCTCCGGTCGGAGTCGAACCAACGACACGCGGATTTTCAATCCGCTGCTCTACCAACTGAGCTACAGAGGCGTATCAAGCCGCTGTTGCAGCCTGATAATGGCGACCACGAAGGGACTCGAACCCTCGACCTCCGGCGTGACAGGCCGGCGTTCTAACCAACTGAACTACATGGCCACATTTTGGTGGGAACAACAGGGCTCGAACCTGTGACCCCCTGCTTGTAAGGCAGGTGCTCTCCCAGCTGAGCTATGCTCCCCACTCGAAGCCGTCTTACGAACGGCAAGGGTTATTATACTAAATCCCCCTCGCCGTGTCAACATTTTTTTCAAGACTTTTGAAACTTTTTTTGCCCCGGCAGAAGGGCACGGTATGCGCGCCCTTACTTGCCGACTTTTTTGAGCTCGTCGATCATGCCTCGCAGCTCCTCGCCGGAGAAGCTGTGGATGCGGTCGCAGAACTGGCAGGTGAGGTCTGCCTTGCCCTGCTCGCGCAGAATGTCCTCCAGCTCCTTCGAGCCGAGGGAAAGCAGCGCGCGCTCCGTGCGCTCGCGCGAGCAGTAGCAGCGGTATTCGATGGGCGTCATCTCCAGGATCTCGAGGTCGAAATCGGAAAGCACCGTGCGCAGAAGGTTCGCCGGATCGGGATCGTCGCGGAGCTGATTCGTCACGCTGGGCGCGGCATAGATGCCGCCCTCGACCTTGGCGATGGTATCCTCGCCCGCGCCGGGAAGGAGCTGAATGAGGTAGCCGCCGGCGGCGAGCACGCTGCGGTCGCGGTCGACCAGCACGCCGAGGCCGCAGGCCGACGGAATCTGCTCGGACTCCACAAAGTAGGCGGCCAGATCCTCGGCGATCTCGCCGCCGAGCAGGTCGACCGTTCCGACGTAAGGTTCCTTGAGTCCGAGGTCCTTGATGACGGTCAGGGTGCCGCCGTGGCCGACGGCGCTGCCGACGTCCAGCTTGCCGTCCGCGCGCAGAGGAAGCTCCACGGAGGCATCCTGCACATAGCCGCGCACGTTGCCCTCGGCGTCGGAGACGGCGAGGATGGTGCCGAGCGGGCCGTCGCCCTTGATCTGGAGCGTGACGCTCTCGCCGCTGCCCTTGAGGGCGTTGCCCATCATGGAGACGCCGGCGAGCGCGCGGCCCAGCGCCGCGGTGGCGACGGGGCTGGTGTGGTGGATCTGACGGGCGCGCTCGGTGAGCGCGCGGGTGTAGACGGCCGTGGCCTTGACCATGCCGTCCTTGGACATGGCTCTTACTAATGTGTCGTTCATAAAATCACTCTTTTCGGATACAGGAAATATAGATGCGCCCGTCTGTTTCGTTCGGGGCACGGAGGCGGCAGTCGCCATAGACGCGAATTTCGCCGAAGCCGGCGGCGGTCAGCCATTCGGTCAGCTCCGAAACGCTGTACCAGCGCTGATGGTGCTCCTCGAAGCTGCGCTCCCACGCGCCGTCCGCGCGGGCGGAGAAAATGTCAACGTAATAGTCCAGCAGGCGCGAGCGGCGGGAATACTCCGTGCGCCACACGCAGTAGACGTCCTCACGTTCGTCGAGCCAGACCTGACCGTCCATCGCCTCGAGCTTGCCGAGGGCATGAACGTCGAACACGAGCGAGCCGCCGGGGGCGATGAAGAGGTGCAGGCGGCGGAAGGTCTCGCGCACCTCGCGCGCTTCGGTGAGGTAATTGAGGCTGTCGAGGCAGCAGATCGCCGCCTCCACCGTGCCGTAGAGGTCCAGCTCGGGCATGGACTGATGCAAAAACAGCGGCGGGACGCCGGTGAGCGTCTGCGCCTTTTCGCGCGCCTCGAGCAGCATATCCTCCGAGCCGTCCACGCCGATGAGCTCGTAGCCGCGCTCGGTGAGAAGGGCGGTCATCGTGCCGGTGCCGCAGGCGAGGTCGAGCACGGTATGGACCGGAATGTGACTGCGCAGGAAGAGCTTTTCGACGAAAGCGGCACGCTTTTCGTAGCCGACGTCCTGCGTCAGCTCGTCGTAGGAGGCGGCGAGGGCGGAATAGCTTTCCATCACTTCTCGCCCTTCATGCGCGCGAAGATGCGCTCGTAGCCGCCGTCGGAGTCGGTCAGCGAGCGGGCCACGCGCGAGATCGTCGCGCTGGAGGCGCCGGTGCGCTCCAGAATCTCGCTGTAGACCTTGCCCTGCGTGAGCATCCGCGCGACCTCAAAGCGCTGCTCCATCGCGCGAAGCTCGGCGATGGTGCACACGTCGCGGAAGAAGCTGTAGCACTCCTCCTCGTCCTTCAAAAGCAGAATGGCCTTATAAAAGTCCTCGTTTTTTTCTTTCTTTCCGATGCGGTTTCCCGGTGCAGCCATGATAGACCCCTCCGAAATATGACAGTAGTGCGCCCTGCGCACCCTACTTTATAGTTTAACAGAACAGAGCATGAAAGTAAAGGGCGGAAGTGTGAACTTTTCGCATTTTCCGCGGCGGAACCGCCTGCACGGATGCTTCATACATTGGAGTGAGAAAAAAAGGGAGGACGGTATGGAAAGAGAGCTTCTGCGGCTGTCGGAAACGCCGCTGCACCTGGAGAAAACGTGGGAGAGCGGCGGCGTGCCGGTGCTGACCGCCGAGGTGACGCTGCCGCGCTGCGGAGAAAAGGGCCGCCGCGCGCGGCGCTTCGACCGCTACTACCGCCAATACGCGCGCGCCTATCTGAAATACTGCGAGGCGGAGCTGCTGCCCCGTGCCGCCGAGACGATGCGCACGGCGCTGGAACGCAGCGCGCCGTGGAGCTGCGCCCGCGCGGCGCTCACCTATCGGGTGACGCTCGTGCGGGGAGAATTGCTGAGCCTTTATACCGAGGGAAGAGAGGAGCATCTGCCGCCGCAGCTCACGCTCCGCCGCGCGGAGACGTGGGATCGGCGCACGGGCTTTCTCCTGCCGCTCACGGCGTTTTTTCCGCCGAAAACAGCGGTAAAAAAGCAGCTTGTCCGCGCGGCAAGGGAAACGGCGCGGGAGCAGATGGAGGCGGGCACGGTGGCATACTATCCCAATTACGGCGCGCTGCTGCGCCGCGCCTACTCCGGACGCAGCTTTTATCTGGCGGACGACGGCCTGCACTGGTTCTATCCGATGTATTCCGTCGCGCCCGCGGCGGAGGGCATCGTGGACTTTTTATTGCCCTACGGCGAAGCGGGGCCGCTCCTGTCGGCGGGGGAGGAAAAAGGATAGAGAGAGGCGGCCCGGTCCGCAGACCGCGCCGCCTCTCTCTGTAGGGGGATGAGTGGTATCTTTTTTAGTAGCTGCCGAGGTCGGCGGACTTGTCACCCTCGACGCTGACGCCGAAGACATAGTCGTTGCCGGGCAGGACGGCGTTGAGGATCACGCCGCACAGGGCCGCGATGGCAAGGCCGGAGAGGGTGACGGCCGCGCCGCCGACGGTGAAGGTGATGCCGCCGACCGAGCTGAAGCCCAGGCCGCTGACAAACATGACCGCCGCGATGATGAGGTTGCGGGACTTGGTGAGGTCGACCTGATTCTCCACGATGTTGCGCACGCCGACCGCGGAGATCATACCGTAGAGGATGAAGCTGACGCCGCCGACGATGGCGGAGGGGATGGAGTTGACGAGCGCGTCAAACTTGGGGGAGAAGCTCAGAATGATGGCGTAGATGGCGGCGAGGCGCACGACGCGGGGGTCGTAGACCTTGGAGAGGGCAAGCACGCCGGTGTTCTCGCCATAGGTGGTGTTGGCGGGGCCGCCGAACATACCGGCGAGCGCGGTGGCGAGACCGTCGCCGACGAGGGTGCGGTGCAGGCCGGGGTCCTCGATGAAGTTCTTACCGGTGGTGGAGGAGATGGCGGAGACGTCGCCGATGTGCTCCATCATGGCGGCGATGGCGATGGGTGCCATGACGAGGATGGCGGAGACGTCGAACTTGGCGATGACGAACTGCTGGAGACCGATCAGGTTCGCCTTACTGACGGAGGCAAAGTTGACGAGCGGCTGCATCACGCCGTCCGCGTCAGGCAGCTGCACACCGCAGGCGGTGGCGATGAGCGCAACGAGGTAGCTGCCGACCACGCCGAGGAGGATGGGGATGATCTTGACCATGCCCTTGCCCCAGATATTGGCAACGACGATGATCGCCATGGCGACGAGCGCGAGCCACCAGCAGGTCGCGGCGTTGTTGATCGCGGAGCCGGAGAGGTTCAGACCGATCATGATGATCATGGGGCCGGTGACGATGGGCGGGAAGTAGCGCATGACCTTCTTCGCGCCGAGCAGCTTGAACAGCAGCGCGAGCACGAGGTAGAGAAGACCCGCGATCACGATGCCGCCGAGCGCGTAGGCGAGCTTTTCCTCGCCGCTCATACCGGCGTATTTGCCGGCGTCCAGCTTGGCGACGGTCTCGAAGCCGCCGAGGTAGGCGAACGAGGAGCCGAGGAACGCGGGGACCTTCATCCTGGTGCAGACGTGGAAGAGGAGCGTGCCGAGACCGGCAAAGAGCAGCGTGGTCTGGATGGAGAGCGGCAGGCCGTAGCCCTGCACGAGGATGGGGACGAGCACCGTCGCGCCGAACATGGCGAACATATGCTGCAAGCCCAGCACCAGCATTCTGGGGGTGCCCAGCTGTCGGGCGTCGTAGATGGCTTCGTGTCCGAGTTCTTTCTTCATGTGATTTTCCCTCTTTCTTCTGATTTTGATGTATGTTCCTATTTGACCAAACGGTTCAGCGCCCCGCGCGGGCAAAAAAAGAGACCGGTAAAAAATTACCGGTCAAAGGAAACAATAGCATTATCAGCAAAAACGACGCCGATAAAAACGGAAACACCGACAGGAAGGAATTTCTTTTTGTACATATACTGCGTCATGGCTGTGTCCTCCCCCGTTTGTTTCTTTTGGAAATGATACAGGACAGGAGCGGAAAAAGCAAGATGGGATTTTAGCCAAGAAACACGAAAGCCGTTTGGCTCTTTTGTGCAATGTGGCAAAGGACGGGCGGCGCTTCGCGCCGCGCCCACGCATTGACGGCACGCGGAAAAGCTGATATAATCCACAATGATAGAATATGTGAACGTTCGAGGGACACCATGAAGAAGAACGAAAAGAAGGAACAGACCGCCCAGCACCGCAATAACCCTAACGTCCTCGGCCTGCGCGCGGACGTGGTCGAGCAGCGCATCACCGATACGCTGGAGACGAACTATATGCCCTACGCGATGTCGGTCATCGTCTCACGCGCCATTCCGGAGATCGACGGCTTCAAGCCCAGCCACCGCAAGCTCCTCTATACCATGTATAAGATGGGACTTCTCACCGGCGCGCGCACGAAGAGCGCGAACATCGTCGGCCAGACCATGCGGCTCAATCCCCACGGCGACGCCGCCATCTACGACACGATGGTGCGTCTTTCCAAGGGCTACGGGGCGCTGCTGCACCCGTTCGTGGACTCCAAGGGCAACTTCGGTAAGGTCTACTCGCGCGATATGGCGTGGGCGGCGAGCCGCTACACGGAGGCCAAGCTCTCCGCCATCTGCGCCGAGTTGTTCCGCGACATCGACTCCGACACCGTCGATTTCATCGACAACTACGACAACACCATGAAGGAGCCGGCGCTGCTGCCGACGACCTTCCCGAACATCCTTGTGAGCGCCAATCAGGGCATCGCGGTCGGCATGGCGAGCCAGCTGTGCGGCTTCAACCTCGGCGAGGTGTGCGACACGACGATCGCCTACCTCAAAAATCCCGACTGCGACCTGACGGAGACGCTGCTCGCGCCCGATTTCCCGACCGGCGGCGAGGCCATCTGCGACATAGACGCGCTGCGCGAAATTTACAGCACGGGCCGCGGCGGCGTGAAGGTCCGCGCCCGCTGGCGCTACGACAAAAAGGAAAACCTCATCGAGGTCTACGAAATTCCTTACACCACCACGACCGAGGCCATCATGGACAAGGTCGCCGAGCTCATCAAGGCAGGCAAGGTCAAGGAGATCACCGATATGCGCGACGAGACCGACCTGAACGGTCTCAAGCTGACCATCGATCTCAAGCGCGGCACCGACCCCGACAAGCTCATGCAGAAGCTGATGAAGTCCACGACGCTGCAGGACACCATGTCCTGCAACTTCAACGTGCTCATCGCCGGAATGCCGCGCGTGATGGGCGTGCGTGAGCTGCTCGACGAGTGGTGCGCGTGGCGCACGGAGTGCGTCCGCCGCCGCGTCTACTTCGTCATGAGCAAGAAGAAGGACAAGCTGCACCTGCTGAAGGGCCTCAAGCGCATCCTGCTCGACATCGACAAGGCCATCAAGATCATCCGCGAGACGGAGGCTGAGTCCGACGTGGTGCCGAACTTGATGATCGGCTTCGGCATCGACCAGGTGCAGGCGGAGTATGTCGCAGAGATCAAGCTGCGCAACATCAACAAGGAATATATCCTCAAGCGCGTGGAGGAGACGAGCGCCCTGCAGGACGAGATCGAGGACCTGGAGGACATTCTCGCCCGCCCTGCGCGCGTGAAGAAGATCATCGTCACCGAGCTGGAGGACGTGCGGAAGAAATACGCCGCGCCGCGCCGCACCGGCATCGTCTACGGCCACGAGGTCGAGGAATACACCGAGGAGACCACGGTGGACGATTACGCCGTGTCCGTGTTCCTCTCCCGCGAGGGCTACTTCAAGAAGATCACGCCCGCCTCGCTGCGCATGAACGCGGAGCAAAAGTATAAGGAGGGCGACGCGCTCGCGCAGAGTTTCGAGACCTCCAACGCCGCCGAGGTGATGTTCTTCACCGACAAGTGTCAGGTCTACAAGACGCGCCTTTCGGACTTCGACGACACCAAGGCGTCCGCACTCGGCGACTATCTGCCCGCAAGGCTCGGTATGGACGAGGGCGAGAGCGTCATCTATATGATGCTGCCCGGCGATTACCGCGGCTGGATGCTCTTCTTCTTTGAAAACGGCAAGACCGCCAAGGTGGAGCTGTCCGCCTACCGGACGACCTCGAACCGCCGCAAGCTCACCGGCGCATACTCCGATAAGTCTCCCCTGCGCACGGCGCTGTGCCTGCGCGAGGACTGCGAGCTGGCGGTCTACTCCACCGAGCCGCGCGTGCTGGTGTTCTCCACCGCGCTGCTGGGGAGCAAGACCACGCGTGCGACGCAGGGCGTCGCGGTGCTGACGCTCAAAAAGAAATTTACGCTCGACTACGCCTGTCCCGCCGAGGCGACCGGCATCGCCAACCTTGCCCGCTACCGCGCCCGCAGCCTCCCCGCGGTCGGCGCGCTCTTAAAGGCGGAGGACAGCGACGAAAAACAGATCTCCCTGATGGACTGAGAAAGGAAGTCATTGCTTGAAGCTGCTCAAACAGTATGTTTCCATCACGCTCGGCTGCGCGCTCATGGCGCTGGCCTTCGACTGGTTTTATGTCCCCAACGAGCTGACGCTCGGCGGCTTCACCGGTATCGCGCAGGTCATCAATTTCTTTGCACCCGCGCTGCCGGTCGGCGTCACCGTCATCGTGCTCAACGCGCCGCTCTTTCTGATGAGCCTCAAGCGCTTCGGCAGGCGCTTCCTGGTGCGCTCGTTCTTCGCCGTGGCGGTGAACTCCGTGTTCATCGACCTCATCAATGCCGTCTGCACCTTTCAGCCGATGGATAAGCTCCTCGGCTGCATCTACGGCGGCGTGCTCGTGGGCGTCTCGCTCGGCTGGCTGCTGCGCGAGGAGGCGACCACCGGCGGCACGGAGCTGGGCGCGTGGCTGCTGAAGGCGAAGATCCCCGGCCTCTCCATCGGCACGCTCTGCCTTGCCATTGATCTGACGATCATCGTGCTCTATGCTGCGGTGTTCCGCAGTCTGGAAAACGCGCTTTACGGCGGCATCGCACTCTATATCTCCACCAAGGTGATGGATATGGTGGTCTACGGCGGCAGCGCCGCGAAGCTCGCCTACATCATCTCCAACGAGCAGGAGAGGATCACCGCAGAGCTGCTTGCACGCGATATGGGCGTCACCCGCCTAACCGCCGAGGGAGCCTATACGCACAACGACAAGCCCGTGCTGCTCTGCGCCGTCCGCCGCCGCGAAATCGTGGCGGTCAAGCGTCTGGTGAACGAGATCGACCCGACCGCCTTCTTCATCGTCTGCGACGCGCGCGAGGTGCTCGGCGAGGGCTTCAGCGAATATAAGCCCGACGGGCTGTAACAAAAAATCTCTCTCGCGGTGCGGGAGACGGAACATAAAGAAAGGAAGCAAGGTCATGGACTTTACGAATGTGACAAAGGCGCTGACCGCGCGCGGCTTTAAGGTCTCGAGCTTCGAGACGGCAAAGGAGGCCGCCGAATACCTCAACACGCAGATCGACGGCGCGACCGTCGGCTTCGGCGGCAGCATCACGCTCGAGGAGCTGGGGCTGTACGCCCTGCTCAGCGGACACAACACGGTGTTCAGCCATTGGCACCTGCCGGAGGGCGGGGACGCCGCCGCGCTGCGCGCGCAGGCAGCGACCAGCGAGCACTATCTGCTCTCCGCCAACGGCATCGCCGAGACGGGCGAGATCATCAACATCGACGGCGCGGGCAACCGCGTGTCCTCCGCGATCTACGGCCACAAAAAGGTCTGGATCGTCGCGGGCAGAAATAAGCTCGCGCCCACCTACGATGAGGCGCTCTGGCGCGCCCGCAACATCGCCGCGCCGAAGAACGCGCAGCGTCTTCACGCAAAGACACCCTGCGCCGTCAGGGCGGATCATTGTTACGACTGCAAGAGTCCCGGCCGCATCTGCCGCGCGCTCACCGTGCTCTGGGGCGCGATGATGGGCAGCGATATGGAGGTCGTGCTCGTAAACGAGAACCTCGGCTACTAAAAGCAGTGGGGAGGGAGCGCCGTGAAAAAGAGAATACTGCTTCTCTGCGCGGCGCTGTGCCTTCTGCTCAGCGGCTGCGGAGGCGGGCTGCTCGAGCGCGAGTGGTCGTCCGTGACGCCGCACAGCGCCGGCTACTGGGAAAACGGCGATAAGGACACCCTGCGCGCCGACAGCTATCAGGATGCGGTGAACGCGATCCTAATGCTGGTCGCAAACCACGCGGAGAGCGGCGTGGTGCGCTGCTATTTCGGCAGCGACGCGGAATACGCCGAGCTGGCCGCGGAGGCCTGCAACGAGGTGCAGCAGGAAACGGACCTCGGCGCGTATTTGCTCGATTACATCACCTATGCCGGCACGGACGAGCGCGGCTTCTATGAGCTTTCGCTCAGCTTCGGCTACCGCCGCACGGCGGAGGAGCAGGAGAGCATCATCAATGCCACGAGCACCGAGGCAATCCCCGACCTGCTGCGCGCCGCAGCGGAGGAAGGTGCGGACCGACTGGTGGTGCGCGTGAGCTACCTTTCCACCGACCGCGCGGGCGTGGAGCAGATGGTCCGCGACGTGCAGGAGGAGAAGGACGGCGGAAGAGACGCCGGTATGCTCGCCGCGCCGTGGCAGGTCAGCTTTTATCCGGACACGGACGAGCCGGGCATCGTGGAAATTTTATTGAAATAAAAGAGGGGGAAACAGCTATGTGGAGTATGATCTGGCCGATCGCGCTGGTGGTCGGCGTCAACGTGTTTTATCACATCACAACAAAGTCCACGCCGGAGGGCGTGAACGCCTTTGCCTCGCTCACCATCACCTATCTCGTGGGCGCGGCCTTTTCGGTCGCGGCGTTCTATCTGATGGGGAATCGTGATTTTATCGGCGAGCTGGGCAAAACGAACTGGACGGCGTGGGCGCTCGGCGCCATCATCGTCGGACTGGAATTCGGCACCATCTGCGTGTATCGCGCGGGCTGGAAGATCAGTGTCGCCTCGCTCGTGATGAACATAGCGCTGGCCTGCGTGCTGCTCGCGGTCGGGCTGCTGGTCTATCACGAGACCGTCACGCTGCGCCAGGGTCTCGGCGTTCTCGTCTGCCTTGCGGGCATTTATCTCGTGGGCGCGTAACACGGGACGCACGGAATACATAAGAAAAGGACGGCTCGCGCCGTCCTTTTTTCATGCTTAATTGGATACCGTCAGCCAGTCGTCGAGCACGAGACCGGGGTTGTGCTTGGTGAGGAAGCCGACGCTCCACTCGCCGCCGAAGGCGATGAGCTTGCGGCCCTTGAAGTCCTCGAGCAGCTTCGAGCCGGTGCAGAACATCAGATCCTTGGGGTCGCCGGGACATTCCGCGATGAGCCGCAGGTGCTCGTAGGGCAGCGCGCTCATGCGCAGCTCCACGCCGTACTCGCTTTTCATGCGGTACTCAAACACATCGAATTGCAGCGTGCCGACCACACCGACCACAACGTCCTCGAAGCCGGAGTCCGGCATCTTGAAGATCTGGATGGCGCCCTCCTGCGCGATCTGCTCGATGCCCTTGACGAACTGCTTGCGCTTCATCGTGTCCTTGGGGCTGACCGACATGAAGTGCTCCGGCTCAAAGGTCGGGATGCCGCCGAAGCGGAACTTCTTGCCCGGCACGGTGATGGTGTCGCCGATGGAGAAGATGCCGGGGTCGAACACGCCGATGATGTCGCCGGCGTAGGCCTCCTGCACGATCTCGCGCTCGCTCGCCATCATGGTCTGCGGCTGGCTCAGGCGCATCTTCTTATTGCCCTGCACATGGAAATACTCCGCGTCGCGCTCGAACTTGCCCGAGCAGATGCGCATGAACGCCAGGCGGTCGCGGTGCGCCTTGTTCATGTTGGCCTGAATCTTGAACACAAAGGCGGAGAAATCGGGAGAGAACGCGTCGATCACGCCCGCGTCGCTCTCGCGCGAAAGGGGAGCGGTCGTCATGCGCAGAAAGCCCTCCAGGAACGGCTCCACGCCGAAGTTCGTCAGCGCGCTGCCGAAGAACACGGGCGAGAGCGTGCCGTTTCGCACGGCGTCGAGGTCGAACTCGCGCCCCGCGCCGAGCAGCTCGATCTCGTCGGCGAGGTTGTCGCGCCGTTTCTGCCCGATGAGATCGACCAGCGCGGGATCGTCCAGCGCGATCTCGGTCACGCCGGCCTTCTTCGCGTGGCCCGCGTCGGTGAAGTGGATGATGCACTGCTTCTCGCGGTCGTAAACGCCTTGAAACTCCTTGCCGCAGCCGATGGGCCAGTTGACGGCGTAGGTGTCGATGCCAAGCTCGCGCTCGACCTCCTCGCACAGCTCGAGCGGGTCGCGCGTCTCGCGGTCCATCTTGTTGATGAAGGTGAAGATGGGGATGTGGCGCAGGGCGCAGACACGGAACAGCTTGCGCGTCTGCGGCTCGACGCCCTTCGCACCGTCGATGACCATGACCGCGCTGTCCGCCGCCATGAGCGTGCGGTAGGTATCCTCGGAGAAGTCCTGATGGCCCGGGGTGTCGAGAATGTTGATGCAGTAGCCGCCGTGCTGGAACTGCATGACGGAGGAGGTCACGGAAATGCCGCGCTGCTTTTCGATCTCCATCCAGTCGGAGGTCGCCGCGCGGGCGCGCTTGCCCTTGACCTCACCGGCCTGCGCGATAGCCCCGCCGTAGAGCAGGAACTTTTCGGTCAGCGTGGTCTTACCGGCGTCGGGGTGGGAAATGATGGCAAAGGTCCTGCGGCGTGAGATCTCTTCGTGAAGCGTGGCCATAGTGTCGTCTCCTTGCATACGGTGTTTGTCAATACAAATAGGCAGTTTATCATAGCTTTTCCGCATTTGCAAGGCGGCAGAACCAAAATCTGCGGAAAAATGAAAAATACGGCTTGACAAACGCGCGAGAATCTGCTATTATCGTCAATGTTCCGCGGGCGTAGCTCATCTGGTAGAGCGCCACCTTGCCAAGGTGGAGGTAGCGAGTTCGAGCCTCGTCGCCCGCTCCAAAAAAAGAAGTCACAACGTAAGTTGTGACTTCTTTTTTTGGATTCCTTTCAGGAAATTGAAATGCTCGGGCGAAATGAATTCGCCCTCCGCCAAGGTTTTGCTTCGCAAAACGCTTGTACGGCGCAAATGCGCCGAAGCTCTTATGGACCTATGCGCGGAGCGCATTTTAATTTGAGGTGAGCGCAGGGCTCCCGCGAAGCGAGGGACAAGCTTCATTTTTTCGCGTGCTCCCCGGTACTCACCGCTGCGGCAAATCAGAAAGCTATCCTTTGGCCTTGGAACCGATCGCCTTTAATATCAATATGAGAATCGACATCACAGCAATTTGCGCAGAGGTGAAAAGGATCATAAGGCCGCGCGATTCATAGTAACAGAAATTGCCCCAATTTACAATTACTTCAACAATTACAGCCAATAGGATACTAAACCAAACATATCTGCGGCCAATAAAGTAAAATACAACAGGCAGGATAAATGTTAATAGAAATACGACCGGCGATAACAGATACTGTAGGATGCAAGGAATGATTGCCGCTAACATTTGTAAGCCCCCCGATCTTCAATTTGTTTAATTAAAATATCACAAAAACACAAGCCTGTCCACCGGTTTTCCTCAAAGCGCCCGCGCGCGGCGTATATTCTCCGCACCTCGGTGCAAACTATCCTCTGCGCGAGGCCCGAACGTTCGCTTCGCGCGAATTTTGCAAGGAGGAATTTCTTCATGTCCGATCATACCAACAGCGGCTGCGCCTGCACCCCCAACAGAGCCATCAAGTGCGAGGTCACTTCCTGCGCCAACCATTGCCAGAGTCAGTCCTATTGCGGTCTGAACGCCATTCAGGTCGGCACCCATGAGGTCAACCCCACCATGGACCAGTGCACCGACTGCCAGAGCTTCCGCAAGAAGTAAGCAAAGAAGCGGCGCGGCCGCTTCTTACATAGGGAGTGGGGGACATGGAGAAGAAAACGAAGTATCGTCTCAGCGGCGTCGCCGCGGGACTCACGAACGGCATCTTCGGCGGGGGAGGCGGCATCCCGCTGCTCGTGCTGCTGACGAAATGGGCGGGCGTGGAGGAAAAGAAGGCGTTCGCCACCTGCGTGGCGGTCATTTTTTCGATGTGCGCGGTGTCGGCGGCGCTGTGGTATTGGCGCGCGGAGCTGTCTCTGACGGCGGCGCTGCCGTATCTTTTGGGCGGCTTCGCGGGCGGACTGGTCGGCGGGAAGCTGTTCAAAAAGGTGCCGGACCTTTGGCTGCGGCGTATTTTCGCGCTCTTTCTGCTCTACGGCGGCTGGCGCTATCTTTTCGCGGGAGGCTGAGCGATGACGGAATGGCTCCTTCCCGCGCTCGCGGGCTTCGGCACGGGCATCCTCTCGGCGTGGGGCGTCGGCGGCGGGACGCTGCTGCTCCTGCTCATGACGCTTTTCCTCGGCGTCGATCAGACACAGGCGCAGGGCATCAATCTCCTCTACTTCCTGCCGACGGCGGGAATGTCGCTCCTTGAGCATAAGAAAAACGGCTATCTTGACCGCGAGGTGATGCGCGCGGCGATCCCGCTCGGGACGCTCGCGGCGCTCGCCGCGGCGTGGGCGGCGACCTCGGTCGACATCACGGTATTCCGCAAGCCGTTCGGCATTTTCCTGCTTTGGGCGGGCGCCAATATGCTGCTGCAAAAAAAGAAATGAGACAATGCCGAACGCATTGTCTCATTTCTTATGCGAAGCAGGTCTGCACGAGCAGCATATAGAGCGCCGTGCCGGCGAACAGGCTCAAAAGCATGTTCCTTTTCCACCTTTGCAGCGCGGCGGTTGCGGCGATGGCGATGAGCTCCGGCAGCGCGTGGTATGAGGTGAACACCGCGTCCTTGAGGCAGTAGACGAGCAGCAGCCCGATGACCGCGTAGGGCAGGACGGTGCCGAGGTAACGGATGAACGCGGGCGGCTCGCGCCCCTCGGGGAAAATGAGAAAAGGGAGAAAGCGCGTTGTCATCGTACCGAGCACGACGACCGCGATGGTGATCACGCTCTGCGTGACGGTCATGGTCATAGGGCAGGCTCCTCCTTTTTCTGCGTTTTGCTGCTCACGAGGAAGCAGACGATGATGAGCGCCATCGCGGGCAGCATGAAGCCGTCGCTGCCGAACACGGCGAGGCAAAGCGCCGCACAGCCGAGGCCGGTAAGGGCGGGGCGGTGGTCCTCGGCCTCCTCCCATTGATTGACGAACATCACGGTGAACAGCGCGGTCATGACGAATTCGATGCCGGTGGTGTCAAAGTGCAGGACCGAGCCGAGCAGCGCGCCGAGCGTCGCGCCCGCGACCCAGTAGGTCTGGTTGAGCAGGGTGACGAAGAACATAAACCAGCCGCGGTCCACGTCCTCCGGCGGGGTGACGGTGCAGTTGATGGAAAAGGTCTCGTCGCACATACCGAAGATCAGATAGGGCTTTTTCCAGCCCATGCCCTTGTACTTTTCCAGCATGGAGATGCCGTAGAACAGATGCCGCGCGTTGACCATCAGCGTCAGGAGAAAGGCGTGCAGCGGCGCGTAGGCCGAGAGCAGCAGCTCCACCGCGACGAACTCCATCGAGCCGGCAAAGATAAAAGCGCTCATGGCCATCGGGTAAAAGACGGAAAAGCCGCGGCTGCGCATCAGAAAGCCATAGGACATGGCGATGAACAAAAAGCCGATGCAGATGGGCAGGGAATAGGGCAGCGCGGCGCGGAATGCTTTCTTTTTCATGGGTGCTCCTTTGTAAAATCCTACAAATGCGATAGGGAATAAGGCGATGCTGGCATTTTACGCCTGCGTAAAAATTTTGTCAAGACATTCGTGCAGCTTGACGAAAGAAAAGGGAGAGGTCTCATTTCTGAGACCTCTCCTTCCTGGCTTTCAGCTTGTTGTCGATGGCGCGCATCCCCTTGTAGCACACCGCCGAGACGGCGGCAAGCAGGATCATCGCCGCGGAAAATTGCTTGTTCTTTTTCATGCTCTCCTCATTTTTTCGCTTCGAGTGTGACGGAAATGGTCAGGAATTCCTCGCCGCGGCAGACCTTGAGGATCATTTCCTCGCCCGCGGCGTGGCGGTGGCGCACGCGCAGCAGATCGTTGGAGGTCTCGACGCGCACGCCGTCGGCCTCGTAAATGAGGTCGTCCACCTCCAGCCCGGCCTTGTCGCCGGGGCCGTTGAGATCGACCGTGTAAACACGGGCGGCCTGCTGCCCGTTGGGCAGATAGGCGGGCGCGCGGTCGACTGAGATGCCGAGCACCGGCTCGCCCTGCACCTCGCCGCAGCGGAGGATGTCGTTGACGATGTAGGCGCTCGAGGCGATGGGGATGGCGAAGCCGAGCCCCTCCACACTCGCGGTGGACCAGCGATCCATGCCCATCTTCATCACGTTGATGCCGATGACCTGCCCATACTGGTTGATGAGCGGGCCGCCGGAGTTGCCGTTGTTGAGCGCGGCGTTGGTCTGGATGAGCGTCATGGTCACGCCGTCCACGTCCACGTCGCGGTTAATGGCGGACACGATGCCGTCCGTCAGCGTGCCGCGCAGCTCCACGCCGAGCGGGTTGCCGATGGCATAGACCGGGTCGCCGACGCTCAGCGCGTCGGAATCGCCGAACTCTGCGGCGGGGAGACCCTGCGCCGCGCGGCCGTCGGTGTCCTGCGCCTTGATGACGGCGAGGTCCTGCTCCGCGTCGTAGCCGACGAGGGCGGCGTCGAAGACCGAGCCGTCCGCAAGGGCGACGTAGCAGCTCGTGCCGCCGGCAATGACGTGCGCGTTGGTGATGATGTAGCCGTCCTCCGTCAAGATGACGCCGGTGCCGACGGACGCGCCGCGCGGCAGCTCGGTCACCACCGTGACGGTGGAGGGATTGACCTTCCGGTAGATATCCTGAATGGTCAGCGCGTCGCCGTGACCGTCCGCGTAGACAAGGCGCACGCCGTCGTCCGCCGTCACGACCGGAAGCTCCGGCTCGGCGCTCTCGTCAAGCTCGCCGTAGTAGTAATAGTAGTCGGGATCGTCATAGTAGTCGCCGTGATCGCCGCCGTAGAAACGGTCCGGCAGCAGGCCGAACCACCAGGCGGCGTACAGCCCGCCGGTAAGAACGAGGACCGCGGCCAGACAGATGAGGAAGATTTTCAGCCCGCGGTGTCTCTTGCGGCGCGTTTTGGCGGGCGGCTCTTGCGCGGCAGCCTCCGGCTTTTTGCCGGGCAGCGGGCGGTCCTGCACATAGTAGACGACGTAGGGCTTCGGCTCGGCGACATACTCGAGTGTGACCTCGTTGGGCTCGCGCTGCGGAATGAAGTTGTCAGACGGATACTGCTCCATGTAAAAACTCCTGTAGTTACGGCTGCGGGGCGAGCGAATTGGCGAGCGAGAGCGTGAAGGCGAAGGTCGTCAGACCGTTTTCGCTCGTGACGGCGATGTGCTCGTGGTGCTGCTCCAAAATGGTCTTGACGATGTAGAGCCCGAGGCCCACGCCGTCCTTATCCTCGCTGCGGGACTTGTCGCTCTTGTGGAAGCGCTCGAAGAGCAGCGGGATCTCCTCAGCGGGGATGGTGTCGCCCTCGTTGCGCACGGAGACGACGGCCTTGCCGTTCGTCACCGCGAGACCGAGGTAGAGCGTCGAGCCCGCGCGGGCGAACTTCGTCGCGTTCTCCAGCAGGTTGTAGATGACCTGCGTGATGAGGTCATTGTCGCCGAGCACGGTGACCGGCTCGTCGGGGATGTCGGCCTCCACGTCGAGTCCGCGGTCGGTGATCTTCTTTTCCATCGAAATGAGCACCCGCCGCATGCTCTCGCACACGTCGAAGGGCGCCTTGCTGCGCATCACGTCGCGCGACTGGAGCTGCGAGACCTCGAGCATCCGGCGCACGAGGCGGCTCAGCCGCCGGCTCTCGTCGGAGATGATGTGCAGATATTCCTTTTCCTTCTCCGGCGGGATGGTCCCGTCGAGAATGCCGTCGGTGTAGCCCGCGATGCTCGTCATCGGCGTTTTCAGCTCATGCGAGATGTTCGCGATGAACTCGCGGCGCTGGCGCTCAGTCTCCTGCAAAGAGTCCGCCATCGCATTGAAGGCGCTTGCTAGCTCGCCGATCTCACCCGCGCCGTAGTCGTGCATCCGGGTGTCGAAATTGCCCTCGGCAAAGGCGCGCGTAGCGGCCGCCATCTCGCGGATGGGGCGCGACTGGCGCATACTCACCCACGCCGAGGCGACGAAGGAGAGCAGCAGCACGATGACGCTCGTCATCAAGAACATGGCGAAGAACGCGCGCCACATCGTCGTCAGCCGGCCTGTCTCGGTCACGGCAAACACCGCGCCGACCGTCCAGATGTCGGACTCGATCGGCACGCCGACAACGAAGCGCTTGCCCTCGTAGATGCCGCCGAGCGTCGTGCGCGCGCTGTAACGCTCGCCGGAAAGCGCAGTCTCCATCACGTCGGACGGCACGGTGAGCACATGGTCGACCAGATTTTCGTCCGTCGTCAGCAGGACGCTGCCCTCGGTGCTGCACACGAGAAAGTCCACGTCGGTCATCGACGCGGCCACGCCTGCCATCTCGCGCATATCGCGCACATCGCCGCTCGAGGCGTAGGACGCGACCAGCCGCGCGACGACGCTCGCCTTCTGCGCCATCTCGTCGCTGCGCTCATCCGCCGCGTAGGCGTAGCTGAGCGCGAAGAACGACGCGCCGAGCAGCGCGAGCGTCAGCATAACGATGCTCGCGGTCAAGGCAAAATTCTGCCAGTAGATCGTCCGGAACTTCTGCGGAAGCTCCCATCTCTTGCCCTTCATTACTTCTTCACTTCAAACTTGTAGCCCACGCCCCAGACCGTCTTGAGCTCCCACTGGTCGGAGACGTTCTCCACCTTTTCGCGCAGACGCTTGATGTGAACGTCCACGGTGCGGCTGTCGCCAAAGTAGTCGAAGCCCCACACCTCGTCGAGCAGCTGATTGCGCGTGTAGACGCGGTTGGGCGTCGCGGCCAGGTGATAGAGCAGCTCCAACTCCTTGGGCGGCGTGTCGATCTTCTTGCCGTCCACGATCAGCTCGTAGGAGTCGAGGTCGATGATGAGCTTATCGAACACGAGACGTTTTTTCGTGTCCTCGGGGATCTCCGTGCGGCGGAGCACGGCGTTGATGCGCGCGATGAGCTCCTTCATCTCAAAGGGCTTGACGAGATAATCGTCCGCGCCCATCTCGAGACCGTGGATGCGGTCGTTGACCTCTCCCTTGGCGGTGAGCATGATGATGGGGCACTTCGAGGTCTCGCGGATCTTGGCGCACACGCCCCAGCCGTCGAGCACGGGCAGCATCACGTCAAGCAGCACGAGGTCGGGCTCTCTGGCCTTGAATTCCTCCACGGCCCTGCCGCCGTCCGCGGCGATGCGGACCTCAAAGCCCTCCTTTTCGAGGTACATCCGAATGAGGTCGGAAATGTTGTTGTCGTCTTCTACCACAAGGATGTTGCGCGCCATGGCAGATCCCTCCGTTTATCAGTTATCTTTAGAACATTCTTATTATAATCGGTTTCCCACGCTTTTCCTGAACATTTTGTAAAGGTTTGGCTATGCCGTGACCTTATTTCATGCCGCAGGCGTCCGACGCCGTTGCGGCATGGCGCCGCATAAGCGGCGGTTTTATCATTGCGCCAACGCTGAATGAGGGAAACGGCTATGCCGTGACCTCATTCAGCGCCGCAATCGTGCAGCTCTCCGCACGCAGGCGGCTGAGCGCCGTGCCGAGGGCGGATGCCAGACCGCTCTCCGCGCCGAGGTAGAGCCGCACACTGCCGGTGCGATCGGCCCACTTGAGCGCGGTGTCCGACCAGTGTGTGCCGCTGCGCGTAAAGTCGGACGTGTTGACCGTGATGGGACAGTAGCCTGCCTCGGTGACTGCGGTGCGCAGCGTCCGGTCGGCGCTTTCGAGATAGACGAGCCGCGTGCGCAGGCTCGCGGCGTGCCACAGCGCGTCGTTGCCCCGTTCGATCTGCGCGAGCGCCTCATCCGCGGTCGCTGCGTCGATGCGCAGCGCGACGGCATTTCCCGTCGCGGCGGCGCGGCGCACACCGTCGCCCGCGCTTTCCGGCAGCTCGGGCGTGAGGAGCAGCGTCGCGTGGCTCTGATAATTTTCAAGCGCGGAGAGCAGCTGCGTAAGTGTTGCTTCCTCCGCCGCAGGGAGCAGCAGATAGACCGTCAGATCGTCGCGCCGCGTGGGCGTATCGACCGGCGCGGGCGTTTCGGGCTGCTCCGACTCCGCTGCCGCGTGCGCGCGCTCATACTGCGCGTAGCGCTTCTGAATGGGGTCGGTCGCCGCGTCGATGAAGTATTCATCTGAGAGCACGGCGTTGTCGTCGCGGATGCGCAGCAGATAGCCGTAGGCGATCTTCGTGCTGGAATATTTGAGGTCAAACATCTTGGCGAGCGCCGTGATGGGGAAGAACACCATGCCGCTGCGGACGATGGGCGAGCCGGCGTATTGCTCGCCGGTGCGGTTGTTCTCCATCGTGCCGGCGGTCAAGTCGCAGTAGAGCACGCGCTGCCCCTTATAGAGAATGGCGACCGATTTTTCCTGATTGTACGAGTAGCGGATGCCGAGGTCGTCCGGCCCGTCTACCGTCGCGCCGGCGACATAGAGCAGACCGTTCTGCCAGAACGGCATCGTCTCGTCGTTCAAGTCGCACATGCGGTCGTTCACGGCGGTGAAGTACAGCGTCGGCGCGGCGGAGGCGCGCGGCGGCAGCAGCGTACAGAGCATCAGCACGCCGAGCAGCAGGCTCAGCAGCCGTTTTCCTCGCGTCATACGTCACACCTCCCGCGATTCAATAAAACTTTACATTACAGTATAACAAATCCGCGCGGCCTTTGCAATCCCTTATCCGGCATACTGCACGACCTGCGCGCCGGTGAAGTAATGCTCTAAGATCTCCTCGCAGGTATAGCCCTCCTTCGCCATCGCGTTTGCACCGTACTGGCTCATGCCGACACCGTGACCGTAGCCGGTGACGTGGAAGGTCAGCGTGTCGCCGCTGACCTCGACCGTGAAGGACGGCGAGCGCAGGCCGAGAATGGTGCGCAGCTCGTTGCCGCGCACCGTCACGCCGCCGACGCGCAGTGTGGAGACGAAGCCCGCGTCGTTGCGCGTAAGGTCCGTGAGAAAGCTGCCGGCGTCCCCGTCGAGCTTCGCCGCGGGGTAGGCCGCAAGAAAGCGGTCGCGGAATTCCTGCGCGGTGAAGGTCACGACGGAGTAGTAGTTCGGCACAAGGGAATCGTCCTCGGGGCTGTCCACGCTCTGGAGATAGGGCAGGTCGGTCTGCCAGACCTCGCCCGCGCCCTGCGTGTGCCCTGCGGCGGAGGAGAAAAAGACCGCCAGCACCGGCTCGCCGTCGTAAACGATCACCTCGCCGTCCGTCTCCGCCACGGCCCGCGCGAGCTTTTCCTCGTAGTAGAGCGCGCCCGCACCCCAGCCGGCCGCCGCGTCCTCGGCGGTCTCGTAGGCCTTGCAGCAGGTGATGTCGTCGCAGGCGTCCGCGTCGGGATGGCGCGCAATGGCGCCCTGCGCCATCTTGTGCAGCGTGTAGGTCCGCGCGGCGACCGCCTGCGCCTTGAGCGCCTCGAGCTCGAACGAGGCGGGCATCTCCGCGCGCAGCACGCCGAGCAGGTATTCGTCCATCGTCATCTCCTCGACCTCGCCGCCGTGCAGCACGCGCAGCGTGCGCGTATGGTCAGGCACCGCGGCGTCGGGACGCCGCACCTCGCCGGAGCGCTCACCGGACGGCTCCGGCTCCTCCGACGCTTGCCGCGCGGGCGCAAAGCGCCATGCGAGAAGAAAGAGAAGGGCGATTAGCACAAGGCTGATGCGCAAGGCGTTTTTCATGTGAAAGCTCCTCCTTTGCAGACGGTTTCTCATTTACTATATGAGGGGCTGTCCCAAGGATAGACCGCGGCGCGAAATGCGTGGACAAATCGCCGCCGCCGTGCTACAATAATGTCGATCGGATATTTTACCGGAAAGGACGATGCCCTGTATGAAGACCTCCGACCGTCTTGCGACGATCCTTTTTCTCCTTGCCGCGCCCGCCGCGCGGTTTTTGGAGATAAAAAACAATTTTGATCCGGCCGGTCTGCCGACCGGCGGCTTCCCGTACCTGCCCGCCGTGCTGCTTGCGGCGGCGGTCGTGTTCCTGCTCTCGGCGCGCGGGCTGCCCGCGCGGGAGGCCGTCACGGCAGACTTCGGCGGCATCTTCCGCTTTGACGGTCAGCTCACGCTGACCGCTGCGGTCCTGGGCGGCTTTCTGCTGCCGGCTGCCGCAGCGCTGCGGCTTGTGAGCGGGGGAACGGCGGGATTGAACCTGATCCTTTCTGTGTTCCTCGCCTGCTCCGGCGCGGCGCTGCTCTATGCGCTCATTGCCCAGCGGCGCTCCGGTGCGTTCGCGCCGACCGCGCTGCTCGTGCCGGTGTGCTTACTCGTCGTGCAGATCATCGTCACCTACCGCGCCAACGCGCGCGACAGCGTGCTGGGCCACTTCTATGTTGAGCTTCTGCTGCTCGCGGCACTCTGCCTCGCCTCGCTCTACCTTGCGGCGTTCGCCTATCGCTGCGGCGCTCCGCGCAGCTTTGCGCCCGCCGCGCATCTGGCGCTCACGCTGGCGGCGGCCTGCTGCGTGGACATGGCGCTCGCGCGCCGGCTCGACGGTCTTGCCGCCTGCCTCGGCGCGGCGCTGCTGCTCCTCGCCTACCTGGAGGCGGCGGGGGATTTCGAGGGGTAACAGCGGAACCATGCCAAAAACGGAAAAACGGCTGCTCTCGCAGCCGTTTTTTCCTATTGATTGGAAGATTGGATGAAAAGAAGCTATTGTCTCTTGCAAGTATTAAGATAACGGCTGAGTTTTAATAAAGTTCGGGTCAGTTGTTACAAAAGTATTAAATCGAATAAAAATTATGGTAACTTGTCCGCAATTTTATGTCAGACCGTGAAGGTCAGCATTCGGTCCATTCCGCTTCGTTCCCATGCGCTCGGATCAGCTGCATCAGATCGCCGGCGCGCATCCATACGGTCGCCGTATTATCATTCGGGTGTACGCCGATTTTCTGTCCCGCGAATTCCCGGTCCAGATAGAAATGAACACGGCGCTCCGCATCGTTCAGCAGTCCCAAGGGGGTGACCGCGCCGGGGATCAGACCCAGGATCGCCGACAGGTCGGCATCGGAGGCGAAGGAAAGACTGCGCAGGCCGTGGCGGGCGCGAAACTCCTTCAGATCGACCCGCTTATTGCCGCGGACCGTGATGAGATAATAGCCGCGTTTTTTATCGTCGCGGACAAACAGGTTTTTTGCATCCCACTCGGGGTAGGGAAGCGAAATGGTCCCCAGCTCATCCATATTGAATACGGCCTTATGCTCTGTGACCTCGTAAGGAATTTCCTGCGAGGTCAAGTATTCGTAGATATCAGTCTTGGTCATAAAAGCTCTCCTTTTGGTGGTATATTCGGACCCGGCTCCGAAGCCTTGTCCGCTCTTATGCCGCGGAAGAAGTCCTCCAGCACCGCGCGGCACTCGTCCGCGAGGATTCCGCCGACGAGCGCGGGGGTGAGCGCGAACGGCTCCATGTAGAGATTCAGCACGCCGCCGCAGGCGCCCATCGCGCGGTCGCGCGCACCGTAGTAGACGCGCGGGATGCGGGCGTTGAGGATCGCGCCGGCGCACATCGGACAGGGCTCAAGCGTGACGTAGAGCGTGCAGTCGTCCAGCCGCCACGAGCCGGTGACCTCATTCGCCATGGCGATGGCTTCCATCTCGGCGTGCGAGGCGGTGGACTGCTTCTCCTCACGGCGGTTGCGCCCGCGGCCGACGATCTCGCCGCCGCGCACGATCACGCAGCCGACCGGCACCTCGCCCGCCGCCGCGGCTTCGCGTGCAAGCACGAGCGCCTGCGCCATGTAATTTTCCTGCTCGGTCATGCGCTTTTCCTCCCATGGTTTAAGTTTAGGCATAATTGGTCATACTCTCCGTAAACTGATAGGG
>ERZ808245.389-NODE-389-length-23166-cov-4.308554_pt1 | contig 23166 bp, 26 predicted proteins | sample MGYA00521243_ERZ808245 | MGnify/ENA primary metagenome ERZ808245 (study PRJEB31516, sample SAMN03275576) | gut metagenome | biome: mammalia-associated habitat; material: feces | host: Papio cynocephalus | place: Kenya | collected 2012-07-07 ... | reverse complement strand
CTTCAAATGGAAAGACCTATAAAGGTAAAGTCTCTATCAGATATTTGAATGGTAAAGTCTTTGTAACTTGCAATACTGATAGTGCAAGTTCTTACAATATAACTGCAATTAATATCAGAATTTCAAACCCATCTTACTTTATTTAGGAGGCAAGTAAAATATGAAATTTATCGGAAAAATAACAACTGCATTAGTAATGCTTGGACTAATTGCTTGTGCGGTTGTGAATACAACAATTCATATCAAGTCTGGTGAAGCAAAAAATTTGTTTGCTAAAAATGGCACTCAAATCGAAGCCCCAGCAGAAAACAACTAATTATATATTATTAATAAAAAAATGTCGCTATGGGCTCACATCGAGCCCTGCGGACATTTTTAAAAACATACTTACTACACAAATCGGAGGAATAATGAAAGTTAAAAATCAAAAAGAATCAAAGCGTAGTGAATTTAGAAAAAACAAAATAACAGAACACCCTGCTTACATTTTTGCAAAAATCGGTAACAAGTATAAATACATAGGTTTAACTCATGCTGATATAACAGACGGCGTTAGAAATATCAAATTGGACAAAAATCCAAATCCAACAGATAAATCAACTGCTTATGCAAAACCAAAAACTGATAAAGCAAGGACAAATGACTTTAAACAAAAAGAAAAGACTTGGAAATTTTCCAAGTCCGATAAAGAAAAAATCAATAAAATAATAAAAAAATAATTAACAAGGTACGGGTTGTAATTACTGGACACCGAAACTAAATTCGTTTTTCTCCAAACTTAACAAGTTAAGAAACAACACAGCCACTTATAGTTAATTATTACAATTATTTTAAATTAAAAATCTTAAAATGTCAATAGCAAAAGGAGAACTTATGACAAATAATCAAAAACCAAAATTAAGAAAGAAAAATGGGATATGGATTAAAGTATTAGTCCCTACCCTATGTATAATCGCAGGTGCTGGAGCAATGGCTGGATTATGTCGTGGCGTTCCATCAATCGGTGGAGCAGTTATTGGTACTGATATATCTAAACCTAATCCTAGTACTGAAGATTCAAATACGTCCAATTTAAAAAATCAAATTAAAGATTTAACCAGTCAATTGAATGACGCTACAGCAAGGCTGTACGAAAAAGACCAAGTGATTGATCAAGTTCGATCACAACTACAATTGAAAGACCAGTCAATATCTGAATTACAATCTAAATTAGACAGCCTAAACTCTTTAGAAAATTTAACCGAAGAACAACGCCAACAAATTGAAGACTTAACCAACAGTTTAAATAATTCAATTGCTGAAAGAAAAAATCTTTCTAACCAACTAGAATCTGCACTTAATGATAAGATATCTGCAGAGAGTATTGTAACAGATTTACAAAACAAAATAAACGAACTTCAAGAAAAAGTTGATAAATACGAAGGCAATGCTGTTATTGATACTTTAAAATTAGAAAATTTTGAAGGAACATGGTATTTGAATAGTACTTTTGAAGACTATTTCACAATAACTGATTCAACAATTGTTAGAAATGCTAATGAAGATATGGGTGCATTGTATAAAATCAACAATCAAGTTTACCTAGGCTTAAAGTCTCTAAATAACACACCTTGTAAATTAAGTAATGACGGTCGCACGATTACTTTAGATAATGGCGTTCAATATACCAATTACTTCACAAATACAACTGAAGATATAGCACCAAGTTTTAATCGACTTTGTGGCTCATATTCAAATGGTGACACAACTTACATCTTATCAACCGACCAAACTTTAAAAGTCAAGGTTGATGGTCAAAAAGATGTAATTGGAACTTATCAAGCCACAGCGACTCGTAAAAATATAGGTGGAAATTTGACCGATACATATCATATTAAAGCAACTTTGTATAAAAAAACTGTAGAACATATAGAAGAATTTGACATCTGCAAAGATGTAATGACTTTAAATAACACTACTTACACAAAAACACTCTCTGCAGATAACACAATAATTGATGTTGCTGAAGACTTCAAAACTGATTGTTTCAAATTGCAATTAAAATTATTAAAGCCATTCACATTTAATAGTTCTAATCAATATTTTTATGTTACACCGTCAAAAAGTCAATATTATGGTTTAGCATTAAATGGATATCATCAATCACAATATAGTAGTAATTACTATACATCAACACTAAAATATACAGGAACTGAAGATTTAACTATTGATTCTTTAACCTTGTTTATAAAAGTATATAGGACAGAATCAAATTATCAAAATCAGACCGTCCCACTATCGATTGTTATAAGTAAAGATAGTTTTGTAAAAAACACTATTGATTATCAATTGGTATCAATTGAAAAAATTGGTACACCAAATTTAGATATTACTTTCACAAATTACTTGGACAATGAATTATTGCGAGCAACTTTCCCATACTATATAGCCTGTGAAAATCAGCCAGAGTTATATAACGGATCATATACAATGGATTCAACAACAATTAATATAGTTGATAATACTGCTACAGTTAATGATATAACAGCAGATAGCGTTAATATAACAGCGAAAACTGATGGTTCAAATATTGTACAAACTGTAACAATAAAATACACTTCAGAAGAAACTGAACATACAATTACTTTTGACATCATTAATAACGCAAAATCAATCAATAATGCCAAATTAGACAATGTTGACACAACTATTACTAAAGATTAGATATAAAAACAAAAATGTCTGTATGGGCTCAAAATGAGCCCATAACGACATTTTAAATAATCAAGGATAAAGACTATGCAATACAAATCATTAAAGCAAGAAGAGTTTTTTAACAACCACAATAAACTATTCAAAAAATTTTTACCACAAAGCCCAGATAGTGATATTTTAACTAAATATCGTAATAAGTACATATTAATCGATGGCGACAAGGGTGCTGGAAAAACAAGTCTTAAGACTGCTCTACTTTGTATTTTTTATCAGTTGAATCACTTCCGAGAACAGCAGTTTATCAAATTTAAATTGTTTGATTTAATTAAGCGTGGTTTCTTTAGGAAAAAGGAATATCAAAATGTAGACATTATAAAACTTAACCAAGAACTTTACGCTAAAGGTTTAAATATTCTCACACCTGAAGATTATTGTGATCTTGATATTGACATAAATAATCCACCACACGCTATCTATGATACTGAATTTTCGGCTTTAACTTTAGATAAATATGATAATCCCCTTGAATTGTCACACGACATAGATTTTGAAGAAATTCGTATGCCTAATGCCAAACGAAAATTTAAAACTCTACTTCCATATAGCATTGTAGCAAGTTCGGAAGACATTGACCTTGCTAATAACTCTAAAGCCGATACTTTAGATGTTTCAAAATATGAATTTAACAAAAAACAACGCCACAATGGTATAACGCAACTTGCAGAAACACAATATGGTGAAACTGTCGCTAAATGGCAAAGACGAAGTGTAGATGTGTTAATATATATTCAACGAAGATATGACAAGTTTAATTTTTGTTGGAACAATAAAAATCCTACAACCTGGGGCGAAACAAAGCACAAAAGAAAAGTAAATTCAACTTGGTATTGTTGGATTTACGAAGGTCAAAGAGTTGTCCAAAGATGTGGATACTCGCACCTAGCACCATTATCAGCACTAGAAAATAGATTATTACAACGCAACCATACAGAAGAACTCATTCTTCGAAGTCAAATTAAAATTTGTAAAATTACATTTAAAGGCAACATAAACAAGCATTATGACAGTGAAGCGTGTCAGGGCGAGTTCTACGCTAACTTCAACGGATTCAACATAAATGAACAGAAGAGTCTTCGACCAGATTACACTGCTAAAGATGTCAACGATAGATATGCTTTACGCAATACTGAAAGTCCAAAAGACTCTCAAAACCCTTCTAAAAACGCATAGTTTAATAACCAACCACACCCCACACTGCGTGTATACAAAAATGTTACGCAACTACTACACTATACCCATACAGTCACGCAACGGCGATATGCTTTAATTGGGAAAAGAAAAAAATGATAAAGACTTATTCAAAAAAGCGTAAGACTTTTGAATAAGGACTTTATCATCAAAAATAAGATTGACTTCGAGATTGCTTCAGCAGTCTTGAAGTCCCTAATTAAAGTGTCACGCAACAAGTGACTACTATACAACTTATGACAAAAATGTCGTAAGTTTAAAAAATAATAAACAAAAGGAAAAATATATATGAAACCATTAAAAGAACAATACTCTGATAAACTTAAGAAAATACTAGAGTTATCTAAATATAAGAATAACAATGTATGCTGGAATCAAAACGAACTTGCATTTGTATTAAAAACTTCAAAGCAGAATGTATCACGCTGGCTCAAAAAAGTCCACTGCCCTGACCCGCTAGCGATGGAAAGAATAGACGAGTTGCTAGAGAAATTAACATCTTTAGAAAAGAAACTGACACCTAAAGAAAAAGGCTAAAGTATGGACCAGGATACATTTGTTACCCAACTCAAGAAAGAGTTGTTTTTTCGCACACTTGAAAACTATGAAATAGAGCAATATTTGATTTTTGCAAAAGAAAAGAAAATTCAACTAGAAATGATACTTCAAGCAATCAATTTTGCAAAAATTATAAAAGGCAGTCACTTCTCAAGGAACTATATCTTAACAATATTAAACAATTGGATAAACGTTGGACTTAAAAATCCAAATGACGTGCGTAATTATTTACGCTCAAAATACACCAAAAACAATAAAAATCGAATTGAAAACCACGATTACACCAAATCTCAACTCGATTCTCTTTTCGATAACATTACACAAGTCGTATTATAAATACAAAACTTATGACAAAATTGTCGTAAGTTTAAAAGGATAAATATGAGCAAATTCAAACTTCTGTCAATCAATGGCTTTGACCAAAACAAATTAAGACAATTTAATATAACTCACGACCAGAGTTTGATTTTAAGGTCAATCTTTGTAATGATTAACAACAATACAGATCCTAACGGCAATGAATATCACAATTCAATAATCGATAACGGATATATTTATTATGATATTCCTCAATGGGACATAATTGATTCAGTGCCAATCCTTAATATTAAAAATAAAAGAACTCTACAAAGACTTTTAAAGCCACTTATAGAGCAAGGATTTATCATAAAAAGACCGATTGAAACAAAATTTTGGATACGATTAAATTTAGATAGGCTTTACCCCAACAAAAAATAACACAGTTTATGGCTGTGTTATTTTTTTATTTATAAAAACTTACGACAAAATTGTCTTAAGTTTATAAATAATGCAAAACTTATGACAAAAATGTCGCCAAACTTACGACAAAATTGTCTTAAAACTTACGACAAAAATGTCGTAAGCAATATATTATAATACTTATAAATAAGCATATATTAAAATATGATATATATTATATATATAATAACGCACGCGTGCGTGCGAGAAAGGTGTCGCTACGCTCCAAAATCTAAAACATTATTAATGACCCCACAAAAGTCGGCACTGTCGACTTTTATGTGATAAATTAAAGTCTTATCCCTCACGCCGATTTTGTACGCACTGCAAGCAATTTCTTTCCAATTTTACAATCGTTAATTTTTTAAATCCAGAAGAGTATGTTGTTGGTCTTCGATTTAGCAAAGAAAAATCCAGACTTAGTCTGGATTGCGAGGCTGATATTCTTCAAAATGAGTGTCTATTGTGAGTGTATATTTTTTATTATGGCTTAAAATAGCCATTTTGGAGGTTACATATTTTTAAATTAACTCTTCAAATCCCTCTCTCTCCGCCAGATAATAGTCGTTTGAACTCATCAGAGTTTAAGCGACTTTTTTCTTGTCTATTTTCAAGATTTAGTTCGGTCTTATAAATCGTAGTGCCACCATTGTTATCGTTGTTATTTGAGTCGTTATCAGGCTTATTATATATTTCTTCAGTTGGGTTTAGGCTTGTGTTATAAGCAATCGTAATTCTATCATCATACAAATTTACTCTTGAAATGAAATTGTTAAAAAATTCATTTCTATCTCTAACACTATCAAAATCTTTACTCCAAAATTTTAAAATTTATTTTAATTATCTCCTTACAAAATAAAATTATTTACTTTATAAATAAAATTTGATATTATAAAAATATGGAAAAGTTACAGGAAGATTATTTGATGTAATAATAAATTATTTATATTAATGAGATTGAAAGATGAAAAATTGTTTATTTCACGGAGAAAAAGATACATGTAAGATAGATATTCAACTAGAATTATTTCGTTCTGCAAACACACTTTTAGATAAATTGTTAGGAGATTAAACTATGGGAAATAAATATATTTGCGCTAGATGTGGCAGACAAATGAAATTAGACAATGAAACTAATACTCTAACTTGCAAAGGAATTTTTTGTAGACATGAAATATCATTAGCGGAATACCTTTTATCTCCTGATATAAATATACTTTTAGGAAAAACAAAAACAAATGGCGAAGTATTATTTCTTATAAATAGCAAGGATAAAAAATTTGCAATTGAAGTTGATAAAGTTGACAATCTTAATAGTGAAATTTGTAATTTTGGCCCATTTGACATCAATCAATTACTAAATGTTCAAATTGTAACAGACAATAATATTCTTTATGAGAACAAAAATGGTCACATTCCAATGCTTGCTGGTGGGATCTTATTTGGCTCAGTAGGAGCAATTGCAGGATCAATGATTACTAATCAGAAACAAAACATAAAAAATAAAGTATCATATCATTTAATTCTAAAAATTAATGATATAAGAATTCCTTCGTTTTATATAGAGACAGAAGATAGTGATTTGGTTTACAAATTTATAAATACAATTGAATTATTAAGACCACAAAATCAATATAAAAAGTAATGCTTTTAAAATATTATCAGGTGTGAGATTCTCAATATCTCCACCTTTTTTCATGTAGTCTAAAATTTTGTTTGAAAGGGTCAATCCAACACAATTGATAACTAACTTTTTAAAATTTTGTTTGCCTTTTCTCTCTGTTTTGTTATGAAAATTTATTGATTGAATATTCTTTGCATAAGGTGTGTTTGTATTATTCATAATTTCTCCTTTTATTAGTTAATAATTTGTGTTTTATTGCACAAAAAACGAAAGTTGGCTTCCAACTTGTCGTAAGAAAGGGGCGTGATACAAAATGATACAATCTGTTTCTTGGGACTAAAACACTGTTTCAGTGGGAGTGCTGAATTTACACCACTTTAAGCCCGTTATTTTCATTTTGTTATACCTCTTTTCCTGTTTAAGAAAATTAAGCATTTATTTTCTTACACTTTCAATGTTCCAAATCATAAAAACCTCCTCTATATAAGGGGTTTTATAAGTCATTTTTACATTGAAATTCTTTACATAAAAAAAGAAAACCTCTGATTATATCAGAGATTTCGCCATATAAATTATTTTTAAAAATTTAATTTTATTGCCAAATTTTTCAGTCACTTTTTTCTTTTATCTCAAAAAGAGAGGCAAAAAAAGTTTTATATTTCCTCTATGCCTATACTTTTTAGATATTCATAAGTCCCATCATAATATTCTGGCAATCTAGTACTATCCTCCCAATAACCGCTTGGATTTTTATTTGAATTGCCTGTTGGAACACAAATAACCATACCTGCTCTTGCACGTGTTAAAAGAACTCTATATGCATTAATCATATATTTTATAAGCTCTTGCTTATTTTCAGTATCAGGTGTTTGTTCTACCCATTTTGTTTGACCATTAAATTTATAATAACGCCATTTGTTGTTATTACATCTCATATCAGCATCCCACAACACGCAAGTATAATCAAGTTCCAAACCTTGGACTTGAATTTCTGTTGCGGCATCTTCCAAATAGTTTGATGACCTAGTATCAATTTTATCTTCAAGGAACCAGTGAACTGCATTTTCATCACCATATTCAAGTATATGTATTCCAAGAGGCTTGAATCTTGCAGATTCTTTTGTTACTAAAACACCCGTACGTTCTGTACCTCTAACTTTTTCATGTAACCATTTTTTAGCTTTTTCCATATCCCTGGTCAAAACTATTGGATACTTATCCTTTATTTCGTTATAAAGTTCTGCAGCATTAGATTCAAATGAAAGCACTGAATGAACAAATGTAGATAACTTTTCAGCCCTATACGAACGAAGTGAAACACTCAAATGTAAATCATCAGAATATGAAACATTCTTATTCTTTTCTAATAATTCATTAACTTTACCTTCCGCATATTCTGGTTCTGTTAACTTTGGAGAAATATGAACTTTCCAATGTGGGAATATATCATTCAGAGCTTTTATCCATTCAGCGATTCCTGCTTCTCCGGTATTAATCTCTTGACCTCCACCAACTAGACAGATTATAGTCGCCCAATCTTCACGTTGGTCTAGTGACCAAATTAAGAAGGCGGCTTCTGATAATGGAAAGTTTGGTACTTTTAATTTATTTCCATAAGTTCCACCTCTTTTTAAATAATCCGCCAATCTTTTCTTTGTCCATGAACGTTGTGCTTCATCAAAAATAGCAACGTGTTCTACTTCTCCATAACCGGATTCAGCAAGTTTTATGGCTTTTTCAGGATCAATTTCTAATACCCCATTCTCTACTGGGTTCTTTATTTTTGCTAACATATTATCTCTATAGCGATGAATAATTTGTATAAACTTCCCAACCTCTCTACGAGAATCTGATAATTTCTTATTTTCACCTTTATCTTTACACTTCTTGAAATTATCTTTAGCCAAAGCTTCATTCAAAACAGCAACCAATGGACCATTTCCTGAAAGATAAACAGCACCTTCATCTTCAACTGGCTTATCACTTCCTTGATATGTTTGTCGAACAGCAACATCAAGTCCAACCAAAGTTTTTCCTGCACCTGGAACACCCGTTACAAAACAAATACTCTTTTCTCTATTTTTTTTGCTTTTTTGAATCACATCAAGAATATATTTTATTGTTCTATCAGTTGAAACATCATCGGCTTCGTGTCTTGTAATATCTTCCACTGAATGATTTTCATATAGCTTTTTAGCAGCCTCAACAATAGTCGGTGTTGGAGCATATGGGCTTATTATCCAATTAGCATCTACAATTTCTTCATTTGGAAATCTGTTCAAAACTTTTTCTATTAACTCTAAAACTCCAAATTCACCTGTAACAAGGGGATTAATAACACTATCATCATAAACTGACATTTGTATAGTATCTGTTTTATTTGTATATTTTGTTGCGATTAAAATCGGCGCAATAACTTTATCTCTGGTAAGTTTATGGAAGTTCTTTAAATCTAAAGCATAATCCAATACTTGGTCAACATCCATTTCTAAAACTTTAGACTCACCCACTTTAAATTCAAGACAAAATACTATACCCCTATAAAGTAGTACAGCATCAATTCTTTTACCCAAACGTGGAATATCATACTCAAAAATAATCTGACCTCTGTCATCATTTAATTTTGAAACTACATTTTTTAATATTCCAATTTCAGACTTCCATGCTTCTATTGTAGTAGTAAGCGCAGTTCCATGATAATTATCACATAAAGTTCCTAGTATTGCACTTGTATCTAAACTTAAAAATTTTTCAAAATCACTATTAAATAAACATCGTGGACTTTTTTTCATATTTATCCTATCCTTTAATATACTTGACAAAGACAGTATAACACACATTTGTAATAATTTTCTCAAATTTTCAAAATTTAATTAAAATTTTATAACCAAATTATAAAAAGATGAAGAGTTCACCATTTGAACTCTTCATCTATCTTCTATTAAATTTTTTATTTTTCTTTTATTTCAAAAAGAAAGGCAATGAGCAATTGTTGAATTATTTTTTAATGACTTGAAGTTTTTTTTCGAACAGAGCTAAAGCACAAACCAACTTTTAGCGAAGTGCTTATGGATAATAGAGTTTTAGCCGATATGATAAGAGAAAAATATTATGAAGAAAAAATATCGGCAGGATATAAACTTCAACTAAACAATATTGTGGAAATGGAAGAAAAATTCCTAAAACACTTTTCAAAAACCAAATGGAAATAATATCTTTATTTAGACATAGAAAAAGGTCAACTCCACTCTGTCGAAGTTGACCAAATTGTCGAGTTTGTTATTAGATTCCTTTTAAACACTCATTATACAAACAATAAGTCTATAAGCAACCACCTAAAGTTAAAATAACTTTAGTGTGTCTATATCCTTTGTTTTTATTACTACATTCCATTACTATATAATAGTCATCATCCTCTGTATCTTTCATAACAATTCCTTGTGAATATTCTGTCTTCCAAAGTGGTTTTCCCCATAATACTGTGAAACGAATTGATTTGTTACATTTGGCATTTCAATATTAAATCCATTTTCAAATAACCACGCATGATAATTCTTTAATGCCGGAGGCGGTCCAAATTCCTTAAATGCCTTAATAATAGCAGTTTGATATTACAATTCTTCTTTTATATCAATTACATATTTTTCAGATAGATTAAGATAATATCCATCAAATAATACACCTTTCTTTTTAATATCTTCACTTAATCTTATTTTCACTACAAATCTCCTTATAAATCTATTTCTGGTCTGGTTGACGAATACACTTGTTCTTTTGACACAAATTCATTTACTAATAAGAAAGACTTGCCCAAATCATTTAATCCTAAGACTAACATATATTCTGAAACTTCTCCGCAATCTGCTAATATTCCTCGAATAGGTTTTAATTTGGAACGAAACTCTTCAAACGAATCTCCAACATTTATCCATTCATTATCCTCTTTATCATAATAACAATGAAGTTCTCTCCATAAATTTCTATCATGTTCATCATAAAAATCTTCATCCACTGAAAATGTAGCCCAAGGAAATAATCGAGGAAAAACCATATCATATGGGGTAAAAGGGAACCAGTATGGATATGAATATCTCTTTTCATCACTTCCATTGTTAACGATTAATTCTGTTTGACCTCTACCACTACTCTTATTAATCCACTCTGTTGAGTGTAGTTTTACACTTCCACCATTGTTAACAATTTGCATAAACTCTTTTTGAGATAACAAAAAATTATAATTAATCATATTTTCAGGCAAATTTGAAATTTTTAAAAATTCATCATTTGTTTCGTTATTGAAAAATACTTGTCCTACAGGGACCCTCACTAGATACCCCTTTCCTTTCCCACTGTTTGTTTTTTCTATTGTTTTAGATGTTAATTTTTGCCAAACACACAATTTATTCTTAGGATTATATAAGATAATTATACAAGGCAAAGGATTTGATGTCCAATAATTATATTGACGATCATTTATATCTCGAAATATAAAACAACCATCTTTTTCTTCTTTAAACCAACTTTCACCAGATTTAATTTGCAAAGCTATTAATTGTCTTGTTTTACCCAATTCATCTATAAATTCTATATGAGCATCTATTCCAACATCATCAACAGGTTGTTCTCTAAACAACCAGTTGTTTTGCTCTGCAATCATTCCACAATAATGAACCCCTACTCTCTCGGTTGAATTCGCCATGTCTTGCCTCCATATTTAAATTTTTCATTTAAAATTAATACTACTCGTATGACTTTAATTATTAGTAATAGTTCCATCCTTTATATGATATTGTTTGTTATTCTTTTGACAAAAATTAATAACTAAATCTGCCATGTCATTAAAAAATTTCTTATAATCTTTGTATTGAGACACTTTTGTATTATAGTTTAATCTACCAAAAATAATTTTATCAACAAAACTTAACTCGTTTAATATCTCATTTAAATCTTGTTCTATGAAATTAGGAGTAGGATATGGCTCAATGCTAACCCATGTTTTACATCCTTTATCATGAAGATGTTTCAAAGCATCAATTCTCTCTCGGTATGGTGCGGACCCCGGTTCCATTTCTTTTCTGAATTCTTCATTTAAAGAAATAAGAGTAATTCCGTATTCATTGTCTTTTGATAAATTTGCTAATTCTTTAGGCAATAATCCTTTTGTTAAAGCTGTGCAAGGTATTCCAAATGAATTTATCTTTGCTATACATTTTAAGCTTAATTCACTTATCTCGGGATAGTTATACATAAATGGGTCTGTTGTAAAACATAGTTGAACAGATTGTATTTTTGATTTATACTTTGGAATTTCTTTATCTAATAATTCTAAAGCATTTGAAACAAGTTTCGGAGAACACCAATCATCGTATGTTTTAGCTTTTCCAAATCTCTTTGCCATCATCATCGCATAGCAAGGATACTTACATCCATGCGAGCAACCTTCAGCTATATTTATCGTATAATCGCCATACTCTACACCAGTTTTATATATTAAACTCTTTCTTTCGATTGTTTTCATTTTTAACTCCTTATGAAAATGTTATTAAATCTTGCTCTTTATATGAACATCTTTTCGATGTTATCCTTTTGATTTTTACTTTACCTTGTTTTTCTAACTCTTGCAAGACCAAATTTAAATCTTTACTTGTATAGGCTGTTTCTTCCACAATACTTTCCCAAAGGTTAGCGAACGTTATAGATGTTTCTCGATATTTTATTAAAATATTATTATACATTTCATCAGTTTTAAATGGAGATAAATCGAATAATGTTGTTAAGTCATTATTTTTACCGAGATACTCAACTCTACCATTGTTTACACTAGCAAAAGAATCCTTCATAAATGTAATTCCGTCAATGTGGTTAGTTAAATGTATTAAGTAATAGTATGTTTGGTTTTTATTTGGATAACATAGTCTATATGCAAAAACATATTTTGCTTTAGTTATTCTTTTTATTTCTTTTTTATATAATTCAACCAAAAATTTTTCACGCTCTATTCCATTTAAATTATTTGCTAATTTCCATTCATCAGTTCCGAAAAAATTATTATAACAATTTTCTAGACTTGGGTCAGATGTAAATCTATTTATAAAATCGAACATAAAATTTATTATAATTTCATTGCCCCAATTATTTATAAGATTTTCACAGCACCTAATGTCTAATTTATATCCAAAAGGGTCAATGAAGAAAAGCGTTGGATATTGATTATAATATTTCTTTATTTTTCCGTTTTCTAAGACATTTTCAAATTTATCATTAAACCTAGTAATTCCAGTTATGTTTTTATCTTGAATTATTTTTTCAAAATTTTCATAATATTTCTTATCTAATTCACAATAAATCAGTGCTGTCTTAGAGCCTCTTTTTGAATTAATTTCGTCAGCTATATCTTTTACAAGTATTGTTGAACCAAAGGATAGATTTCCTTTATCGATATAAGCTCCACACCCTCCGTGACAATCAAAAAAGATAGTATTTTTTCTAGAACCTATTTTTGAAAGCCAAATTTTCGCATATGAAGAAATAACTTTATGTTTAATTTTTGTTTGTTCTTCATATTCCCAAGCAAAATAATCTTTATCATTTAATTTTATTTCTTTAGGTTTACTCATCAATTTTTTCTCCCTTGTTAAATTTTAAAATACTTTTGATTTTTGCTTGTTGGTTTGTCGGGTTCTGTCATTCCAATTAGTCCAGAATCTAAGGCGGGTTGCAAATAGTTTTTTCTAAATCCTAAACGAGATTTTAGGTTTAATTTTTCCATGAGTTCTGTTGCTGATTGTGGATAACTTTCAATCACTTTCATAAGTTCTGTAATTTGATTGTTGATATGGTTATAGTGATTTCTAGTGTCGGTTATTATATCTTTAATTGCTTTGTTAATTACATCTAGCATAAACTCAATGAAGATATTAGATTTGCCCTGACTAGTAGATAAAGTGATTGCATTATAATAATCTTCTTGGTTATCTTTAATAATGCTTTCGATAGGTATCCAAGCAAATATTGGTTTCCAACTAGCAAGCAATGCTGTCTGCCAAAGTCTTCCAGTTCTTCCGTTACCATCATTAAATGGGTGGATAAATTCAAACTCATAATGGAAGACACTCGATTTAATTAACATATTTGCATTGCTGTCTTTCACCCAATCAAAAAGTTGTCCTAACTGTTGTGGAACAAAATCTGCTGGCGGAGCAAGATGAACAACTTTGCCATCTTGATTATAAACTCCAACTTGTCCTGAGCGAAGCCTTCCTGCTTCCTTTACAAGACCATTCATCATAATACCGTGAATTTTCAACAAATCATCAATGCTATATGGATTTATTTCACTTAATTTTTCGTAAGCATTAAAAGCATTGTGGACTTCTTCAATATCTTTTTGTGGAGCAAGGACCCTTTTCCCATTGATAACATCTGTTACTTGTTCAATAGAAAGTGTGTTGTTTTCGATTGCCAATGAAGAGTGAATGGATTTTATTCTGCTCACTCTGCGAAGCCTTGGTAATTTTTCCAATTCATTGACACCCGAAAGTTTGCCTAAATTTTCCATTATTTCGGAAACAAGTTCCAACATTTCATCAGTTATCTCGTAGGGTGGAATATATTTATCTTCCATTTAAAAACCTCTCTTATTTTTGTACAAATAGATTATAACCAATAAAAAATAAAAAGTCAACATCTTGTATACTATCTTATATATTATGTTGTATTCCAATTTTAATAAGAAAAAATGTACTAACAAAATTTTTGCGTAATACGCACTTCAAATACGAAAAGTTCACAAAAGTTTTAGGCAGTTTTATATGGTTTTAAAACTCTTAAATTCACTAAATTTGTACATTTAGGTGTAAAAAAGTGTAGTAAACTAAAAACTTACTACACTAATTGATTTTTTATATCTCAAATTCTCTTATTTTATGGGCGATTTAGAAGATAGAGCGAAACTCTTGTATGTTAGAGCGGAGTTTTGGTAAGGTATGGACACGGGGTCCGATTCTCGTCAACAACTTCAAAATTAAAAAGACAAGTTTTACCTGTCTTTCTTCTCTTTTATATTAATAACTCCACTCTAAATATCTTAAATAATACTAAATTTCAGAGTCTACATACTTGCAAATATGATTATAAATATATGGTCATATTCTAATTATAACTAGAATTACATAACTCTCAAACTATATCTATTAACCTTTCGCCATTGTGATAGTTTTAGTCTTATCTAGAATTACATAACTCTCAAACATATGTGGCTTATTATCCCAAATTCCGTTAGTTTTAGTCTTATCTAGAATTACATAACTCTCAAACAAAAAGACACTTATTCCTTTTATTAAGAAAGTTTTAGTATTATCTAGAATTACATAACTCTCAAACAAAAAGACACTTATTCCTTTTATTAAGAAAGTTTTAGTATTATCTAGAATTACATAACTCTCAAACAATGTTCCAAATGTTATATAATATAATAAAGTTTTAGTATTATCTAGAATTACATAACTCTCAAACCTGTTAATATTATTGACGATTTAGAAAAGTGTTTTAGTATTATCTAGAATTACATAACTCTCAAACTATTTCTTAATCTTTTACAAATAGATAGTTGTTTTAGTATTATCTAGAATTACATAACTCTCAAACTTTCATATTCTCGCCATCGTCCATCGGCTGGTTTTAGTATTATCTAGAATTACATAACTCTCAAACAAACTAATCAAGTATTTGCAGCAATTAAAGGTTTTAGTATTATCTAGAATTACATAACTCTCAAACAATTAAAACTACCTAAATCGTTAAAGTCTTGTTTTAGTATTATCTAGAATTACATAACTCTCAAACTTTACTTCCCATATAAGGCAATCTATATGGGTTTTAGTATTATCTAGAATTACATAACTCTCAAACTTACTTCCCATATAAGGCAATCTATATGGAGTTTTAGTATTATCTAGAATTACATAACTCTCAAACAAATTAACTCCCGTTGGTGAGATTGCTATAGTTTTAGTATTATCTAGAATTACATAACTCTCAAACTTCTTTTATTAAATTATATCTTTTTTTAAAGTTTTAGTATTATCTAGAATTACATAACTCTCAAACCCTGTTTCTTTATTTCTAAAACAATATCTAGTTTTAGTATTATCTAGAATTACATAACTCTCAAACAAGTTTAACTTCTCTACACCTTTCTTAAAAGTTTTAGTATTATCTAGAATTACATAACTCTCAAACATATTACTCCACTAATCTACTATGCTTGTCGTTTTAGTATTATCTAGAATTACATAACTCTCAAACTATGGCTAATAGATATGACTTACAAGGTGCGTTTTAGTATTATCTAGAATTACATAACTCTCAAACATAATACAATGTTGCTTCGTCAATGTATAAGTTTTAGTATTATCTAGAATTACATAACTCTCAAACTTACAGCACCATTATTTGTCTTTTTTGCTAAGTTTTAGTATTATCTAGAATTACATAACTCTCAAACTCTAGCACCATCTATATTTGTATTCTCAACGTTTTAGTATTATCTAGAATTACATAACTCTCAAACAAGATACTAAAAACGGCTTGCATCTAGAAAGTTTTAGTATTATCTAGAATTACATAACTCTCAAACGCGGGCAATCTGTTGGTATCGGTAGAAATAGTTTTAGTATTATCTAGAATTACATAACTCTCAAACCTCATTTTAGGTTTTGAAAGTTATTTTTGCAGGTTTACAAGACCTTTCTAGTAACTAAAACATTCTTTATATATATTATATAAAAGTCAACATTAAATTGTCAACTTGTTATACTTCCATTTATTGAATACTCAAATTCACAACGGTCCTTATCTAAAAAGTATGTTGTTATATTTTTATCAAAACCATCTTGTGTTGAATAATCAATAAATAAAACATGTACATCTTCATAAAGTAAAAATTGATTAAATTCATTGTATTTATCTTTGTCAATATATGGTTTAATATTTGCCAGAATCAACAATTTAGGTTTAACCAAATTCATTACTAAATTTATATAATTAATAAGATTATCATAAAATGAATTATTTTCATTTATTTTAAATGTTACTGCTTTTATTAGACTTTCAATTTCAATTGGTTCTACTTCAATAGGCAAATCAGCATCTATTATTAGATCTGAAAAGTATTCATTTATGTTTTTTGATATATTTTGATACATAATAAAATACTCATCTTCTACAGCAGATTTTGCGATCCTTTTATTTATTGCTGTCATCAACCTTTTTGAATTAAAGGACATATCAAAAGGTCCAACGATAATTTCAACATCCGAATCAATCTTTAAATTTTTTAAGTTAGTTGACAGAATAAAATTACCATCTCCCCCATTATTTTGATTTTTTATTTCTTTAACGAATTCATAATAAATCTGAGAATTCTCTATGTTCCAAGCAATAATTTTTTCATCTTTGAAATCAATAGGATTTTCTAATGCAATATGGGCTAATTTCATAATTCTACCAACCTATTATCACTATCAATAACATCACTTTTCTTTGCTCCAGCCAAAAATTCCATACCAGCGAATTGCTTTTCTGTTATGTTCAACATGCATATATTTCCGCTTTTAGGAACATTTTTATATATAATTTCTCTTACAGAATTTAAAACTGATGCATTTAAAACAATCTTTGTATAGACAGAATTTTGGAGCATCAAAAAACCATTTTTTATTAAAAATGTATGAAATTGCCTGTACGTTTTCTTTTCATCATCACTAGTAACAGGCAAATCAAAAAACACTATCATTCTCATATATCTATAACTCATAATTTAAAATCAACTCTGGATTATTTTCATTTAGCGCAGAAAAAACACTCCTTATATAAACTTCAATTGCATTTTCAAGAAACATCAATTTACCAGATATATAAACCTGTTTTTCTGTCATTTTTAAAATGCTTGTTTTGAAATTCTCATCATTTTTGTCAAGTTTATATACAATTCTATCAACAATAGGTCTGAAAGGTTCAATTAAATCGCAAGAAAGATTAAAATCATTAAACTGGTTTTCATGCCAAATTCCAAGTTGCGTTAAATAACCAGATTTTACAATCTCTCGATTAAAAGTTGATAGCAATACAATATAACCATAATTTAGTGCTTTACTATAAAAGTCACCACAATCTCTACTCCAATCTTTTGAAAACAATGATGCAAAATAAAGTTTTGCAGCATGTCCTTCTCTGTTTGTGACATCATTTAATTCAACTTGATTCGCATATTCAAGCATTTTATCAGCATCTTCTTTTTTCCCTAAAAAGCGCAGGTGCTTTGATTGATTTATTATTTTTTTAGCAACAATTTCTGTCCAAACCATTTGCTTTGTTTTTATACCCCAACCCAGTTGTTGTTTTAACTTTAAAGCATTATTATAACTTCCATAATACGGCAACAACTCTGCAACTGGGTTGTGTTTCTCATTACAAATAATAACTTTAATATTTCTCTTTACAAACTCACTTAAAAGTGCAGTTGTAATAACAACTGCGGTTGAATGTATTATAACAGTTGAAATTTCATCTAAAAATACACGTTGGATTTGATCACCTTTACAGACCATATAATTAAGTTTCAATTCAAGTTTACAACGTGAGTTTATTGTCACCGTCCTAAAGCCCATCAGTTTAACTTAATCTCCTTTTTATAAAAGCCAGTTGGCGAAAAATTAATTATTGAAATTGGTATATTAATTGTTTTACTTAATACTAAAACACCACTATTTTTACTTTCTCCGACATTTGTTAAATTTCCACCACTTGAACCATTTAAAACATTCAATAGTCCATTAATAGTCTCAATTTGTTTTTCACAATCTAAATTGTAAAATATTGTGTATGTATCTTTCAATTTTTTACCGATTTCCCCAATGGAAACATTTTTATAAATTGCCTTATTAAAATGTTTAACCAATTCTTTATATAAAATTAAATTTTGTTCTTTGGTTATAAGTTTTTTCTCTCCAAAACGATTTTGCACAACAATAATATTATCCCCTTCATATTGAAGTTCTTTTTTATCAGTAATATTTTTTATTATCTTGGAAACTAGTTTAAAATATTCATTCATCTCTGTAGGTAAATATAATTGATTAAAATTATGAAGTTTTATTCTATCACATGTATTTCCAGCAATTTTAAAATATCCACAACCGATTTTTATTATAGACCCAGGGGTGATTTTTTTAACAATAATATTGAAATTTCCCACACCTGTAAGTCTCTCCACAATTTTCGTTAAATCATTATTGTCTTTTATATCCTTTGCATAAATATATGGTATTTCAACGAACTTCCTTATATGTTTATTATTATTCATGTATTCAATAACTGTAAAATATGAATATGTTGCATCACTTAAATGACCGTATTTATGAGTATTACTTAATGGGTTGTCTAATGATTTACGGGGAATATTTCCGCCATCCCAACCATCACTATTTTTCAAAAGTTTTATATCATTAATACTCTCAAAATCTTTTTGATGTTTGTCAGTGCCATAAATAGTTGCTTTATAAAATTGTCCGTGTTTTTCTCTAGGCAAGAAGCCAACAAATGGCGTATTTGATTCCATAGTTTTTATAACAATTGGTATGTGTTTCTCTTTTACAAGCACCCCATTCATATTACTTAAGAAAGCATTATTAATGTTGAAACCAAAACTAAAATTATCTTTTAAATAAAAATTTTTTGAATATTTTTCATTAAAAACATTGCCAACAAAAATATTAAGATATGCATCTTTTGCGTGATGCAAATTATTCATATCCCTACATTTGATAAGGCTTTGTTTAAGTTTTATATTTTGTTCTGTTTCTTCTGTGTTTTCATATCTATTAAATTTAAATTCACAGTTCCTGAACATTGAAACATATTTTGCTTTTGAATAAACAACATTCATTGAGCCATAAACAGTTTTAAACAAATCAAGGACTGCTTTTGCACTTTGATTTGTCACAACAAGTTGACGAGCAACAAAATCTCTTTTTTCTTCTTCTGTCAAGCCATCAGTTCTTAAAAGTCTTGAAAGTTTTTGATTTGAAATTAATTTATTCTTATTAAGGTATTGCCAAAAATTTCTTCTTGCTTTTTGAATTTCAGGCGAAATAACTTCGTTTGATTTATCAATATTTACTTGTCTCTTAACAAGAACAAGGTTATCAAAACTATCATCTTTAATTACAGATTGTGGAATGATATGGTCTATATCATAAGTATCTTTCATTAGATCATCTAATAATATCGGTTCTCCAGAATACATACATTTACCCATTTGAGTAAAGTATAAATAAAGTTTTTTACTATCAAGGGTTGGTTCTTTATCCAATCTACTTTTAAGTTCTTTAATATCTTCTGCTTTAATCATTAAAGAAAGATCAGCTTTTATGCTGCCATAAGTTTTTAATATTTTATCTTTTCTTGGATCAATAATTTTACCTTTAAGGTTCTCATCATCAGCACGGGTCACTTCAATAAAAATCTTTTCTGGTTTTTGTCCCATAATTTTTTGGATTTCTTGAACAATTTTAACACTTTGCCAAACACCACGTTTTACGGCTGGAGAGCAATATATGTTTTCAATATCATCATAGGTTATATTATCTTCATCCCCTTGTTTAACATTAAGTGCATCAAACTCATATTTTGCCAAAATTTCCATAAGATTTAAAGGCTCTTCACGCATAATCTGAATTATTGTTCTTAATTCTCCTGTCCTTGGATCGACACCCAAGATCCCATCAAGGAATTTTTTACTGAATTTGCCCCAATCTGAGATTTTTAAACCTTTTATTTCTTTAATCTGTTTTTCATTTAAAAAGTATGAATATGTTTTAGTTATCCATTTTTGAAGTCTTACTTTATCACTTATATAAGTTGCGTGAGCAATTATATCTTCAACTTCATTTCTATATTTTTCAATTTCGCCATTCAAAATTATATTAAAATTTTTATAAATATTTAAATTTGCAGTAAATTTATCGGCGGCCAAACCAGAGATATTTATCTCATCACTATTTTCAACAAAGCCTTCTTGTCTTAAAAATGATTTAAGTTCAGAAATTTTTATTGATCCATATTGTTTATATATTTCAAGTATTTTTGCTTTAATGTCACTAGGCAATCTTTGTCCATTAATTCGCAAATTATTAAGTTCTTGCAAAACCATATATTCAGTATAAAGAAGTGAACATTTTGAAAGCACCGCTTCCCCTGCCAAATAACCACAATTATTTTGCATCCTTTTTATAAATTCTTGTTCACATTTGTCATAATCAACAACATCTTTTATATTCCAAGGAAAAATCTTTTCGTCTGTTTTTCTAATAATCCAAGCATTTTTACTATTTTTAGTCGAAAGTGGTCCCACAAAATAAGGAATACGGTACTCCAAAATTGAATTAATTTTATCAATAGTAGTTAATCCATTTTCGTCTTTTCTTGATAAAAATTCATATTTGTCTTTTGCATTTTTTAATATTATTTCAAGTTCGTGTTTATTAACTTGATATGGAATTACACTGTTAGCACTTGTTCTGAGTTTAAGTAAAAAATTATCTTCATCAATTAATTTAAGTATCTCTTTAACTCTTTCATCTTGCAATGCCTTTTCATTAGATTCAAAAACTTTCTTTACATATTTATAAAAATCTGAACGAGAGCATTTGCTATCTTTTTTCTTTTCTTTTAATTTATAGTTCGAACCATCAATATACTTTACATAGTTGTTAATAGAGTGGTCGTATACTTTAAACATCTCTTTATATTTATCTGCATACAACTCTTTAATTACATTTTTAAAGTTTCTCAATTGTATTTTGTGCAAATTAAATTTATCAACCATTGCAAAGCAGAAATATTCGTTCTTCCCTAAAATCTTTTTAAATGTGATTCTGTCATATATATTTTTGGCAGCAAGAATAATTGAAACAGCCTGATCTCCTAAAATTCCAATATCAGAAATAAATTGGTCAAAATTATCTGGTTCAACATCAAATCCATTTATTTTAGCATCAATTTCAATTTCATTAGTTTTAGTGCTAAAAATTGATTTTGCATTAACAACACCACCACTTATAGCCTTAATAAGTGCTGTTTGGTTTGCTGTATTATTGTCAAAAATACTTGAAAGCCTATTAGAAAGAACACCAATCTTGAAATGATTTTTTGACAATTCTGCATCAAGATTCTTTAATTCATCTTTTTGCTCTTTTGACAAACTATTTGAATTTGATAAAGAAAGGAAATTAAAATCACTTGAATCTAAATCTCCAACAATTTGATTCTGCAATTCACCAAACAAAACATCTAAACCAGATGAGTCAAGATTTTCCACATTGAAAGAATCAGAGAAAAAATTACCTCTGTGTTTCAACATATTATGTATTGCAAGATACAAAAATCTTATATCTTCCGCTGGTGCCTCAATACAAGCCTTCCTTAAATGATATATAGTTGGATATTTTTTATAAAACTCTTTATCATTAAGCATATTATCAAAAAACAAAGAATTCCTTGAAAAAATACCAACTGCTTGCTTATCATCCTCCCAAAGAGCACTTGCTTTCATACGTGCAAAAAAATTATGGTCAACTTTATTTATCTCATCTTCAAACAAGTTTCTCAACAACATAAGCCTTTCTTTTTGTCTTTGAACTCCACGTCTTTCACAACGTTTAGTTCTCCTTACAGCGGCTGTTTCAGCCTGATTAAAAAGCATAACGCCCCACAAATCGTGTCCCTTTTTATTTATCACATTATAATCTTCATCAGTTACACAAAAACCGACACTTGAAGTTCCAATATCAAGACCAACATAATATTTTGAACTATTTTCCATAAAACACTTGACCCCTTTTATCTTTTGTTATATTCTAATGATAGAATTACATAACAAGTTCAAATAAATGTATTCTAATCACCCGTTTGGGTCGACCAACTGCGATTGCATCAGGAGTTGGTCTTTTTTATTCCTAAATTCATTATAATATAATTAGATAAAAACAACAAATAATAACTATTATTTTGTTCTATTCGACAAAATTCGTGTTTTACATTTCAATATCACTTTCACGTCTGACCCCACCTTCTCTACATTCTTATAAAAATTTTGTTATAATTCATAAAACTCGTAATTATTAACAATTCTATCTAGGTCTTACATTTTTTTCATATCACCTAATATATTTTTTTTGTTAGAAAACATAAATTAGTTCAATTAAATTTTAAAATTTGCATTA
>ERZ808245.388-NODE-388-length-23192-cov-3.862471_pt1 | contig 23192 bp, 21 predicted proteins | sample MGYA00521243_ERZ808245 | MGnify/ENA primary metagenome ERZ808245 (study PRJEB31516, sample SAMN03275576) | gut metagenome | biome: mammalia-associated habitat; material: feces | host: Papio cynocephalus | place: Kenya | collected 2012-07-07 ... | reverse complement strand
GTACTGATTTATTAGTGCTATATTAACTTTGTTTTTTGTATGATAAATACTGCGTTATGTGTGGCAATGTATTATTTTGTATGTGTGCAGTAACATAATTCTTTGTATATATATTACTATTATAGTAAAATAATTATATATAAATTTATTATTTTGTATTGTAAAAATGCTTAATGTATGGTAAAATAAAGTAACTTTGAAAAATGGCGCGGAGTATAAAATGGAAAATAACTCAAACAACGGAATGGAGAATAATATACAGTACACTGTTAATAATAACGACTATATGCAAAATTATGATTATGATAACAATGCTGAAAATATACAATATCTTGATGGGGTAGAAGAACTTGTTAACCAAAACAATGCTAATAATATGGCGGTTAACAACTATGACCAAGATCATATACCTACTGCTGATATAGATGGCAGTGATATGTCTTATCAGACTACTACTGACGATAGTGGTATGGGGTATGATGTTATTGCATCGGCTAGTGGTTCGGTAGAAGACGAAGGTAATGCAGTACCACAATCTGTGGTTGTTAATTATCAAGATGTTTTGCGTGCAAGATTATTAAAAGATGCAAAAAACAATATGGTATATGCACCTAAAGCAGTTACTGACCCTTTGTATGAGAAGTATAACAATGATTCTAGATACATGAATATGTTTGAAGATGTAGATGAAGGCGATGCTATATGCAAGAGAATGTTGGTTTCGGATTATGCTAAAGTTAAGTATGACGAAATTATCGAATCTTTTACAAGGACAAAAAACAATGTTGAAGATTTCTACGAGAAGATGGTGGCATATGCTAATGACCGTATGAAAAATTCTAACTATGAAGAGTCAGGTATTGATACAAGTTTTATCAATTTTATTAACGATAAATTTGATAGTGTTCGTATCGCAGACACATTTGCACAACCGGGTTCTGAACTTGAAAAATATGACCACTATGTTGATGTGCCAGTACCTATTCTTGCTATCCACACTATATTTTCTAATGGTTCAATTGAACTTAATAGTGATGGTACAGTTAACAAAACATCGTATAAAAAATTGGTTAGCAATTTAGGCGATGACAAGATGGTAGAGTTTGCATCTGAATTATGTGGATTGGAGATTTCTACTAGTGGCAGAGTTGTTAGACGTACTCAATATGAGTATCCTGACAGAGCAGCATATTTTAATTCAATGTTGCCAGCAATCATTAATTTTGTTACAATGTATAAAGAAGATTATGAATTATTGACTCTTATAGCCAACGCACAATGCCAAGCATTACTTCTTAATGTCGATGACGAATGTTCTAGATATATTGAAGACGTGGTTACTGATGAAGATATTCCAGAAATAATTAGAAAGAAAATAGATAGAGTTGTTGAAGATTTTGGCGAGTTGTATGTTTCTAAAGAACGTGCTGATCAATTATCATTGGTTCAAGATATAATTATTGATGACACTAATCTAAAGACTATACAACAGAATTTGGATATTGCTTTAAATGAATACAATAAAAGATTTGACGAGATGATAGCATCATTTAGTGAAGACGAAATATTCCAACAACTAAAATCAGAGTTTATAAGGAAGAAAATTCCTAATGAAGAATGGATTAAAAGTCTAAGTTAATTTTGCCTAATTAATTTAGTTACATTTTAAAAGGAGAGAATCGATGGCAGTACAGGAAAGAAAACTAGATTTACTGAATAAATATCCTGAATTAGTTAAGTCTCTAGTACAGATAGAAAGTGGAATACGAGATGACGAACTTTTAATTCTTAATATTAACAATGGTTCTAAAGATACAGAGATGTCGGCTGAATCAAAACGAAATCTTAAAGCCGCATTAAAACGTTTGCGTGAACGTAAAGAACTTGTTAGTTGTCTAGAAGAACTAATCGCAATCAAAGAAGAAACTAGAATAACTAAAAAAGTAATGAACCAAATCAAATATGAAAATTCGACTATTACAAACAAAATAATTAGGGGACACACTCAAAAGATTAAGAAAGAAAGAGCAATAGAAATGAAAAAGTTATTAAAAGAACTTGAAGATGCTAATGCTCGTATTAATCAAGCCGAGATTGATTATACCCAAGAAGTTTACAATAGAGATATTTTGGTTAGTGAATATTATGGATTAAGGTTTGAAGAATCTATAAGAAAATATCTAGTATATAGACAAGTAACTGCTAGCAAGTTAAATATTGATATTACCAATAATCCTAAATTTGAAGAAGCCTTGAAGAAACAAATTAAAAATTCGACTAACATTATTAGCAAAACTTCAAGTCGTTCGGGATTTATAGAGGCAGCATTCCAAAGAGAATTTTTAAAGATTGCTGCTGGTATAGATAAATTTGAACATGCTATGGATAAACAACATAAATTGCCTGCTGATTCTTGGGCAATTACTAAACGAACTCTTACCGCTAGAGAACATGGCGGTGTAAATAAAGGCTATTTAATGACTACTTTGGAAGGGTTAAGAAAAGAAGTAGAAGGGAAAATTCCCGTTGGAGGTAACAGATGAGTAAGAAAGAAGTAGAAGATAAATTAACAGAAATTCAAAAAGCCAATACTACAGTAGAAAATGCTGGAGAAGATTTAAAAGAACAAGAAGAAACAAGAAGTAGATTGGAAAATCAAATTGCTAATTTCGACAATGGTACTCAAAAAGCAATTCAAGAATTAACTGATAGAGTTAAAAAACTTAGCGGTAAAGCAAGTATGACTTCTTTAAACAGTGCATATCTTGCTGCTAGAAAGTTAAAAACAAAATGTGAAAGAATAGTTGCTGGTATCCACAATGCACAATTTAATTTAACTGACGAATCTGCTAAAGACGAATTCTTAAGAACATCTGAAGAGATTTTAAGAGAAACTGAAGAGTCTATTGACGAACTTGATGCAGTTATGACTTCTATTGAAGCACGTGCTGAAGAACTTTCACTTGTTAAAGAAGTTGGTAGTAGAGGCGGTGTAAGATTCGTTGAAAAAGAACCTGAACTTAATAATGAAGAACAAAACACCGAAGAAACTGCAAAAGTTGATGAACAAGTAAATACTGAAACAGCAACAAAAGGTCAAGAAGAAAGTACAGAAAAAGGTACAGAATCTACAGAGACTATTCAAGAAGTTTATGACAGAACTCAAAATCCTACTCCTGATAATACTGAACTTTCACCAGAAGAATTGCAACGTCAAGCAGCCGCACAATTTGTTGAACACTATATAACATCTGTTGCTATAAGCAATTTATATAGTGATGATAGGGAAAGACGTAATAGTGCAGAAGCACAGTACTTACTAGAAGGATTGAAAAAGGCTAATCCTACTGCTAACAATCCATATGAAGAAAGCAGAGAAACAATGATGGCAGAACTTGCACAACACCAAGAGGCAATGTATGCTTTCGTTAAAAGCAAAACTCCAGAAGAATTAGATTCATTTATTACCAGTGTAAGTACAGAGTATCATGCTAGAGTAGTCCCTACTGCTGATGGTAAACCAGTACAAGATGAAAAAGCAACTAGAGACCAAGTTGCTCATGATATAACCGAACTTAAAGAAGCATATGATAAGAGAGAAGCCGAAGCACAACAAGGTCAAGAAGCCCAAGAGGCTCAAGCAAAACCACCTGTTAAGATTAATTACACAGTTAAAGGTTGTGACTTGGCACTTAAATCAATCAATAAATTACTTGCTAAATTAGAAGAAAAAATAAAAGAAGATAAAGCCGCTGCTGCAGCAAAGAAAGCAAGTGAAGCAATGCTTGCTAAACAAAAAGCAAAAGAAAGTTCTACAGAAACTGAAGAAACTGCTGAAGAACAACATGTTGATGAACAAAATAGAGAACAAACACCTATCGCATCTGCAGAACAAAAAGCCCCTGAACTTGATCCTAAATTAGTAACTGCTGCTAAACAAGCATACTTGACTTTAGTAATGGAACAACTTGGTGTAGATATAAATTCTTTGACTGGTCAACATATGAATCCAATTCTAAATTCTTTAAATACTACAATGATTGGAAGTGCAGAAATTACAGATGCTACACCTGAAAAAATAGTTGAATTGTTACAATCTAAAGGTTTTGCGTTAAACGATCTTGCTGGTTCGGTTGCAGCACAATTATTACAAGTAAAAAAAGGTGTATTAAGTGCTGATGGAACAACTGTTGTTCTATCTGGGAAAAATGGCGAAGAAAAACCTGTACTAGATAACTTAATGAATCGTTATAAAAATGGTTGTGTAGTTGCTGGTGGTCCAGCAGAATATTCTGCACTTGATTTAGCAACTGCTGCTCTAGGTAGTGGATTATTTGATGAAGCAACTTTGGATAAAGAAGTACATATTGCTATAGAAGCACTAAAAGAAGCAGGAGAAGAATTGACACCTGAGAATATTAGTAAATTGGTTAGTGGAAATCTTCAAAAAACCAAGACTGATGAAAATGGTAAAGAGACTTCTCAACCTATATATGATACAGAAGCAACAAAACAAAGAATCAAACAACAAATCAAGACTAATTGTCCCACTTTAAAAAGAGCCGAAGAAGCCCAAAAGTAATAATGTAGAAGGAGAATAATATGGCAAATAATGTTAATATGTATAAATTTGAAGTAATCGAAGGTATTATTAAGGCTATTGACTTCAAAACAAAAGAAGAAGTTGTTAATTTGGCTAAAAAAATGATGGATGCTGCACAAGTAAATCCAAAATATTCGGCTGCTGTTAAAAAAGCATTCGTTGAAGCATATGAAGAATTAAGTGCTGAAGATTTAACATTAGAAAATCTTAACGAAATTAAAAATATGCTTGACTAATATTTTATTAAAAATATTTACTTATTTAATTTAAATAAGTTATTAAAAAAGTGCCTATTTAAGGCACTTTTTTGTTGTTATATTAATCTTATATATGTCGATTAATTAATATGCAGAATACTAAATATATTATGCTTTATTGGCACTATTAAATACGTTGGTCATCTTAAATTCAACAACTTGTGTTACGTATTTTTTACCTTGTTTTAAGTAGTCTCTTAAGTCTACAGTTTCTGGTTTTGTAGTTAGTATTTCTCTAACACCTGCAGTAAATGCAATTCTTAAATCGCTATCTACATTAACTTTTACAACATTGTGTTTAGTTGTTGCTTCATACAACATATCTTCTGGTATACCATTAGCACCTTTAAGTACTGCACCATATTTTTCAGCCAATTTAACCATATCTTGTGGTATTGAACTAGCACCATGTAACACTAAAGGAAAGTTAGGTAATAATGCTTCTATTTTTGACAAAATATCAAATCTTAACATTGCTTTACCACTAAATTTATGTGTTCCATGGCTAGTACCTATGGCTACCGCTAAACTATCTACATTTGTGCGGTCTACAAACTCTTTTGCTTGTTCTGGATTAGTGTATCTAGCATCGTCTTGTGATGCACTTATTTCATCTTCTACACCAGCCAAAACACCCAACTCGGCTTCTACAGTTACATTATGTGCATGAGCATATTCTACGACTTTACTAGTTAATGCAATATTCTCTTCAAAAGGTAATGCACTAGCATCAATCATAACATTAGTGAATCCTGCATCAATAGCATTTTTGCAGTCTTCAAAAGTTTTTCCATGGTCTAGATTAAGTACTATAGGCAAGTCTTTTGCTCTTGATTTAACCATAGCAACTATTGATTCTAGTCCAGCATATTTTATTGCTCCGGTACTGCATTGTACAACTACTGGACTCCTTAATTCGTTGGCAGCATCTAATATTGCTGACAAAGTCTCCAAGTTAACAAAATTGAATGCTCCTAAAGCATAATGATTGTTAATTGCATCTAAAAATATTTCTTTTGAATTTTGTAATCCCATATTTCACTCCTTTTAATTCTATTAACATTTTAATTAATTAATATTTTATTAGCAATTATTTTGCTATAAATTGCTAAAAATTTAATGAAAAAACTCTTATTGATTGCTAAAAGTGAATTTTTTATATATACTATATATAATAATAATTATGTGTGTTAGGAAGGTATGTTATGAAAATAGGTTTTATTGTACCACTATTAGACGAATATGATTTAGAAAAAAATGTTGATACAATTACTAAATCCTGTGCAGAAAGCAATGTGGATTTTGACATTATTTTTGCCCTTAATTCTAAATTAAGTGCTACATTTACCAAGATTAGAAATTTATATGTAGAAAACACTGCTGTTAAAGCATTTATGGTGGATCGTCCAGTAGACCAACATAAACTTATTACTTTGGCTATGGAAAAATGTGAAGATTATGATGCTACCATAATTTATTCTGGTAAAGAAGAAGTTAATGCGGATGTTATTAAAGCATTTATTACTAGTTATGCTGCTGGTAATAAGATTGTATACCTAAAGAAAGTTTATAGGGGATTTAAAAAGGTTTGGGCTGGTATTAAATCTATGTTTTATGCTTTGGGTATTAAATTGCTTGGAGTATATAAAGATATTAATGCCGAAACAGATATTCAATTACTTGATAATGATGTTGTAAAGACTATCAATCAATTACCAGGTAAAAATAGACAGTTGCGTACATTAGATGCATTGTTATATTATTCTACTGATACTATTCATCTAGAAGTAGATTCTAAAGAAGTTATCAATCCTAATTATGTTCAAAAAGATAAGTCTTATGTCAAGAATGCTACTGTTGCTTATACAAGTTTAGGCTTGGGGGTAGTATGTGCTATTTTAAGTACTATTGCTTTGGCTGTAGGCTGGAGATGGTTCTATTTGATACATATTGTATTGTGGGTTATGTTCCTAGTAGGATTATCACTATTTGTGGTATTTAATACTCGAAAAATTTTAACCTTTAGAGCAGGTGGATATATCGAGCCTAGTGAATTTGTTTCTTTAAAAGATAAGATAGAATATTACAATATGTAATTAATATTTATTTTGAAATTCTTTTATGTACAATTATATTAGAAAAAATTATTAAAAATGCACTACTTTGTTGTACTAAAGTGGTGCATTATTATTTAAAAGGATAGTTATGGATTTTTTTGATAATCAACCAGATAATTCAAAACAAAATGAGAAATTACTTGATGAGATTATGCAAAAACAACAAGAACGTGAAAGTAAGAACGTAAAAAAGAGTTATTTGCTTAATCGTGATGTGGGGACTGTAAATAACCCATATAAACGCAACAATCAAGAATATTCTAATGGAAATGAGTTTGCTAGTCCTGACAACAACCAAACTCCAGTATTTATAGTTAATTCGAATAAAAGATATACTAATAGACGTAATGGAAATAGCAAAGGTAAAACTGTAAAATTGGTTATTTCTATTATATTGTTAACTTTGTTAATCGCAAGTGCGTTCTTTTGTGCATTCTTTTTTACCAAGCATGAGATTAAATTTGTATGTGGTAATATGGACGGTATTACCATTACTGATAAAAAAGGAAATGAGATTAGTAAACTTGAACCTAGACTTAATCAAACAGTAGAATTTAAGATTGAATTAAAAGATGAATACTCTAATTCGGACATTCAAGTAATATATAATAATCAAGAAATTGTACCAGATGTATATAATGTATATTCTTTAAAGTACACTGGAAAAATTGATAGAATACGTATTATGGGCGTAGTTAAAAATGTATATTCAATCAACTTTTCAGACCCAACTAATCTTAAATTTTACACTACAGATGAATCTAATGAATATACAGTTAGTCTTAATGGCGAAGAAAAAACCAATTTTCATGGTAATACTATTAAGTTTAAAGTGAAAGATACAACTACTGATAAATTTGTAACCGAACCATATATAAGTATTTATTGTGATGATACTTTACTTACTGCTGATAGTAACCAAGTATATACAGTTAATTTTTTAGATACTTATAACATAACTGTATATGATTCTAGCCCTATAGAATACTTCGAATTTGAAAGACAGTATCGTTCGAATGGTACATTAGAATCAATACAAGTTACAGGACTCACCGAACTTGGTAAATCACAAAGTACTTTAGTATTGCCATTAACTTTTAGAGATACAACAGTTAATTATGCTTTTAAAAATAATGAATATTATACCAATGTTACAAAAATTATTATGCCTGCAAAAACTTCTTCTCATATTCTTGGCGAGACTAATTCAGCATGGTTTTTAGATAGATTTATAGCATTAGAAAATATTGAAGTTACTGGTAGTGGTAGGACAGGTTGGTGTTCTGCTGATGGGATTTTGTATACAAAAGTATTACAGAGAGGTTCTCGTTCGCCTATTAGTAGACTATTAAGATTACCTAATTGTTATGGTAAAGATTTACCAGAAGGTGCTAGAGTGGTTACTGTTAATCCCAACACTATTGCTAGTAGGGCTTTTGAAAGAGTTATGTATATAAAAACAATAAAAATGGGTAACAATGTTAAAGATATTCAACCATATGCATTTAAGAGTAGTGTAACTCATGATTTAACTTTTCAATTTGAAAACAATACCAATTTTAAAGTAGAAAACAATATTATATATACTTATGATGGTAAAACTATCGTTTCTGCCCAATTTGCAAAAGGAGAGTTCCATGTTAAAGATGGTGTGGAAGTAAGTGATAATGCATTCTCTAATAGTGAAATTACAACTTTAATTTTTGATGGTACTGCAGTATTAAATGATAGTAGTATTGCTGATATGCCATGTATGGAAAAAGTTGTACTACCATCTAACATTGAAAGTATTACTCCAATAACCTTTGGTACTATTTCACCTATAAAAGTTATTGATTTACGTAATGTGGATAGTGTAGTAATTATTGATAATCTTCTATTATCATATACAGGTTGGAGTGGCGTAAAGAGTATTGTAGTACAAGATTCTTTATTAGAAAATTACAAAACTAAATACGCAGATAGCCCATTCAATAATAGTTTAATATCTGTTACTGAATATGATGCACAGTAAAAGTAGTATTGTGTCTAATTATATATTTTAACAAAAAAGAACTTAAAGATTTTTAAGTTCTTTTGTTTTTAAGTTAACTAAATGTCAAAAATAATATATAGTATTGATATGAGTTAAAACAATGCTAATAAGGAGAGTTGTATGAATAACAGACAAAAATTGGCTGAAAGGATAGTTAATTATTCTATTCATGTTAAACCTGAAGAAAAGGTATTAGTACAATATAGTGATTGTGATGATGAGTTTTTGGAGTGTTTACAAAAAGAAATATTAAAGGCTAGAGCATATCCATTTTTTAAATGCATTAATCGTGCACTTCACAAAAATGAATTAATAATAGGCAATCAAAAATTGTTTGAGTTAAAGACTAAATATGATGAAGTATTGTATCAAGATATGGATTGTATCATATTAATAGGTGGTTCTAATAATATATATGATTATGCTAATGTAAATACTAAAATAAAAGAAATATATGACAAAATATATACTCAACGTATTCATTTTGATATTAGAATTAAAAAACGTTGGGTGCTTTTAAGGTATCCATCTGCCAGTTTTGCACAACTTGCTGAAATGGGAACAAAGGAATTTGAACAATACTTTTTTGATGTATGCAGTCTAGATTATGAAAAAATGGATAAAGCCTGTGTTGCTTTAAAGAAACTTATGGAAAGAAGTGATAGGGTTAAGATTGTTGCACCAGGTACTCATCTAGAGTTTAGTATTAAAGGATTGCCTGCAATCATATGTAGTGGTCAATGCAATCTTCCTGATGGTGAAGTATATACTGCTCCAGTTAAAGATAGTATTAATGGCGAAATTACTTTTAATGTACCTGCAATGCAAGGTGGATTAAAATTTGAAAATATTCACTTAACATTTAAAAATGGTAAAGTAGTAGATTTTGACTGTAACAACAATAAAGAATTTGAAAAGATACTTAATCTAGATGATGGTTCTAGGTATGTAGGAGAGTTTTCATTCGGTATTAACCCATATGTTACAAAAAGCATCAATGATATATTGTTTGACGAGAAAATGTGCGGAAGTTTGCATATGGCATTGGGCTGTTCGTATGATGATTGCAATAATACTAACAAGAGTGTATTGCATTGGGATTTAATACTTAATCAGACACCAGAATATGGTGGCGGAGAAATCTGGCTTGATGGAGTAAAAGTAAGAGAAAATGGCAAGTTTATATTGCCTGAATTAGTTGCTTTAAATCCAGAAAACTTGGTATAATGAAAGTGGTTGAAAAACCACATTATTAAAAATATTTTGGAGGATTAAATAATGAACAACGAGATTAGAATTGGTATTAATGGTTTTGGCCGTATTGGTAGAATTATACTACGTCTAACAAAAAGATTCCCTAACATTAAAGTAGTAGGTATTAATGACCCATTTACTAACATTGATTATGCTAAATATATGTTAGAATATGATACTGTACACGGTAGATATGATGGCAAAGTAGAAGTTGTAGGTGATACATTGGTTGTAGATGGTAATCCTATTAAATTCTTTGCAGAAATGGATCCAACTAATATTGATTGGAAAGGTTGTGGTGCAGAATATATCTGTGAAGCAACTGGTAAATTTACTAAAGCAGAAGATGCTAGAAAGCATATTCAAGCAGGTGCAAAAAAGGTTATTATCACTGCCCCTGGTAAAGAATGCCCTATGTTTGTAGTAGGCTGTAATGAAGATAAATATACTAAAGATATGGACGTTGTTTCTAATGCAAGTTGTACAACCAACTGCTTGGCTCCAATTGCAAAAATTCTTAATGACACATATGGTATTGAAGAAGGTCTTATGACTACTGTTCACTCAATTACTGCTACTCAACTTACTGTAGATGGTTCTAGTAAGAAAGACTGGCGTGGTGGTAGAGCAGCAAGTGCCAATATTATTCCATCTTCTACCGGCGCTGCTAAAGCAGTTGGTGTTGTTATGCCAGAACTTAATGGTAAACTTACTGGTATGAGTTTTAGAGTTCCTACAGTAGATGTATCTGTAGTAGATTTAACTGTAAGACTAAAAACTCCTACAACTTATGATGATATTAAAGCAACTGTTAAAAAATACAGTGAAACATCTTTAAAAGATGTTGTAGGTTATACTGAAGATGCTGTAGTATCTAGTGACTTTATCGGTGATACACATGCAAGTATATTTGATGCTAATGCTGGTATTATGATTAGCCCTACATTTGTTAAAGTGGTATCTTGGTATGACAACGAACTTGGATATTCTACTCAAGTATTACGTTTAATTAGTCATATGGCAGAAGTTGACCATAAATAAATTAATAAAAGCAGACATTAAAAGTGTCTGTTTTTTTAAAGCATTTTTATTGAAAAAAAGTTAATATTTGTATATACTTAATATATATTTATAATAAAAGGGGTCTTGATATGAGATGTCCAGTTTGTGGGGCTAAAATGGTTGATGGCAAAATCTGTAAATACTGTAATGTTACTAGTGAACAGGTTTTGACTGCTAGCAATAAAGAAGCCAAGAAAGCATTTAAAGAAAAACGTTATAAAGATGTTTGTTATACTACTGATATTCCACAAGATGTTAATAAACCAAAACTAGCTTTGTTTACTATATTATTAGGTTGGTTTGGAGTAGGTTATTATTATATTGGTAGAGTTGTTAAAGGTACATTCTGTGCTATTGCGTCAGGACTTACTTTATTAACTGCTATCTTTGATTATTGTGCAAAAACTTATGCATGGGGTAATTTAAAGTTTTGGGGTACACTACTTACTCTTGCATCATATTTGATGATAGTAGATATGCTTTTCTGGATTGCTGATATTGTAGCATTGATATTTAAGACATATAAAGTTCCAGTAGTTTTGCCTAAAGAAGAAATTAATATTAGGCATCATAGTTTAAAAAAATAGAAATATTAAAGTCGGTACATATGTACTGACTTTACTTAAGTGTAAGGTGAATATGAAAACAGTTGTTGTTGGTATGAGTGGTGGTGTAGATAGTTCGGTTGCTGCTGCACTTTTAAAAGAACAGGGGTACAATGTCATAGGACTATTTATGCATAATTGGGAAGAAGATGATGAAGATGGTTGTTGTACTGCCGCTCAAGATTGGGAAGATGTAAAAAGAGTATGTAATAAATTAGGTATTCCATATTATTCGGTTAATTTTGCTAAAGAATATATGGATAGAGTTTTTTCATACTTTATAAGAGAATATAAAGCGGGACGTACTCCCAATCCTGATGTTTTATGTAATAGGGAGATTAAATTTGGGCCGTTCTTGGAATATGCTTTAAAGATGGGTGCTGATTATATAGCCACTGGACATTATTGTGATATTGAACATAAAGATGGTGTTCATAGACTATTAAAGGCTGTTGACCAAAATAAAGACCAGACATATTTTCTTAACCAACTTAATCAAAAACAATTGGAAAAGGTGTTGTTCCCACTAGGTAAGATGGAAAAACCAGATGTTAGAAAAATTGCTGAAAAATATGGGTTTGTTACTGCCGAGAAAAAAGATAGTACAGGCATATGCTTTATAGGTGAACGTAAATTTAGACAATTTTTAAAAACATATATTCCTGCCAAAAAAGGAGATATTGTAGACCTTGATGGTAATGTTGTAGGTAAACATGATGGCGTTATGTATTACACATTGGGACAACGTAGGGGACTTAATGTCGGTGGTGTAAAAGGTACTGATGGTGGTAGATGGTTTGTTGTAGACAAAGATGTTAAAAACAATAGATTAATAGTAAGTCATGGTGATGAAAGTCCGCTTATGTCTAAAGCCTTGGTTACTTATAAAGTTAATTGGATACCTTTTGAACCGGAAGAAAAAGAATTTGTATGTTATGCAAAATTTAGGTATCGTCAAACAGACCAAAAAGTTAAAGTGAAGATAGAAAAAGACAGAGTATATGTTCAATTTTTTGAACCACAGAGAGCCGTTACTCCGGGACAATTTGTAGTGTTCTACACCGAGACTGATTGTCTAGGTGGTGGCATAATAGAAGAAGTTATAAAATAAAAATGTATATATACTAATTAAGCAACATAATAATTAAATAAACAATTATAGGAGTTGGTATGATTAGAAACAGTCTAGTTAAAGTAGATATTTTTGATAATCAATTAGGGGAAATATCAAAAACAGATGCTCATAAATCACCTATATTACATCGTGCGTTTAGTGTGTTTTTATATAATGACAAAAAAGAAATATTAATACAAAAGCGTGCTGACAATAAATATCATAGTGGTGGGTTATGGGCTAATGCTTGTTGTTCACACCCACAAAAAGATGAAAATATAATATTATCTGCTAAAAATAGACTTATTGAAGAGTTGGGTATATCTACCGATTTAAAAGAATTGTTTACATTTACTTATATGCATAAGTTTAATGATGAATTATTTGAGTATGAACTTGACCATGTGTTACTTGGTAAATATAATGACGAAATCAAGTTGAATACCGAAGAAGCAAGTGAGTATAAATGGATTAGTATTAATGAGTTAAATAAAGCATTAGTATCTTCTCCACAGGACTTTGCAAGTTGGTTTATAATATGTGCTCCTAAAGTGGCATTGTATATTAAAAATATCAATTGACAAATATATTTAATTATTGTAATATTTAGTTATCCATAAAGAGTGTGTAAGGGACAGCCCCTATGACCACACAGCAACCTAGCGTATGCCAAGGTGCTAAAGGCTGATGCGATGGGAGATAAATAATGTGGATAATCCCATCGGTTACGATGGGATTTTTTTAATCCCTTTATGGAAATAATAATATTATATAAAGGATAAAAAATGAAAAAAATTATTACAAGTGAGAGTGTAAATATTGGACACCCAGACAAAACCTGTGATGTTATTGCTGATAGTTTTTTAGATGAAGCACTTAAACAAGACCCTAAATCACAGATGGCAGTTGAATGTGCTATAAAAAACAATAAGTTGTTTATATATGGCGAAGCAACAACGAATGCAAATATTGATTATGAAGGAATTGCAAGAAAGGTACTTGATTATGTAGGGTATAATAGTAGTACTTTTGAGATTATAAAAGAAATATCCATTCAATCTCCCGATATTAATAATGCGGTAGATAAAGAAGAAGTAACCGCTAACGACCAAGGTATTATATATGGGTATGCTTGTAGTGATACTAAAGAATATATGCCACTACCTATAACCATAGCCACACGTCTTATGCAACAATATGAAAAAGTAAGATTAAACAATAATTTACTATTCGCAGATGCAAAAAGCCAAGTTAGTATTGAATATGATAATAATCAACCAAAACGTATTAATACTATATTACTTTCTGTTTCGCATAGTAAAGATTTTCAATTGAATCAATTAAGAGAATATATAAAAACTGAAGTAGTTAATCCAATATTGGGCGAATATAGTGAATATGTAGATGATCCACTTATACTTATTAATGCGGGCGGACAATTTACTATATGGGGAAGTTATGGTGATAGTGGTTGTGTAGGACGTAAAATTGTTGTAGATACTTATGGTGGAGTAGGACATGTTGGTGGTGGTTGTTTTAGTTCGAAAAACTCTACAAAGGTAGATAGAAGTGCCGCATATTATTTAAGGTATGTAGCAAAAAATATAGTAGCCCATGACCTTGCCAGTGAAGTGGAAATACAGATTAGTTATGGCTTTGGTTTAACAGACCCTATAAGTCTTAATATTAACACTTTTGGTACTGAAAAAGTTAAGTTGGATACCATATATGATATAGTAAATAAAAACTTTGATTTTCACCCACAACATATGATTGATGAGTTGGGACTTAATAGTCCAATATATGCAAAAACTGCTTGCTATGGACATTTTGGTAGAGATTTTCCTTGGGAAAAGATAATTGACCTTAAGATGTAAGATTGTTACTAGATAGTATTAAATAGAAGAAAAACAATAATTGGTTGTTAAACTTTTTATTGCTTTTCTTTTTTTAATTTTTTAAAGATATGATATACTTAAATATATGGCGAAGACTATTAAATACGATAAAGAAAATTTAATAGAAATAAAAAAGTCTAAATTTATAGGCTACACATACTTTTGTGAGAATGTTGAAAGTGCTACGCAGATATTAAAAAATCTTAAAGTTCTTCACAAAAAAGCCACACATGTATGTTATGCTTATGTTATTAATTCCAACGAAAAGGCTAGTGATGATGGCGAGCCACAAGGTACTGCAGGAGTTCCAATACTAGATGTTATAAAGAAACAAAAACTTAATAATGTATTAGTAGTTGTGGTTAGATATTTTGGTGGAGTAAAGTTGGGCGCTGGTGGGCTTGTAAGAGCATATAGCGAAACTGCTTCTAGTACTATCGAATTAAGCCAATCAGCCGAAATTGTTAATGCTACTGATTATAGATTAATTGTTAATTATGGTGAAGAAAATACTATAAATTCGATTAAAAATAATCCCAGCATTATAGATGTTAAGATTAATTATTCAAGTAATATTCAAGTTGAGTTTACCGCCATCAATCCAGTTTGTATTAATGGTGCAGTGGTAATCGGTAACAGAATTATAAGGGTGTAATATGTCATTAATTACAAAAATAGAACCACAAACAAAGAATAAAGACCGAGTTAATATATTTTTAGATGGTGAATTCAAATTGGGCTGTTCTTTAGAACTTGCTATGCTTAACCATTTAAAAGTAAATACAGAAATAAGCGATGAACAGTTAGAAAAATTAGTGTTTGAAAATGAGAAAGGCCAAGCACTTAATAAAGCGGTTACATTACTTGGTAAAAATTTAAAAACTAGACGACAGATGCGTACTTATCTTAATGATAAAGGGTATAGTAAAAATATAGTTGATTATGTTATAGATAAATTAAGTGAATACAATTATATTAACGATATTAACTATGCGACTATTTATGTTAAGAGCGTAAAAAATAAATATGGTAAGTTAAAGATAATTAATAATTTAAGACAAAAAGGTATAAGCGAAAAAGATATAGATGAAGTGATGCAAGAGTTTGAAAGTGATACACAATCTATACTAACACTTGCACAAAAATATATGAAGAATAAAGAAATTAATCAAGATAATATGGCAAAACTATATAGACATTTATTGTCTAAAGGGTTTAGTTATGACGAAGTTAATAGCGTAGTAAGGAGTATAAAAGGAGAATAATGTTAGCAGTAGGTATAGATTCATTGGATATTGTGAGAATGCAAAAGTTTGTTGATAACGAAAGATTTTTATCAAAATTTTTTACTGATTATGAAGCAAAGTATTGCAATTTAACAGTTAATAAAACTATGAGACTTGCAGGTTTGTATTGTGCTAAAGAAGCATTTTTGAAAGCCTTGGGTATTGGTATTGGTGGCGGTATTCCACTTAATGAGATAGAAGTTAATCATGATAAAAATGGTAAACCATATTTAAAATTAAGTGATAGTGCAAAAAAAGTTGTTAATATTATGGGTTATAAAGAATGGCAGATTAATATAACTCATACTCATACTGTTAGTTCTGCCGTATGTATTTTAATGTAAAGGATTGTTTATGGACGGGATTAAAAGTGACTTAAATGTGCATATGGACGGATATGCAAATAATATTGATGCCGTAAGACGAGTACTTGCTTTAGCCGAAGCCAATGGTGTCAAGGCTATAAGTCTGCTTGAACAAGATGCGATTAGATTGTATAGAGAAGGCGGAGTATTACAACGTTTGATTAAATCAGGCGAAATGAAAAAATTGTATACAGGTAAGTTAATTGCTGGTTGTGAATTTACTTGTGTTGTTAATGCAACTGATCCTACTAAATATGCGTTTAATTTTAATGGACATCAAATTCATGTGACTATGCTTAATTTTGATATTAAGTATATTGAAGGTATTAAATGGTTTGACCCAAAGTTTAAAGAAAAGTGCATCAAAAAAGATGTTAAAAGTTTTTGTAAACTTCTTAAACAATACGGATTAGAAGTACCTAAAAAGAACTATTTTAGATATGATAGGGGATTGGGCTATCAATTGTATGATTATATGCATTCGACCCCAGAAAGATTGGCAAGGTATGAAAGAATATTGGGACAATATCCTAATTCATATACTTTTGTAAAAAGTTTGTTTGATGACCCCACATCTAAATTATATTTTAGGCAATCTCAAATTCCACAACTAACTGATATACTTGAATGTGTTAGAAGAGCAAGGGGACGTATTTACATATCTCACCCAAGTTATATGAATAAAAAATTTAACACGGTTAGTTATTTAGATGCTTTGCTTAATGTAAAGACTGAATATGGTTTTCCTTTTGATGGTATTGAAGTGTATTATGGACAAAATTCGCCTATAGAAACAAAAGTCCTTAATGATTATGCTTTAAGCCATAATTTAGAAAAATCTGGTAACGGTGATTTTAAATATTTATATAGCGATAGAAATCCAGAAGGTAAAGCGGTTTTTATTTACGATAATGAAAAAATGACTTATGTGCCAAAACCAGGTTTTTTAATAAGAAATTTTATGGATACTCGCCAAGGAGATATTATTCTAGACCGTAGGTTTATAGATAGATTTGACGATATTAGAGAAACACCAAGATTTGAATAATAAAAATAAGACAAATAAAGCAAGTTTGCTTAAAAATATTTGTCTTATTTTTTTGTTGGTTGATATTCTTAAATAAAAATTTTTATATTGCACACACTAAATTAGAAAATTTTAGGGTGCTTATAATGAATAAAGAATATTGTTTTAAACTTAAAAATTTGGTTAATAATCTTAATGGTAATAATTATGTTAGTAACATTGTAGATGATATAAAACATAGTAATAAAATATATGACTATGTTAATAATGCTAAAGAGTTTTACACTAAACATAACGATATGTGTATACAGTTAGCAGAATCCAACATAAATACTATTGCCGATTATTATGATTATATTGACTGGATTGGATATGATTGATGAGATTAAACGTGGAGAATTATATTATGCAGATTTAAGTCCTGTTATTGGTAGTGAACAGGGCGGTGTTAGACCTGTCTTGGTAGTCCAAAATGATATTGGTAATAAGTATAGTCCTACTATAATTGCTGCTGCTGTAACTAGCCAAATCAATAAAGCACGTATACCTACTCATATCGAATTAAGTGCTAGCGAATTTGGACTAAAGAAAGATTCGGTAGTATTATTGGAACAGTTAAGAACATTAGATAAACGTAGATTAAAAGAAAAAATAGGAAGACTTGATATAGGGCGAATGAAAATGGTGGATTCGGCACTATTAATTAGTCTAGGTTTTGTTGAATAAAATGGCTTTTGGTAGCCATTTTTTTGGTATAATTAAACTATATTAAAAATATATATATTAAAAATAAATAAAAAATAAAAATGGGTATTGCAATTTGCTTAAAATAGTGGTACAATTTTTTAGCAAAAAACGAAAAGGTGGTATAGAAATGAAAGATTTCTCTAAAGAAGAATTTATTACATTAGATGAATTTACAAAAAGTCAATTTAGTGCTATGTTTGAATATTTAACAACTTTGACAGAAGAATTTAGTAAGGCTGGTATTAAGAACTTATTTACAGAAAAAGAATTGAAAAAAGTTGAACATGTTAAAGATTGTTCAGTTATACATAAAGATGCATATATGGTTATGGAACCAACTTTTGAATCATTAAAAGATTTTTGTGATAAATATATTTTAACTGAAAGTCCTATGAAAAATTATATTCTTGCACAACTAGTAAAAGGTAAGACTATATATCGTGGTGGCGACTTAAGAAGATTTGAAAGTAAAGGATATATTGAAATATTAAGAAAGAATATTAAAGAATATCTAGAAAATCCTACTGTATTGCCAAAAGCAATAATTAAGAAAAAAGAACCTGTTAAACAAGGTGCTAATCAGGCTAGATTAAAACAACCTAGAGTATTTACTTTGAAAGATAAGGAAGAACTAGTTAGACCTAACGAAGAGACAATGCAAGCATTAAGAGAACTTGAAATTGAATATCAAAAATTAGTTAAAGCCGATATCGAGCAAGTTGTTGATAACCAGAATCCTACTCGTTATTTTAACGATCGTCTACATGTAAGTCTACCAGAAGAAATGGAAGCATATGCTAATGCTAGAGTTTTAAGACGTAAAAAAGATGATAAGATAAGAAAAAGAGCAAAAGAGTTAACTGAAGAATTTAGACAATATCGTGAACAACAAGATGGAGTTCTACCAGCATTGTCTAGACATAAAAAGACTATGAGACAATTTGCTGCATTCAAAGGTAATACTATAAAGAAAGCCGTTAGAGAACAAGATCAGATAATAGAACAAATCGGTGGCGAAGAACAATTGGATTCTAGAGTTGTCGAATCCACACCTATAAAAACTAAAGATAACGGTAGAAACAAATAAAATACATAAAAATAGTGCCTTATTGATATAAATTTGCATATTGACTAGGCACTTATTTTTTGATATAATAGTATAAGAAATATTAGAGATGGTATTTCTTAAATAACAATATTTATTTATGCTTTATGTTAAAGATACATAAAGGGGGATATATTATGGTTACATTAAATGAAAAAGAAATGGAAATAATGAAGAAGGCAATAAGACGTATTACTACCCAAACTCATATTTCTATATCCGAACTTAATAATTATTTGAAAGATGGCAAAATGCCAGATTCTGTTTATCAAACTCTAAAGAATATTTACAATGTTGATAAAGTTGAAGATATCCCTAATTCTACTGCTAATATGACACTTTATAAAGTATCAAAAATATACGAAGCAATTCAAGTAGCAAAAGAAGAAGATAACAAACCTAAACAAGTATTTTTGTCTAATAAAGAAAAGAATTCTATTAAAAAGACAATTACTGATTTAACAAATTATATTAAGCAACTTGAATCCTTGCGTATAGAGATAGACCAAAAATCTAAAGGTGCTACTGGTGTTGAAAGACAAAATTATATCACACAAAAATCTATGTTAACCAGAAGCATTAAAGCAGCAGCAAAAGCAAAAGGTATTCTACTACATTCATTTAATGGTAGTGTTGCTGAAGATTTATATAACTGGTTGTTTACTCCTACTGCTAAAAAAGGTTCAAAAATGGAGCAAATAACAGATGCTTTATATCAATTTGAATCTGCACAAGATAAGTCCGCTTTACCTACAGGTAATGGTGCACATAAACTTGTTAAAGAATTTAACCGTATGAATGAAAGAGGATTTACTAGTCCTAGTCCATTAAGCGGTAATGATGGCAGTGATGGCAATAACGATGGTGGCAATGATAGTGGTAAAAAACCAATAATTAATCCAGGTGCTGGCAGTAATAATACTGACGATGATAACGGTGATGGAGATACTGATGGTTCAGTAGAAGGCGGAGATACTGGTAATAACGATACTGGTTCAGGCAACAATGGTGGAGACACTAATAATGGTGGCACTAACGATGGTACTGGCACTGGTGATAATACTGGTAATGGTACTGGTGATAGTGGTAGCACAGATAATGGTGGTGCATCTAATGGTACTGATGGAAATAATGGTTCAGATACTGGTTCTGAATATGATCTTCCTGATGGTGGAAATGATGACACTGAAATTGACATTCCTGATAGCCCTTCTGCTGGAGATACTCCTAATGCAGGTAACAAACCTACTACCGCTGCTAGTATTATGGCTCAATATAATGGCAAAGAGAATAATGCTAGTAAGTATCGTACAGTAAATCTTGGTTTTGGTAGAAGACTTTTAGGATTTATAGGTAGACACTGGTTAAGTCTTGGCGTATTGGCTGGTGCAGCAGCATTGGCTGTAACAGCAATATTAGGGCCAGGTGCTGGTGTTGCTATTATGGTAGGTAGAGCAGCATTATATAACATTTTATCTTTAGGTACTGTTGTAGTTGGTGCTAACTTAATCAAACACTTCTTATTCCGTAGACATCGTCAAGCATCTTCTGCTCGTGCTCACTTTAGAAGCAGAGAAATCAAAGTTCAAAATAGAATTAAGCATTTAATACATACTAGAGATAAAATGGAGTCTTTAGAATCACGTATTAGTGATTTAATGAGTGACCCTATTAGAAATAAAGAAAGAATTAAGCAACTCAGAAAAGAAATTAAGGAACAAGAGAAGTTGATTAAGAAAGATTCTGAATTTATCAGTCGTGAACTTGAAGGTAGAGCAATTGGTAAAAATGGAATTTTGAAAAAGATTGCTACTGGTCTTCGTTTTGTAACAGGTAAATTACCATTAGTATATTATCAACAACAACATGATAAATATTTTGACATACTACAATATAAGACAAACAATAAAAAATATACTGATATGAGAGTTGATGGTAATGTTTATCAAGAAATGTTTTATTGGCATTTATTAAGACGTGATCTAAAGAATGATTTACGTCAAAGATATGCTAATGCTGAAAGATATGCTGAACAAGCAAGAAAGAAAGGTGCTGTTGAAGTAGCCGAATGGTTTGAACAAACTCAAAAGAAAGTTACTGAACTTCGCCAAGATATAAGTGAAATAAACCCTTGCGGAATGGAACTTGGTGTAATGGCTAAAGGTATGAGTGCAGGTGGTACTAGATTAACTATTGATGATGTAAAGTTTGGCAACTATGACATGACTTCGATGCATATGTCTCATATACATGATGATAATGACCCAGAAAGCCATGATGATTATAATGGTAGAGATGCTGTGATACTTGAAGAACATAAACGTTCAAAGAAAGCAAGAAAATCTATTGTTATTGGTAATGCTGCTACTGCGCAAATGGCACAACAACATGGAACTACTGGTATGGCTCCTATCACTACTCACACTACTCCACAACAAACTCCACAACAAGGTAAAGATGACGGCGGTATGTGTAGATAACATTAAAATATTAAGACGAAAGTTAAACTTTCGTCTTTTTTGTTGTGTATATATAAATATTTATTTTTGGATATGTGATTATATATTAATATTGATATACTTTTTAATATATATAGAAATAACTAATCGTGGTTATTGTGTTGACAATTTTTAATTGTTGTTGTATTATAAGGGCAGTTTAATATAAAAGGCGTTTTAAAAAAGGACAAGTTGTACTATTTTTATACTTTACAGAGAGTTGATTACTTGGTGAGAAATCAATAGCAGAGATAGTATAATATCACCTTTATAGTTCGATGACTGAATTATAGTAAGTTGTTGCGTAGGCTCTACGTAAGTGAGCAGTGTGTGATTGCACATGATTGTTATAGATGGTAATAATGCTCGGGCATTGTTTTTGTAACAATGATACCGAGTTTTTTTATTTTTAGCGTTTGTTTTATTAAACTATAAAAAATATGTTAAGTCTCAATTGAAGTACTTAACAATAAAATTTTTAGTTATTTTAATAAGGAGTTAAAAATGTACAAAAAAGTTGATGCTAATCTAGATTTTCCTAAAGTAGAGCAAGAAGTTCTTAACTTTTGGAAAGAAAACAATGTAAAAAAACAATGTATGTCTCGTAATATGGGGCAAAAAAGATTTAATTTCTACGAAGGACCACCTACTGCTAATGGTGTACCACATTCTGGACACGTACTTACTAGAGTACTTAAAGATGTATTTACTCGTTATAAATCTATGCAGGGGTATTATGTACCACGTAAAGGTGGTTGGGATACTCATGGATTACCAGTAGAATTGTCTGTTGAAAAGGAATTGGGTATTTCTGGTAAACAACAAATTGAAGAATTTGGCGTAGAAAAATTTATTAAACGTTGTAAAGAAAATGTATGGAAATATGTAGATATTTGGAAAGAATTTTCTGATAGAGTAGGCTACTTTGTTAATATGGAAGACGACTACTATGTAACTTATTATGATAGTTATATAGAGAGTGTATGGTGGGCTTTAAAAGAACTTGATAAAAAAGGATTATTATATAAAGGTTATAAGATACTTCCTAGTTGTCCAAGATGTGGTACAGCATTAAGTTCGCATGAATTGGCTCAAGGATATGAAGATAGAAAAGATACTACAGTTGTAGCCAAATTTAAATGTGTAGATGAAGATAATACATATTTCTTGGCATGGACAACTACTCCATGGACATTACCATCTAATATCGCACTTTGCG
>ERZ808245.387-NODE-387-length-23198-cov-6.055784_pt1 | contig 23198 bp, 11 predicted proteins | sample MGYA00521243_ERZ808245 | MGnify/ENA primary metagenome ERZ808245 (study PRJEB31516, sample SAMN03275576) | gut metagenome | biome: mammalia-associated habitat; material: feces | host: Papio cynocephalus | place: Kenya | collected 2012-07-07 ... | reverse complement strand
TTACACCGGTACACAGTATTTGGCAAACGGGCCCATCCCCTGATATGCCATTTTGGAAAATCCGGTACACATTATTATGGCAAACCCCGATACACTTTTCGCCGCGAATTTGGGGTTTACACGTCCTGACAATTATGTTATAATACTTTCATAAAATGGAGTTTCGGGTACACGATAAACGGGGCGGCAAGGGCACGGGGCTTCCCGTGCGCGGAGACGCCCGCAAATCGCGCCAGGACGCGTTCTGGCGCGCCCGTTTGCGTCCAAGTACCCCCCCCCCCTATTTGCTAGGAACGTTGTAGCGAGCCTCTGCGCGGCATTGTGCGTGGTTTTGGAGCGGGAACGAGGAGGCGTTGACGTTCGGTCTTTCCTCATTTCCGCTTTTGGTGTCGTCTACAGACGAAAGCTCCCGGTTTTCCCATCCATGTGCGATAAATGAGAAATAGAATAACCATACAGGGAAAGGAACGAGAAATGAAAATGAAAAGAAAAGTTGGGCATGCCCGGACGTGTGCCGCGGCAATCTGCTCCCTGGGCGCAGCCTGTTTTGCGTCCGTTAGTCTTCCGCTCCGCGCCGAGGCCGTAGAGACCGAAACCAACTACGAACGGCTGGTGCGCGAGGGGCGCAACGTGTGGCGGCTGACCGACGGCAACAAACTACTGGTCCAGACGAACGAGGTCGGCCAGTGGGCACTGCCCGTTGGGTGGACACCCTGGAGTAAAAGCATATCGCTCAATAGTCCGAGCGCGGAATCGGGGAGCGGCGTTCTCGATCTCATTGATGCCGTCATTGTAGACGGGAAGGACGCGGTGCGGGTCGATTTCGCGTCCGAGGAAGGGCAGTCCTGGGTTGTGCAGTTCTCCTATATGTCCCTCAAGTCCCTGGCCGCGACGGATTTCCGGTGCAACCGACTGCACCAAACTGAAGGATATGCCGCATTCTCGGGAAACGAAACCCTGAAGCGCGTCACGCTGGGAGGGCCGGCACTCGTCTCATTCATGAAATACGATCTTTCGAAGTACGTCACGAACGTGACGATCAGCGCCGCGACGAACCTCACTGGGTTCGCATCCGATGCCTTCTCCGACACCTGGTCGCTCCGCTACCTGACTTTCGACGACCTGCCGAAACTGAAGAGTTTTCCGGGCGGTTCGCTTGGCGGCGTCAACCGCAACTGGCCGCTGCGGGAGGTGGTGTTTCTCGGCAAGCCGTTTATCGCCGCGTGCATGACGAACCTGCTCAACGGCGTGGAGACGGAAGACGCCAACAAACTTTCGGGCGCCGAGCCGTGCACGGTGTACGTCTCGAAGCGGCAGTGGCCGTACGCGGAGCGTGTGGCGAGCGGCTACTGGAAGCCCGTCGACGGGGCGGGACTGGCGGAGGCGGAACTGGCCAAGAAACCGGACGGGTGCCTCGGAATCATCGACGTCAGCCCCAATGCCAGCACGAAGCATCGCGCGTGGGTCGTCCACCGCGATTCGCCCTACGACAAAAAGTCGTCCGGATTCTGTCTGACAATCCGGTAAAACGAAGGAAAAGCGCAGAAGGAAAATGAAGAAGAGGTCGGCAATCAAGAACATATTTGCGCTGGCGGTCGCGCTGACGGCGGCGGGTGCGCGGGCCGAGACGTACGAGGCGACGTGGGAGTCGCTCGATGCGCGGCCCGTGCCGCAGTGGTGGCGCGAGGCGAAGTTCGGCATCTTCGTCCACTGGGGGCCGTACGCCGTGCCGGCGTTCGCCCCGACGAACGAGGGAAAGTTCAGTTGGGACTGCTACGCCGAGTGGTACCAGGGCTTTCTGCTGAAGGGGAAAGCCCCGTTCCTCAAGCACCACGCCGTGCATTACGGCACGGCGCCCTACGGCAATTTCGCCGCGTCGTTCACCGCCGCGAACTTCGACGCGGAGGCGTGGGCGGACCTGTTCAGGAAGGCGGGGGCCAAGTACGTCGTGCTCACCTCCAAGCACCATGACGGCTACGCGCTCTGGCCGAGCCCCGAGTCGCCGTACTACAATGCGGTCGCGATGGGTTCGGGACGGGATCTCGCCGGGGAGTTCTGCCGGGCGATGCGGCGGGCGGGGCTGAAGCGCGGCTTCTACTACTCGATGCTCGAATACGCCAACCCGCTGTATCCGGGCATCCGCGACGGGCGCCCGAGCCCCGCCGCGCTTTCCATCGAGGAGTGGAACCGCCGCGTCAATCTGCCCCAGCTCAAGGAGCTGGCGGAGACGTACGAGGCGGACATCATCTGGCCCGACGGCGAGTGGGACTACGAGTCGTCGCGGCACTGCTCGAAGGAGTTCCTCGCCTGGCTTTTCAACTCCTCCAAGGTCCGTGACACGGTGGTCGTGAACGACCGCTGGGGCAAGGAGTGCCGCGGACGCCACGGCGGGCACTATACGACGGAGTATGCGCTCGAGGGCGGCGACACGTCGGGGGACAATGCGCGGCATCCGTGGGAGGAGTGCCGCGGAATCGGCAACTCCTTCGGCTTCAACCGCTACGAGACGGTCGCGGATTACATGTCGCGGGAGCGGTGCGTGGAAACGCTCGTGCACTGCGTTTCGCGCGGCGGGAACCTTCTGCTCAACGTGGGACCCACGGCGGACGGGCGCATCCCGGCGATCATGCAGGACCGTCTGCTGGCGATGGGACGGTGGCTGGCGGTCAACGGCGAGGCCATCTACGCCGCGGAACGCTGGGCCGACGCCCCCAAGGACTTCGCCGCGCGCAAAATCTACTTCACGCGCAAGGCGGACGCACTCTACATGACGGTCTTCGCGAAGGACTTGGCGCAGGTGACGGTTCCGGGGCTGGACGGCGTCGCGCGGGTCGGACTGCTGGGGGCGGATTGCACGGTGGCGTGGCGGGAGTCGGAGGACGGCCTGACCGTCACGTTCCCGACGTTCGCCGCCGGCGCGGCACCCGTGGAATTCGCGCCGGTCTTCAAGATTGAATGGACACCCGCCAAGGGCAAAGCGAATCTGGACAAATAAATAGCAAAGAACCAAAAAGAAAGGAAAAGCACAATGAAACGACTGGCAACGGCAACAATCGTCTGCGTCACCCTGCTGGGTGGGGTGTATTCCCTTCGCGCTGAGGCCGGAGAAGGTTCGAGCGCCGGCGAAAGGAACGTCTGGACGCTGAGCGACGGCTACCTTCGGAAGGGCGACTGGAAAATCAAGGCCAGTTGGGATTCCAACAACAAGATCCTCCGGATAGAAAAGGATGGCATGGAAGGCAGCGGAATCCTGGACTGGGACGACCTCATCCTCAAGGAGGGAGAAAACGAGATTGAGGACTTGGGCGTACAGGTCGGCTTTCAGGGGCTTGCTTCCGCGTCGATAACCGAATTCCACTGCAACAAGATGCAGGATTGTGGCTCCTGGGGGTTCAAGGGAAACACGACGCTTAAGCGGGTGCGCGCAAGCGGTCCGATGTTGACGGTCATCAACGGCGAATGTTTTTCGGGATGTGCCCATCTTGAGGAGGTCAAGTTCGATTTCCCGAATCTGCGCACGATTTACGACAATGCGTTTAGCGGTTGCACCAGCCTGAAGGCGAACGTGGCGGACATTCTCAATTCCTCCGTCACCACTATCAACAGCATGGCTTTTTACAACGTCAAGGAATTGGCGGGCGAACTGACGCTGACGAACGTCCAGTCGCTGGGAGGGTCGACCTTCAAGGAGACGGGGCTGACGAAACTCTATCTTGCCGGACCGCTTGCATCGATACCCAATGCAGCCTTCTACAACGACGGTTGCGCGGGCATCACCAACGCGACCTTCGACCTGGCCGAGAACGCGACCGTACACGCAAGCGCCTTCCGCGGCGGACGCGGCGCACCGTTCGAGCAGATCCGCTTCTTGCGCAAGCCCTTCGGGGCGTCGTCGATGACGAACATGCTGGGCTACGTCAAAAAGCTGACCGACCCCAAGGCGTGCCGGATTCTCGTCTCGCGCAACCAATGGTCCGTGGAGGAGCGTCAGGCGAGCGGCTGGTGGCGGCCGGCGACGAAAGAAGGCGGCTTGTCGGACGAAGAGCTCGCGGCGAAGCCCCAGGGTTGCCTGGGCTACACCGAGGTGAAGATGTCCGGCTGGCCGATTGACGGTGCGCTGCGTCGCGCCTGGATCGTGCACGAGGCCTCGCCCTACGACAAGAAGGGCTTCTGCATCAAGATCCGGTAAACGGAAATTCAACTTAAACCTAAGGACAAACAAGGAAAGGCACATGACTAAATCAGGGAAACGAGGCGTACGGAGCCTACTTATGGGTGCGGCGGGGCTTGCGCTGGGGCTTTGGGGGGCGGTCGGCTCGGCAAGCGCCGCCGCGCCTCGCACGCCCTGGGTTGCGGAACCCCGTGAAATCGTCAACCTCTGCAGCGACACGGAATGGAAGATCGCCACGACGAAGCGCAAGGACACGAAGGAGTTCCTGCGCATGGCCGGCGCCGCCAGGATCACGCGCAAGGAGATCGAGCCGCTCGACGAGGCGACGGCCAAGTGGCATTCGATCAAGGTTCCGGGCCGAAACATCTACGGGGGTGTCGGTTGGTACCAGCGCACCTTCACGCTCACGCCCGCGCAGGCGGCGAAATCCGTCCTCCTGAACTTCGAGTACGTCGGCTCCCAGTTCAAGGTCTGGCTGAACGGCCGGCCTGTGGCGGATGTGCCGCAGACCTCGACGTTCCTCGAGTCGTTCGACCTGACGCCGTACGTGAAGGCGGGCGAGAACACCCTGCGCGTGATGGTGGCGGAGGGCTGGGGCGACGACGACAGCTGGTGCGACTGGGTGCTGAATTATTCGGGCGTCGAGTGGCTGCAGGGCATCATACGGCCCGTCTACCTCGAGTTGCGCGACCGCATCGCCATCGAGAAGGTCGTCGTGCGCACGGCGCTCACGCCCCGGAAGGAGATGACTCTTCTGATTTCCGTCACGAATGGGACGGATCGCGCCTTCTCCGGCGAGGTCGTCACGGGCGGGAAGGGTGATGTGTCGGAACCGCCGGCGTTCGCGGCGACGGTTTCGCTCGCGCCCGGCGAGGGCAAGACGGTTTCCGTGACGAGGCCGTGGGACGCGGCGGAACTGTGGAGCCCCGCGAACCCGAAACTCTACCGGATCACCGCCTCGCTCAACGCGGGCGGACGCACGCTCGACCGGTACAAGGTGCGCTTCGGCTATCGCGAGATCACGTGGAAGGGTACGAAGCACGGTCTGCTCCTGAACGGCAAGCCGTTCATGATGCTGCGCTCGACCTGCAACAACTTCGGCGATACCAAGGAGGAGATGGTCGAGATGTTCAGGCGCCTCCAGAAGCGCGGTTACGTAGGTGCGCGCATCTTCACGGGCGAGTGCATCACGCTCGATCACATCGCTGACGCGGCGGATGAGCACGGCTTTCTGATCACAACCTCGGCCTCGAGTGGCTGGGGTGCGGGCCTCAAGACGGACGTCTTCTGGCCGCGCTGGAAGCGTATGCTGCAGAAGATGCTCGACGGGAACATGGAGCACCCCTCCATCATCTGCTGGGGTCTTTCCAACGAGTTCGGCACGGTCTACGGCGGAAATGGGCCGGACGGCAAGAAGAACATGGCGAACGCGATCAAGCAAGGCGAGACGGGCGAATGGGTGCAGGCGTACGACCCGACGCGCCCGTGGGTCTGCCACGGCGAGGTCGAGTTGCGCTGGGGCGAGGAGGGTCCGATGCCCATCCGGTCCTACCACTATCCGGTGCCGGCCTACCTGCTCCCGCACGCGGGACGCTGGTATGCGAACGGTCAGCACGGCTGGCAGGGTGTCTTCACGAACGAGAAGCCCGTCTGCGTGTCGGAGGACATCTTCCACGGCTTCCAGGAGACGCAGACGGCCGTGCTGAAGGCGAAGGTCGGCGACCGGGCGTATCGGTTCGACGGGTACGTCGAGGCGATGCGCTACTGCCTGCGGAGCTATGCGGAGGGCTACTACCTCGGCGGACTTGCGGGGTGGAATCCGTGGTGCTTCCGCGAACAGGAGAAACTGGACCGCATCTACGACGGCTTTGAGTTCTCGGCGAACCCGGTCTACCTGCTGATGCTGAAGGAGTTCCCGCGCAACGTGACGGCGGGCGAGCCGGCGACGCGCACGCTCGTCGCGTTCAACCACTGGTTCGCCCCTGCCGGGACGACCCTGACGCGCACCGTCTGCGTCGGCGGAAAGGAGGTTTCGCGTGAGACGCAGCCGCTCCACCTGGACGCCGGAGGCCGGCATGAGCAGGAGGTCACCTTCACCGCGCCGACAGTGGACCGGATCACGCCGTTCGAGTACGTCTGCACGTGGACGGATGCGGGCGGCAAGCGCCTGGCGGAGGAGAAGTTCGAGTTCGTCGCCGTGCCGGCGCTCCCGATGACTGCAATCAGTCCGGCGGCGGGATTCGCGGCGGTCGTGACGCTCACCAATTCGCCGCTTCGGACGGTTCGCTTCCCCAAGGGCGTCCACGCCGGCGCGGCCGCCGCGCTCGCGAAGAAGCCGCGGTTCGTCGCCGTGCATGGCCACCTTCCCGCCACCGACGCCCAGTTGCTCGACGACTGGGTGAAGACGGGCGGGCGCGTGCTGCAGTTGGAGCCGGGCGAGGACGACTGGTGTCTCGTCAGGCCGTCTGCGAAGGGTGCGCACCACGCCTTTCTGTTCCGCCGCGACGACAATCGCATGACGGGCATCCCCGAACAGGCGATGCGCCTGTGGGCCCCGGACGGCATCGTCGGCTCGCGTCCCTTCCAAAAGCCGCTCGCGGTCGATTCGCGCGTGTTGTGGGATATGGCGCTGGGCGATGGCATGAACTGGACGGATGCGGCGTGGATCTGGCGCGGCAAGGGCGGTTGGCTGATCTCGACGGTTCCGGCATTGGAGCGGCTGGGCGTGGAACCCGTCGCGGCGCATTTCGTCCGCTCCCTGCTGGACGAAGTCGCGACTCCCAAGCCACGTGTGCCGTTCCGCCGTACGGCGCTGGTCGACTTCGGCGGGCGGTCCGGGACGAACCAGACGACAGCCGCCGCGCTCCTCGCACGGTACAATGCCACGGTCGAGACCGTCCGTCCGCCCAAGAACCCCAGAAGCATCGACGCGAAGAGGACGGTTTATCTCGTGGATGCGAAAGGCACGAACCTCACCGCCGCGGCCAAGGCCTTCGTGAAGGCCGTCTACCGGCGCAATGGCGTGGCCGTGGTGCTCGACATGGCGAAGGAGACGGACCCCGAGTGGCTCGCGTTTCTTGGCATCAACTGGGAAAAACCGCTCCCGACGAAGATGGTGCCCATTCCGTGGAACCCGAAAGCCCCGGACAGGACGCCGATGGACCAGTCGCGGCAGTTCTTCACGCGCGAAAGCAACGCGGGTGTGATGGCGGGCATCTCCAACTACGACCTGTTCTGGTGGGACGACACGAAGATGTGGCGTTATTGGAACTGGGACATCTTCGAGAATTATCCGCAGCTCATGATGAATGGCGAAGCGGGCGAGCCGGCGAGCGCCTACTTCGAGCCGGCCGATTCGAATACGCGCGTTCTCACGCGGCCGGGTGCGATCGGCATCAGACACGAGAAGGGGGCCGGGACGGTCGTCTTCTGCAGCTTTGGCATCGGCAAGAAGGGCTACGGGGGCAATCACGGGGACAAGGTCTACCGTGTCATCCGTACGATCGTCAACAATCTCGGCGGTGTCACCTCGAAGGTCGCGAGTCCGGCGAAGTTCGACTTCATCGACATCTCCCCGCTGGCGAACCGCGGTTCCGTCTGGGGGAATCGAACCGGCTACGACCTCGGTTCGGGCGACTTCCGCTACTTCCCCGTCAACCGGGAGGGTTGGAGTCCGGCGGTGGGGAACTACTGCCCGAAGGAGCCGTTCCCGCACATTCCCCTCTGCTACAACAACATCTACTTCAGATTGGTCGACCCGGATGCGAACGGCGGCAAGTCGATGCTGCTCGACCGCGGACAGGGGAACGTGCGCTATGCGGTCAAGTTCCCGAAGGCGCGCAAGGTGAAGTGCCTGCACTTCCTCGGCTTCGACATGTGGAAACCGGATTCCGCGCTACTGACGTTCGGCGGGCAGGAGAAGGGGGTCGAGATGGAGCCTGGCGTCCACTACGCTCACATGAGAGGCTATCATACGGCGCTCAAGGCGGGCAAACTGGCCTGGTCCCGGAAGTGGGATCTTCCCGCCGAGAAGCTGGAGGCCGCGAACGTCAAGCCGGGTTCGGTGCCGAACGTCCACGTCTGGCAGTGGGCGATTGACAATCCGGATCCGAAGAAGCCGATCGACTCGTTCACGATTTCCAACGCGAGCGGACTCGGAATCATCGCCATCACGATTGAGGAATAGAGCAGGTTGGACGACAATTTGACAACAAGAGGACAATCAATGAAACGGCAGACAGGAAAGGGGCATCTGGCAAGGAGGCTGCTCTGCGCGGCGCTGGTCCTCGCATGCGCAGGTGTTGGTTTCGCCGCACCGAATCCGTTCGGGAAGACGGTGCAGATGGAGGGCTTCCGCCCAATTCTGCACCATCTGGCCGCGCCGCGCCAGGCAATCGACCTCGGCGGCGAATGGGAGGTCTGCGCCCTTTCCTGCCGCAAGGAGGCGTATACGAACGCGCAGGGCAAGGCGGACTACCGGCTTGTCGAGCCCCCGTTCGAGACCACGGCCACCTGCACCTGGCAGTGCGTCCGTGTGCCGGAGACGCGCGTCGACGCCCGCGAGAACCTGAACTTCTATTGGCGGAAGGCGTTCGAACTCCCGAAGACGCTGGAGAAGGGCGGTCATGTCGCGCTCTGCTTCGAGCGGATAGGCGAATCCTACGAACTCTACGTGAACGGCAGAAAGGCCCGTTCGCACGCCGCGACGTTCTCGTGGCCGCAGCGAATCGACATCTCCGAGTTCGTCCAACGCGGTTCGAACACCGTCGTCGTGATGACCCGACAGGACGGCGTACGGCGGCCATGGAGCGATTCTCCCGTCTGGGAAGACAACGCCGAGACGGGAATTACACGTCCCGTCCACGTGGAGTTCACGGGCGGCGTTTTCGTGAAGGAACTGGCACACGGTTGCCGCCTCGTGCCGGGGAAGGACGGGAAGAACACGAAGATTCTTGACGTGCGCGTTCTCGTGCGGAACGGCAGAAGCGAGGCCGTCGAGGCCGTGCTGACGGGCAACCCCGGCGCTTCCTGGTCGGACTTCCCCGCCACCAAGGTTTCGCTGGCCCCGCGTTCGGAGAAATGGGTGACGTTTTCCCATCCGTGCGACAGTGTGCCGTTCTGGAGCCCCGACAAGCCGACGCTCGTCAAGATGGTCGTTCGCATCACCGTCGGGGGGAAGGTCACGGATGCGCTTTCGCAGCGCTACGGCTTCCGCGAGTTCAAGGCGGTCGGCCACCGATTCTACCTGAACGGGCGGCCCTACATGAACAAGCGCTCGACTTGGAATGCGGGCGGCGGCAAGCTCTGCACCGACAAGGAGTCGTACTTCCGACAGTTCGCGCGCTTCCGTGAGCGGGGCATTCACTCGTTCCGCGTCTTCGGCGGCGACGTGCCGCGGATGTGCGAGGCGGCCGACGAGTACGGCATGCTGATTACGCCCGTCGCCCATGCGGGATGCGGCGCGGCCTGGCGCACCGACCGGTTTTGGCCGCTCTACGAGAACCAGCTTTGCGAGATGGCGCGCGCACTGCGCCACCATCCTTCGGTAATCTACTGGAACGTTTCGAACGAATTCGGCTCGATCTACGGCGGCGACGAGGGCGGTCCCCGCGAGAAGCAGACGACGGCGCGGCAGGTGGCCGCCGCGAAGAAGATGCTCGCCGTCGATCCGACACGCCTTTGGGAGGCGTGCGGCGAGGTCGAACTCGGCTACCCGATCAAGGGGAGCGACGGCCCCGCGCCGATCCGCAGCTACCACTACCCCGTCGGCTACTCGGACGACGGCAACGAACTTCCGAACGCCGTGTACTGGTACGCAAACGGCAAGGTTCCGTGGCAGGGCATCGCGACGAAGACGAAGCCGGCCTCCCTTTCGGAAGACCTCTACCACGGCTCCTACGACTGCCCCTTGGGGTTCACAAAGTGGTTTGGAGAGGACGTCTTCAGTTTCGAACGCTACCAGAAGATGTCGATGGACTTCGTGCGTCTTGTCTACGGCGGACTCTGCTATTCGGGTGTAGGGACCTGGGAACCGTGGGCGATCGGTACGCAGGAAGACAGCGCGACCTTCCGGAAATACGGTACGCCGTTCCCGGACTTTCTCATCACGCTTCTGGAGTTCCCGATGAACCTCCGGGCGGGCGAACGGGCCGAACGCACGGTCAACGTCTACTTCGAGGGCTTCGGCTCCCATCGCGTACGCCTCTGGCGCGAGGACTTCGCCGCGACTGCGGGGGGTGCACTCGTCTCGTGCGGCGTCCCGCGGGACGTGAGCGGCCCATTCGAGGCGTTGGCGGGTTCCCGCTTTTGGAAGAAGGACACGGTCGAGCCGCCGGCTTCGCTCGGCGACGGTGCGGTCTATCGCGTCGTCTACACGCTGAAGGATATGGCCGGGACGAACGAACTCGCGCGCTCCTCGTACGACTTCCGCGTCTTCCGGCGCGAGACGGTCAAGGCACCCTGGCCGTTCTTTACCTCCGTCGACGACCTGAAGGGGACGGATCGCATCCTCGTCGCGAAGTCGTTGACCGAGACCGAGGGGCTTGCCCTCGAGCGGTGGGTTCGCGCCGGCGGCACGGCGTTCATGTTCGAGATCCCGGAAGGCGGCTGGTCGCCCTACGTGATCGCGTACCGCCGCGGCCAGACGCGGATCTACCGCCGCCGCCGTGTCGGAGCATTCGCGGATGTTGACGATGGCATGATGAAGAGTTGGCAGCCAGACGGCTATCTCGGCCGGTCGGGCGTGCCGAAGTGCGAGGAGGATGTCGAGTGCTATTTCGACGCCGGGCGGAAGGAAGGGCTTTCGGCGGCGGTCGTCTTCCGTCTCTACCGCGGAAAGGGCAGTTATCTCGCCTGCCAGATGCCCCTCCTCGAGGTGTTGGATCGCGAGCCGGCGGCCGCGTTCTTCCTGAAGGCGCTCTATGCCGAGTTCGCCCGCACGGCGATCCGTCCCTCCGGCACGGTTGCAATCGACGACGGACGCTGCCCGGCGACCAACCGGGTCGTGCGGTCGATGTTCAAGTCCTGCGGGCTCGCCGTCGCCAACGATTCGGGGGCGCGCAATCAGCTTCTCGTCATCGACTGTTCGCACGGCATCAACAGCCGAATGGCCGAGCGGGCGAATGCCGCGCTTGCGAAGGGCCGTCGCGTGTGGCTTCTAGAGGTCCCGGCCGATGCCGACTGCGACATTCTCGCCTCGTACGGGCTTGCCCTCGCCCAGCCCCCGAGGCTTCTGACAACCGTGCCGTGGAGTGGGGCCATCTGCCAGCGCGACAACGGCGTACGGTGGGTCAGGCACACCGCCGATGCGGGGCTGCTTGACGGCGCATCCGACGACGATCTCTTCTGGTGGAATGCGAACAGTCTCTGGGGCTACTACAGCGGTCTTGACATTGGACGTCATCCGATGTGCTGGACGAACGGCGGCGAATGGAAGGACCGCCCCACGATGTCGGGCGCAACGGCCATTCTCGAGCGCATTCAGGGTTCGGCACGCCAGCCGGCCTTCCGCACGGAACCGGCGGCTTGGGCGGAGGTGGATGTCGGCGAGGGCCGCCTTGCCGTTTCGACGCTTCGGATGGCCGCGAACGCCGCCTCGGCGCATACGCGCGTCGGGCGGGTTCTGCGAACCGCCCTCTTCAATGCGGGCGTACGCACCTCGGCGGATGCCAAGGTACGCAGGTTCATACCGCTCGACATCTCGAAGGCGATGAATCGAAACCTCTGGCACGACCCGCTCACGCGGCAGAAGGACGGCACGTACAAGCCGGAAGCCTGGTTCGGGCGCGAGGACAACGACCTCAGGTGGTTCCCCGTGAACCTCTGCGGCTGGTCGCTCCAGGCGCGCAACAACTGCCCGAAGGAGCCGTTCCCGAAGGAGCCGATGGTTTTGGGCGGCGTACCGTTCAAACTCGTCGATCCGCTGGCGAACGGCAACAAGGCGTGCCTTGTGTTGATGTCCAACGAGACGGCGCGCGTGACCTTCGAGAAGCCCGTTCGGGCGAATCGCTTCAGCTTCCTGGGTGCCCACTCCGGGTTCATCCCGTCGTGCGACCTCACGATTGACTTCGGCGATGGCCGTACGCCCTTCGTCGCCTCGCTCGGGCGCCAGATCGGCACCTGCCGCTGGGCGGAAGTCCTTACGGATGGTGTTTGCGCGGTTTCATTCCAGACGCAGCAGGATGCCACGGCTTCGCTCTACCGCTTCACCGTGCCGAACCCGAAGCCGCAGGAACCGGTGAAGTCAATCGAGTTCCGCCTGAACTGTCCGAAGGGCGGTGCGGCGATTCTCGCCATCACCGGCGAGACGGATGCATTCTGAACCTGCGCAAAAGGAGAGTAGGCAAGATGAATTTGAAGAGAATGATTTGGACACTTGGTGTTCTGGCGACGGTGCTTGCCGCGGAGGGTTCTGCGGCTGCGCCGGCGGCAGTCGGAAGTTCCGTACGTGCGTTTTGCCGGCGGGCGGCGGCGGGTGAGAGGCTCACGGTCGCGTTCTTCGGCGGTTCGCTCACGTGGGGTGCGAACGCGACGGACCCGAATCGTACGTCGTGGCGTGCGCGAATCGGCGCACGGCTGGAGGAGACCTATCCGAAGGCGCACTTCAAGTTCGTGGATGCCGCCATCGGCGGCACGGGTTCGAGTCTCGGCATCTTCAGGCTGGAGCGCGACGTGCTGGCTTACCGTCCCGACCTCGTCTTTATCGACTGGACTGTCAACGACGACATACGGTACGCGAACGACGATGCCTCCGCCTCCTACGAGGGGATTCTGCGCAACCTGCTCGCGCACCTGCCGGACTGCGTTCCCGTCACGGTCATACTTCCCGACCGTCGGACGGTCACGACGGCGACGGAAGCCGAACTCAAGCGCCGCGCCGAGCATCTCGCCGTGGCGAAGGCCTTCAACCTCGCCTGCGCGGATGTCCTCGGGGAGATGCGCCGCCGCTTTGCCGACGGTCGCGTCGATCTTGAGAAAATCTGGCCGGCGGTGATTGGCGACAACACGCATCCGTTTGACGGCGGCTATGCGCTGTATGCGGAAATCATCTGGTCGCAGGTCTTTGAGAATCCATCCGCCCTGTCGCCGTCTGTGCCTGCCGACTGGCTTTTCGCACCGAAATATCGCCATGTCGTGCGGGCGAACCTCCACGGGCGCGATGACTTGCCCGCGGGGTGGAAATCCGAACCCTGTTCGATGCGCGCCGGAACGTTCGACTTCCTCTGCTCACGGTGGCAGGATGGCCTTGCCGTTGCGCGGGAGGGGTCTGCTCCGCTTCGGGCGAAGTTCCGCGGCGAGGTTCTGCTTCTCTACGGCGAGTCCGCCGAGCAGAGTGCGGAGGCTGTGGTTCTCGTTGACGGAAAGCCCGTTTCGACGTGGGATACGTCGGGGTTCGGACGGAAGTTCCCGCCGTCCGCGTGGCTCGTCTGGCCGGTCGGGTCGGCGTTCGACCCGTCCGTTGAGCATGATCTGGAAATCCGGGGCATCTTCAAGCCGGGCACCGGGCGGGAACTGCGTCTCGGCTCCATCTGCGTAGCTGGTCGCGAGGCCGCGGAAGTTAAATTCGTACGATGAAGGGAAAAGGGCGATGATGACAATGATGACCATGCTGGCCGCCATCGTGCTGGGGACGTCCCCGGCGGAAAACCGCGCGGAGATTCAGCGCGCCGTCGATGAGGCTTCGGAGCGCGGCGGAGGACGGGTTTCCATTCCGCCGGGCGTTTGGCCGACGGGGTCGATCCGGCTCAGGAGCGGGGTCGAACTCCATCTGGAGAAGGGCGCGGTGCTCCGCGGCAGTACGGACCGGGCGGACTACAATGCGAACGATGCGTTCCCCGACAACGTCTGGAGCGAAGGGGAGGAGTGGAGTGGCGGACACCTCGTCTGGGCCTGGTGCGCCGAGAACATCGCCATCACGGGCGAGGGGACGATTGACGGCAACGGCCCCGCGTTTTTCGGTGACTGTGACGAGGACAGCCGCTGGCCGTGGTACAAGTACGGCCTCAAACTTCACCCGACCGACCGCGAGTGGTTCCGTCCGGGCATGATGGTTGCGTTCTTCCGTTGCCGGGGGCTTCGCCTGGAGGATGTGTCGCTCGTCAATACGACGGCCTGGACATGCCATATCCGTTGCTGTGACGGTGTGGATATCCGCCGCGTCAAGGTCGATGCGGATGTCACGATTGCGAACTCGGACGGTTTTTCCATCGACTGTACGCGCAATGTGAATGTCGAGAAGTGCGTTCTGCGCACGGGTGACGACGGCTTCGCGATCCGCGCCTCGTGTGCAAAGCACGTGGCGACCAACCTCTGCGAGAATATTGTGATTCGCGATTGTGATATTTCGAGTTGTTGCTATGGCATTCGATTCGGAATCGGAACGGGGACGATCCGAAACGTGCGCGTCTTGGACACGCGCATTCACGAGGCTTCCCAGGCCGGCATCGGGTTTACTCCGGCTTGGGTTGACAGTGCGCGGAATTGCTATATCGAGGACATTTTGCTGAAGAACTGTACGATTTCCGACTGTGTCCAGCCGGTAGATGTCAATATGGGCGGGGGCGACAGCCGTGTCGTCGGAATCCGATTTGAGGACTGTACGTTTAATACGCTCTTGCCGTCCAATTTGAGGGGAAGTGACGTTTGCCAGTTCTCGTTCGTGAACTGCACGCGCAATCCCATCGAAAGGTTCAGGGTTCGGCATCGCCTTGGGTGGTGTGAAGATCTCATCCGCGAAAAGAGAAGCGTGTTTGCCGAAGTGACGGGCGACACGAATCAGGTACGGATGGTGAATTGCCGTCCCTTGCCGTTTGGTTCGTCGGGTGTTCTTCTCCTGAACTTTGATGACCGGAACTTTGACGATTGGACGCGCGCGATTCCGCTTTTTGCGAAATACGGTGCGCATGCGACATTTTTTTTCAGCGGCGAATTCACGTCCGACGCCGTCAGGACTGCGAAGAAACTGCTGGCGGCGGGCCATGCGGTCGGGCATCACGGCCGGACGCATGCCGACGTACCCCCGGCTCTCGCGAAGGAGGGGTGGGATGCCTACTACGAGGCCGAACTCAAGACGGTTCGCCGCCAGTGCGACGTCGCCTACATCCCCGCACGGAACTTCGCCTATCCGAACAACCTCCGGGACGGGACGAGCGACAGGTTGCTTCTGACGGTCTACGACCGGCTTCGCGCCGGCATTCCGGGTGTTCGCCCGTACGACCCGAAGGGTGAGCGACGTGCGGAACTCTCGCCGCTGGTCACGGATGACCGAGTCTTCTTTCCCGTGGCGGGCCTGCCCTCGCGGCGGGTGCTGGGGGGCGTTATCCTGGGTGAGGCCTACAACACGGATATCGACGATGTCATTGCCTGTGTGAAGCGGGCGGGCGAGCGGAAGGAGGCCCTTGTCCTGACGTCGCATGGCATTCATCCTGATGCACACGGTATCCACATGAAGACGGAGTGGCTCGAGCGCATTCTTTCCGCGGCGCAGAAATACGGCGTAGCCGCGCTCTCGTTCGATGAAGTTCCCCTTGCAAAAAGAAAATAACAAAAAGAAAAGAAAAGTAGGAATGAAATGAAGAGTTGTTATCTTTTGACGGCAGTCTGGATGGCGTTGGACTCGTTTGCCTGGGCGGCGGAGGTGCCTACAGAAAACGGCACACCTGAAATGCCAGCCCCGGCGATGGTTCGTGTCAGCGTCGATGCCACCCAGACGGGGAAGGCGATTCCGAACACGTCGCAGGTTCTCACAATCTGGAACGGCGCAACGGCCGACTGGACGCTCCCGGACAATCCGCTTTATCCAACGCGGGATTTTGTGGAATATGTCGAACTGATGGCGTGTACGGGCGGCAATGCTTCGAGCGACCTTTTCAAGGATCCGAACAATCGCGAGGTTCTGGACGATTACGACTTTGAGCCTCTTCTGCGGGCTTGCCGCGGCATCCTTGCGCGAGGGGCCAAGCCTTACTTGAAGCTGGGGAACGTGCCGGTCAAGTATTCAAGGGACTATGACGGCGGCGAGTTCAGCATGAACATTCGCCCGCCGGACGATCACCTCGTTCACTACCGCTATATGAAGGCGTGTGCGGAGGCTCTCAAGTCGGCGTTCGGATGCGAGGAGGTGCGCCAATGGCGTTTCGCGGTTCTGACGGAGGCGGACAACGTCGGCTGGTTCAGGGCGAAGAGCGGTGACAAGGCGGAAATCCGCGAGGAGTTCTTCAAGCTTTACGACTATACGGCAAAGGCGTTTGAGGAGGTTCTGGGGTCGGGCTTGGTTTTCGGAACACACCTGCTTTATCCCGGCGATGCGTGGATTTCGCAGTTCGGCGTGGCGGATGTCGTCGCGCATTGTGCTACCGGCACGAACTATGCCACGGGCGGGCGCGGTGCGCCGCTCAGGCTGTTGACTCTCTCCTATTATGCCTGCCCGAATAACGATAGCCTCGAACCGGGTCGGATGCGGGAACTTGCGGGGGCGCTCACGACCGCCCGTCAGGCGGGTTTTACCAACCTTGTCACGGGTATTGACGAGGGACGCCTTATCGTGGCGAGTCCTGGACGGGAGAAGGGCGATCTTCTCTCTCGCGCCGTCGGCGCCAGCTATGAGGCGGCATTTGACGTTCGCATTGTGCGCGGATTGCTGGATGCCGGTGCGGATTATTTCGCCACCTGGGGATGGTTTTCGGGTCCGAAGAGTTCTTGCCAGGGCGTACCGAGCCATCACTATTTCACCTGCCGCGAGTTCGCTCGGTTTGCGGGGCTTTACCGTACCGCGGCGGATGTCAGGGGCGAAATGCCCGAACGCGAGGAACTGGATGTTATCGCGGGTGCGACAGGAGATGCGCAGTGCGTTCGGGTTGCGGTTGGGCGCTTTCGCGACAGGCTTGTGTTTACGAATCACCTTGAAACGGCGGTGCAGGTGAAATTCTTGCCCGAACTTGCGGGACGCACTGTCTCCGTCGAAACCTTGGTGCTTGACGACCGCACAAACTGGTATTGCGACTGGCAGCGAGACCGTGAGAATTATGGCGTGAAGAAGGATGATTATGCGTGGAGTCCCGACGATTTCGCGATTCTTGGTTCGCGCACACTTGTCCCGGAGAATCTGCGAAACCTGTTTGCCGAACGCCTTCAGCCCGTTTATGCGAGTCGTGCGGCGACGGTAAGACCCTTTGCGCGGCGCGAGACGATTGGATCAGACGGCACACTCACGATTCCCGTCGATTTTGTCGGCAATGGCGCCAATTTTGTCCTGATAAAGGTCACTTCGGAAGGAGAATAGAAGATGAAGCATTGCATGGGAACGGTTTTTGCAAGTACACTTGCCCTTTTATCGTGGGGCTTGATTTCTCTTGCTTTCGGCGATGATGCGAGCCTTTGCGTGCCAGGAGTCTTGCGCCTTGAATCTTGTGATTTCGAACTTCGTCCGCGTGTCTTTCTTCCGGGATGGCGAACCGTTGAGAGGGTCGGTGGCGATGTGACGGAAGAAGGGCGGACAATCTTCGGCTTTTCTTTTGACGCAACGACTATAGAAGGCTATGCTGAGGCGCGAGGCGTCGCCAAGGGGGAGATTGCCGCACATTGGTGGCTTCAGGCGGATAAGCGTACGCCTGTGGAGGAAGTTGCGCTTGAGTCCTCCTTCCTTCCCGAAAGCATTCGGATGGGTGGTTTCTATGTGCTTGACGGGCAGGAATTTCCATTCCCGGAACCAGGGAGTGCCAAGCACTTTGGCATAAAGGATGATGCGCGCATGCTTGTGATAAAGGATAACAAGGGTGCGCCGTGCATGAGCATTGCTTTCGACAGACCGACAAGGATATTCTTTCAGGATTACAAGGTTCTCAACGGCGGCGGTGTCACACTTCGCATTCTGTCGGCTCAGAAAGAACTGCTGCCCGGTCAACCCGTGGAATGGCGTCTGGTGCTCGAAACTCCGCATTCGTTGAATCTAAGGAGCGTCAAGCCGATTGTGGTGACGGCGAAGGAGAAGGGCTGGGTTCCTTGCGAGACGGGTGGCCGGATTCGCCCGGAGAGTGCGCTCGATTTTGCACGGATAGCAAACGCTACGGCTCCAGCTGGGAAATACGGGCGTGTTGTCGTGCGAAACGGTCATTTCGAGTTCTCCGGTCTGCCGGGTAAAGTCCAGCGGTTTTACGGCGTCAACCTTTGTTTTGGCGCGAACTATAACCAGTCGATTGAGTCGGCGCGTACGTTTGCTGCGGACCTTGTCCGTCGGGGTTATAATTCCGTTCGCCTTCACCACCATGACGGTCTGCTCGTGGAAAATAGCGCTGACTCGACCGTCCCCAATCCCGCGCGTCTGCGAGAGTTGGACGCACTCGTCGCCGCATGTGTTGAAAAGGGACTTTATGTGTCAACCGATTTGTATGTTTCGCGCCCCGTACCCTGGAAGGAGATTGGGGTGGACAAGCCGGGCTGCGTCTCCATGTCCGACTACAAGATGCTAGTAAGGGAGAATGAAGCGGCATTCTCCAATCTGTGTGCATTTGCCCAAAACTGGCTGACCCATACGAACGCCTTTACAGGCCGTTGTTGGGCGGACGAACCGGGGCTGGCTTGGATCTCCCTCGTAAACGAGAATTGTCCCGATAATTTCAAGCCCACACTGAATGCGAAGGAGCGATCCGAGTATAATGAACTGGAAGCCCGTTTCTATTCGCGGATGGTCGCGTTCTTGAGGGAGAAAGTCGGCTGCAAGCAACTATTTACGGATATGAACGGGTGGACGATGTGCGAGCAATATCCTTGCCGGGAAGAATTTGATTATGTGGATATGCATTTTTACGTGGATCATCCGCGTTTTCTTGAACGTTATTGGGCGCTCCCCAGCCGATGCGACAATCGCATACCGTTTGCGAACGGGCGAATCGAAGGCGCGTATGAGACCGGTTTGTGCCGATTGTCGGAAAAGCCCTTTACGGTGACGGAATGGAATTTTGCTGCGCCCGGAATCTATCGCGGTATGGGTGGAATCGCCACGGGGGCCTGGGCGGCGCGGGAGGGGTGGGACGGCCTCTGGCGGTTTGCCTGGAGTCATTCCGTTGAGGGTGTGCGCAATCCGTGCGGTCAACCCATTAACTATTTTGACATATCGGGCGATCCCCTGCTCTTGGCCAGTGAACGGGCGATTATTTGTTTGTTCTTGCGCGGCGATTTGAGCACCGGGGATATGTCCGCATTGAAGATGGACGGGAATACGGGAACTTTGCTCATCAATACGCCGCGCACGGTGGGTGGATTTGCGAAGGAGGGTGTGTTGACCGTCGGGCCTCTTCAGGCGCAGATTGGACAAAACCCGACCACACTTTGGGCGAGTTCACTCGATGCGAAGCCGATTGTACAATCATCCCGTATCCTTTTCACGCATTTGACGGATATGCAGAATTCGGGCGCGCGATTCACGGATGAAAGCCGGCGGATTCTGCTGGACTGGGGGAAATTGCCGCATTTGATGAAGAATGGACGCGCCGAGATTTCGTTGTCCTTGGAGCCCGGGGTGTTCGATGTCTATGTGCTTGCGACGGACGGAACGCGTCAATGTCAAATCCCTGCCGCTTATGCGGACGGCAAGTTGATGTTCATCGCAGATATCGGTCGGCGGAAGGAGTCGGCTTCGTATCTTTATGAGATTGTGCGTCGCGCCGATGGCGGAGCGGTCGCTTCTGAAAGCAGAAAAGCTTTCGATGCGGACTTTACGACGGGTACGCCGGGGGCAATCACTGTTGCGGGAACGGTTGCGGATGCGCCCAAGGGGGCCGTACCCGTAGACCAGATGCAGGCCGCCGTGCAGAAGTTGCTGGATGACGCGGTGGTGAGCGGCGCACAGAGCGCGGCCCAATGTTGCGTCTACATCGACGGAAAGCTCGTTGTGGATGCCTGGGCGGGACGAATGGCGACGAATTCGGCGGAAAAGATTACGGGCGAGACGCTGTTCCCCATCTTCTCCACGGAAAAGGCAATGTTCGCGACCGCCGTCCACATTGCGCACGAGCGGGGTTTGCTGGACTACGAGGCGAAGATCAGCCGGTACTGGCCCGAGTTCCGCGGCGGAAACAAGGATGGCCTGACGGTTCGCCAGCTTCTCGGAATGCGGACGGGATTGGGAAGCGAGCCCGCCAGCCTGACGGATGCCCAGCGGTGCGACTGGGATTTCATGACGCGCTGGTGCGAGAAGTCGGTGGCCGCGCACCCCGGTCAGCCCGGCTACCTGGGCATCACGTGGGGTTGGTATCTGGGGAAGGTGGTTGAGAATGTCTTCGGACGTCCCCTGAACGAGGTGCTGACGGACGAGGTGCTTCGGCCCTGCGGCATTGCGCACGACTTCTACTTCGCCGTGCCGGATTCGGAACTCCGCCGTGTCGTCACCGTCTACGACGGGAAGGAGAACTACGGGTTTTCGCTGATGAACAAGGATTGCTACCGCAAGGCGTGCGTCCCCTCCGCCTACGGCGTGGCGAACGCGCGCTCGCTCGCCCGGTTCTACCTCCGCCTTTCGGGGCAGGACGGTCGTCCGCCGCTGATTCGTCGCGAGACGTTGATGAATGCGCTCAAGCCGAACCGCGCGGTGAACGATCCCTTGCCGGACGTGGAGACCCTGCGGCGGAACTGGCAGACGGTCTGGGGGCTCGGCTACACGACGTGGGGCGAACGCGACGAACTCGACCGCATCACGGGTTCCGGCGGGCTGGGCGGCAGCGAGGCATTCTGCGACCTGAAGAACCGCATCTGCATCGGCTACACGTGCGCGGTCTCCGCGACGGCCACGGGAAAGCCGTGGGATCTGCGGCCCGACATTTACCGAATCGTCGGCATCCGTACGCGGTATACAGGCGAATAAGGGAGGGAAAAGATGAAAAGATGCCTTTTGCCGATTGTCGGTCTGGCCTGGGCGATGGCCCTTGCGGAACCCGTGCCGCGCCCGGCCCTGGCCAAACGGCTGGCGAACGGGCCGGACGTCATCGGCATCGTCCACTGGGGTCTGAACACCTTTACCGACCGCGAGTGGGGGTACGGGGACGAGAACCCCGCATTGCTGAATCCGTCCGATTTCAATGCGAATCAGATCGTCGGGGCGTGTAAGGCGGGTGGCCTGGGTGGGCTTGTCGTTGTCGCCAAGCACCACGACGGCTTCTGCCTGTGGCCGACGAAAACGACGGCGCACAACATTTCCGCCGCGCCCTTCCGCGGCGGAAAGGGCGACTACGTGAAGGAAATGGCGGATGCCTGCCGCCGCGCCGGGCTGAAGTTCGGGGTCTACTGTTCGCCGTGGGACCGCAACGCGGCGGACTATGGTCGGCCCTCCTATGTGGAGAAATACCATGCCCAGGTGCGGGAACTCCTGGACGGGCGGTATGGCGAGGTATTTGAGATGTGGTTCGACGGTGCGAACGGCGGCGACGGCTATTACGGTGGGGCGAACGAGAAACGGAAGATTCCGTACGGATACTACCGATTTGACGAGGTCTTTGCCTTCGTGCGAAAACTCCAGCCGAATGTTTGCATCTTTGCGGACGAGGAGGACGGGTCGGACTTCCGCTGGCCGGGGAACGAGGAGGGGATTCTCGATCCCGATTCCCGCGCCACATGCGACGGGGCCTTCGGGCGCGGTGCGAAGGGGTACGCCAATCCGGGGTATGCCGCGCAGATTTGCTCCGGCTCCCCGACAGGGACGTTCTTCCGTGTCTGCGAGGCCGATTTCCCCCTGCGCAAGGGCTGGTTCTTTCATGAAAAGGAGCGTGGATCGACCAAAAGTGCCGCGTATCTGATGAAGTGCTACCTGCGGACGGTCGGGAATGGCGGTACGATGAACGTCGGCATCGCGCCCGACGGGCGCGGACGGCTTGCCGACGAAGATGTCGCGGCGCTTGCGGCGTTCGGGAAGATTCGGAATCGGTTCTTTGCCCGTCCCGTTGAGTCGGGTGTGGCGAATGTCGTCGTTCTGCGGGAGGACTGCGCGAAGGGCGAGCGGATTACGGGCTGGCGGATTGCGGCAGGGGGGCGCGTCCTTGCCTCCGGCACGGTCGTCGGACCTAAGCGCATCCGCGTGTTGGATGCGCCGACCGCTCTTGCCGACCTGCGCATTGAGGCGGAGGGCGGCGAATTGGCTTCGGCGGCGTACTACCTCGTGGACTCCGACCTGCTGGAACTCGTGCGCCGTGCAACGACGGCGGACGGCGAAACGGATACCGCCAGCTGGATGAAGGAGTCCAGATAACTCCCAATCAAAAAGATAGGTTCTACTCCCATTTTGTTGGAAATGGCGAAATGGACCTGGTGTTGCGGGATTGGGTTTCCCGGCTGCAAGGCAGGTCATCGCGGAACATCCCTCTAAGGCATGATAGTCTCTTGCCTTGATTTGGCTTCTTGCCGACAGTATCTCATAGTTTACTCATGGATTCGATGGGTTTCGCTTGAAATTGCGCATTGGCCGATCAAATTGCAATAAGTCCGGTCTTTTTCCACTAACTTTGGAGTAGCGTCTTCCTTTCTTGTTCCGCCCTCGCAAATCCGACGCCGTATTGGGTGGCGCTTTCGCCGCTGAGTGTGGGACAGTGGATGCTTAGGACGACGTCTCTTCCCGGGCAACCCCGCCCCCGGGCGGGGTTGCCCGGTCTCGCCGGAACGGCACCCGCCTCTCCGATGAAAAGGCTGCCCGCCTGTGTCCGGGAGTGGAACCTTCGGTGCTTCCAGACGCAGCGTTAGCGTAGTCTTCTGTCTCCCCTCGGAGTTTATTAACAGTGTAGAGAATGTAGAAAAACAGTGAACACACAGAAAGCCGCCTGCGGCGGCACACTGAAGACACGGAAGGGGCTGTGTGTTCTATGCGCAGCGAAGCGGACTTCTGTGTATTCAGTGGTCTAAAACAAGGCGCGAACGTAGTGGCAGGAAAAGGGGAACGACCACCCCTTGGAACGACCTGTCCCGGGTGCCACACGACAGGGTAAACTTTTCCCACTCCCAGTTTGTCAAATAGAAAGTGTACTAGTGAGAAACGGGGGTGGTTGCTGGT
>ERZ808245.381-NODE-381-length-23446-cov-3.446967_pt1 | contig 23446 bp, 21 predicted proteins | sample MGYA00521243_ERZ808245 | MGnify/ENA primary metagenome ERZ808245 (study PRJEB31516, sample SAMN03275576) | gut metagenome | biome: mammalia-associated habitat; material: feces | host: Papio cynocephalus | place: Kenya | collected 2012-07-07 ... | reverse complement strand
TTTTCCGAACCTTCGACCGGATACGCGCCTTTGTCGATCAGAAACAGAATGTTTTTCCGCACTTCGAACAGGCAGGCGTAATACATCGCCGTATGTCCTTCCGCGTCAGCAGTATTCACGTCGCCGCGCAAGTCTTCAATCAGCCAGCGCAAAGCGGCAACCGAACATTCCGCACCCGCCAGAGGAAGCACCGCGTCGACGGGATTGCTTAAATCAAAGACGACGCCGTGCTTTTGCGCCCACTTCATAAAAGCCAGATTGTGCGAAAACACGCACGCGTGCGCCAAACCGCGCCCCATAGCGTCTTTGACGGACAGGGACGCCCCGCCTGCGACCAAAGAAACAAAAGCGTTTCCGCATTTGTTGTAGCACGCCTGCATCAATGGCGATGTTCCATATTCGGAATCTGAAAAATCGGTATCGATATCCGCTTTTGCGTTTTGCGCCATTTTGACAAAGGCTTCGACGACATCGGAATCGTCGGTCAGAACGGTGTGATGAAAAGCGACTGCGCAAAACTCTTCTGGCAGAGAGGCAAAGGCTTTTTCAATGCCCCACACCATACGGCGCGCCACCCGCTCGCACAAATCCGTTTCAACATATCCGCCCAATTCTGGAAAAAACGCCGACAACTTGTCCCAAAGCATTTCGATTTCCTCACCGGCTTCCATCAACGTGTTCATGTAATCCCCCTGTTTGTCGGTAACTGTATTCATATCAATCATGATCTTTCTCCTTCTTTCAATAAAACGGGAGAGCGGCAAAACCTGCCGCCCGTCAAAGCCGGTCTTGCTTGAACGGGTCTTTGTTTTTCAAAACGACATCCTCTGCCGCTTCTCATTGCTATTGTTTTTTCTGATGTTCAACAATGAAATCCATATAAAAATCCATCAGTTGTTCCGACAAAGAACGCAGTTCCCCGGTGATTTTTTCAATATTCAAACTGAATTTCGGATTTTTCTGTTTTATTTCATTCAACGGTAAAAACGCATGAGAGAAACGTTCAATCTCTCCGCTTACGATTTTTTGTTCCGCCGTACTCCAAAACGAACAGGAATTCATGCCCGACAAAGGCGAACCCGCCATGTGAATCAGGTATCTGGTATCTTCGCCCTGATTGAATTTCCACGCGTCCTGATATAAAAGCATCAATTCCCCCAGACAAGCGGAGCATTCTCCCAAAAACAGACCGCAAATTCCCATTCCGGCAATCGATATGCGATACAGATCTTCGCATTGCAGGATTTGTTTTTTATGTTTTTGAAACGCGTCCAAATGACTGAAAAAGTACTCAATCGCCCGATAATCCTTTTCAGGCGAAATGGCATAAATTTTTATTGCTTTAGGCATGAAGTCCTCTCTTTAGTTGATGTTTAACGTGCGCAACAAGCGAAGCCAAATCCGCACGATTCAAGTTAAACATACCTTGCCGATACGACAAAATATGTCGTTTCATGTCAACCTTTTGACGGAAAACGTTTCGGGCGCTGTCGGCGAAGTCTTTTGTCGCGTTTTTCTTTCCTTTTCATTTTTTTGCTAAAACTGTAAGAAAATATGAAAATATGCCCTTTTAAATCCTGCTTTATTTTGTAGGCGCTTTCCTTGTCCATATTTTCATCGTAAAAAGACGTGTCAAGCGTTGTCGGCATTGAATAAAAAGCAACATCTTTGTCAAAATCTTCTTTTCCGCCGTTTTCGGCGAAGATGCTTTTTTCTTCTTTATTTTCCTGATTTCGGAAATAAATAACGTATTCCGAACGATCCACCCGTATGCGGCAATACTTGGTATTCATGATTCCGTGAAACGGCTCGCTCGTTTCAGTCATCATACGCCCGTGCGACAAATGCGTTAAATCGGCAAAAGTTCCCCCATTTCCAATCGTTCGTTTCAAAACGTAATCCGCCAAACCGTCCAAGTCGTCGTTGGCAATTTGCACATAAACGGGACATTTCTTTTTCAGCCATTCATGAATTTCTTCTTTCGTTTCTAAAATCATGTTTCACCTCTCAGTTTTTTTTCAGGCTAACCTCTTGACGCGACAGAACCTGTCGTTCGAAAAACGGCGTTCCGTTTTTTGGAAAACGACAAGTTTTGTCGCATCGTTACCCCATACTGTTGAAAAGAACGCTTTACGGAAAGTTTGTCGCCCGTTATCATTTTTGACAGAAAGGAAACGCCCGTGTATTTATCCAAATCGAATTTTTTAGACGGCTTGTTTTGCCAAAAACGGTTATGGCTTTCAAAAAACCGCAAAGACCTGATTCCCGATTTTGACAAGGGGACTTTGGCTCGCTTTGACGCAGGGGAGAAAATCCATTTGTTGGCGCGCCGTTTCTTTGGCAAAGGCGCCGATTTGGAAGACGAATTGCGGGACATTGCGAACAACGCCAAAAAAACCGCCGAAGCCGCAAAGAACAACAATCTTTTGTTTGAAGCGACGGCGTTGACGGAAGACGGGTGTTTCTGCCGGATTGATGTTCTGGAAAAAAACGGGCACGGGTGGAATATGATTGAAATAAAATCGTCTTCCAAAGTCAAAGATTACCACATCGATGACTTATCCTTTCAAGGTCATGTTTATGAACACGCCGGATACAAAATCAAAAACTTTTACGTTTTGCATTTGAATTCCGATTATGTCCGCGGCAAAAATCTGAGCGTTAAGAAGCTGTTTGAAAAGCGGGACGTCACACGGGAAGTCCGCGAACGGCAAGACGAAAACATTGCGAAAATCCCGTCCTTTTTGAAATTGATTCATCAAAAGAACGAACCCGTAGCCGAAATTGACAAGCGTTGCGCGGATTGTCCTTTTGCCGGATATTGCAGCTATGAAACCAAACCGAGCAACGAAAAAAGCCGGTGCGACAAAGCGGCGTTAAAGGAATGGCTGAACGAACTGGAGTATCCTCTTTATTATCTGGATTACGAAACCGTCATGCTTCCCGTTCCCGAATTTGAAGGGACAAGCCCGTATCAGCAGGTCCCGTTTCAGTTCTCTCTGCATATCCAAAAGGAAAAAGGCGGAGAAGTCAGACATACCGGCTATCTGCACAGAGACCGCTCAGATCCCCGCCGCGCGCTGGCGGAAGCTCTGGTCAGGCAATGCGGAAAGAAAGGCTCCGTCATCGCATACAACGCCGCTTTTGAGCGAACGAGAAACAAGGAATTGGCGGAAGCTTTCCCTGATTTGAAAAAACAAATCCTCGCAATCAACGACCGCATGATTGATCAGCTTGTGCCGTTCAAAAAAAGAATGCTGTATTCCAAAAAACAGGACGGCTCCGCGTCAATCAAACACGTTTTGCCCGCTTTTACAAAATTGAGCTATGACAATCTCGGCATTAAAAACGGCGGAGAAGCGACCGATCTGTACGCGGCGTTCCTGAACGGCGTTTTGTCGGAAGCGGAAACAAAAGAGATGTTCAAAGACCTTGACATTTATTGCGGTCAGGACACTTACGCGATGGTGCTGTTGATGGACGTTTTGTACCAAAAAGCAAAATAATCCTTTTGCCCGATCCGCGAAAAACGAAAAAGCGCTCTCTGCGGCAAATGAGCAAAAGCCTTGGGGCTTACACAGATAAAACAGCGGCAAGTCAGCGGACTTCAAACAATCTTTTTCAAAACGGATAGGTCATTTTTTCAATTCGGATTCGACATCGCCGAACGCGGACAGGGCGTCCCGCAAACCGGCGACGATGGATTGCGCCAAAATATCCGGTTCGGGCAGGTTTTCCAAATCGGTCAGCGACGCGTCCTTTATCCAAGTGATGTCCAAGCTTGTTTTATCGCGCGCCAAAATTTCATCGCAACCGAACTTTTTAAAGCGTTCCGTTTCTTTGCGGTTATCGTAACATTGAACAAAGTCAATCAAATCCGCGTCGCTCAGCGTGTTTGTGACCAGCGTGAAGTTCATGTTCGTACGCAAATCGTAAAACCACACGTCGCCCGTTCTGTATCCGTGTTCCAGCGGCGTCATCTTGTCAAAAAACAGGACGTTCGCCTTGACGCCCTGCGCGTAGAATATGCCCGTCGGCAGGCGTAAAACGGTGCGCAGATTGAATTCGCGCAACAGGCGTTGACGGACTTTTTCGCCCGCGCCGCCTTCGAACAGAACATTGTCGGGAACGACGACAGCCGCTTTGCCGCCGATTTTCAAAATCGTCATGATGTGCTGTAAAAAGTTGATCTGCTTGTTCGATGTCGTCGCGATAAAGTCGGGACGCTGGTAATCCTCTTTTTCCACATCGACCGACCCGTCGGCGTTCAGGACTTTCAGCCCGCTTTTTTTGCCGAAAGGCGGATTGGTCAACACCATGTCGTAACGGGTTTCGCCCGCGCTCATCAGCGAATCGCCCTGTTTGACGGGGCATCGTTCGCCGCCGCCGATGCCGTGCAGGTAAAGGTTCATCGCGCACAGGCTGACGACCAGCGGCGTGATGTCCGTGCCGTAAAACTTTCCTTCGCGCAAAGCCCGCAAAGCCTGCTTGTTGGCGACCTGCGTTTTCATGTAATCGTAAGCCGCCAGCAAAAATCCGCCCGTGCCGCAAGCCGGATCGACGATTGTCATGTCGGGCATAGGCTTCATCACTTCGACTATGGCTTTAATCAGCGGGCGGGGCGTGAAGTATTGTCCCGCGCCGGCCTTGGATTCCGTCGCGTTTTTTTGCAGCAATCCTTCGTAAATCGCGCCTTTGACATCGACGTCCATGCCCAGCCAGACTTCTTCGTTGATCAGGGAAATCAGCCGCGCCAAATGGGCGGGGGAGGAAATCTTGTTTTGCGCTTTGGCGTAAATCGTGCCGATAATGCCGCTTTGCGCCGACAAAGTTTCCAAGGTCTGCCGGTATTTCGCTTCCAATTCCGATCCTGTCAAAGGCAGCAAATCGCGCCATCGGCACCCGTCGGGCAAAGCCGATTGTTCGCCCAAAACGTCAACGCGCTCGTCGTCCATTTTCAAAAACAGCAGGTAAGTCAGCTGCGACACATAATCCGTGTACGTCAACCCCGCGTCGCGCAACACGGTCGCGAAGTTCCATACTTTGGCGATCAAAGTCGATTCGTTCATTTGTTTTTTCCTTTTCGGAACAGGAATTTTAACTTCATAGTTACAAAATCCGGCAACTTTAAAGTATCAATCGGCCGCCATTTTTTGCACTTTTGACACAAAGAAGTTGAAACTTTCAGACGAGTTTCCTGAAACATTCATATATGTCGCAATCCGCCGTGCTCCGCTGATTTGGCTGTGACCTTTGCCGCGTAACAATTCATACAAGCGTTCCTTGGGCGAATCTACGGTGTCAGGGATTTTGAATTTTTTACGGGCTTTGTTTAAATTTATATCATAAGCCATTTCCACGGCGGACAAATCGCCTAAATACCAAGCTTCCAATTCTTTACAGGCGATGCAGACCTGAACGCCGGCTCTGTTTTCGTCACACAGATTTTTCAAGTCTTGTTTTAAAGCTCTGCAATCATTTAAATCTTGATCTTGCAAAACAACAAATTTAACATCCGGTTCGTTCCAGTTTTTCAATTTGTTGGGAATGGACTTTCTTAAATCGCTTTTTCCCTGATGCGAAACGAGTTGAAAAAAAACATTATCGGGAAGAATTTTCGGAAGAAGAATGTTTAATACTTCTTTCATCGACGGTTCTTCAAGCAAAAAAACAATTTTCATTGGCGTTCAACCGTTTCCAGCAGCAAGTCCTGATTCCACAGATATCCCAACAAATCTCCGCCTTTGCACAGCGACGAAATCAGTTCGTTTTCGGATACTTTATAAATTTTTGTAAAACCGTCTTTTTTTATCAGGCAATATAATTCTTCCAATTGAACGGCGTTTAAAAAGTCGGGAGAATGTGTCGAAATAAAAACCTGCCCGCCTTTGTCGGCATATTCGCGAAACTCTTCCGCCAATTCTTGCAACAAGTGCGGATACAGCTGGTTTTCTGGTTCTTCAACACACAGTAGGGAATGTGGTTTCGGATCGTTCAACAGCACAAGGTATGTGAACATTTTAATTGTGCCGTCGGACACAAAGCGTGCCGAAAACGGATTTTTGAATTTTCCGTCTTGAAAACGCAACACAACATAGCCGTCGGAAGTTTCTTCCGCCTCGACCTTTTCGACTCCTGGAACGCGTTGTTTCATCTTGTTCAGAATGTTATCGAATTTTTCCTTGTGGTTTTCAAACAGATAGCGCGCCACTTGCGGCAAATTGTCCCCCGTTCTGGACAAAGCTTCACTGTACATGGCTTCTTTTCTGTCGCGCGCCTCTTCGATATGAAAATCGGAAACATACCAATCTTCAACCAATCGGCGAAATGCGGAAACGGCTGTAAATTCTTTGAACTGTCCCAGTCCTTTGATGGCGAGAATGTCCGGCGAGTCGAGCTTTTGACTGGCACGTTCCGCACCTTGAAAATCAGGGTAGTTTTTAAACTCGCCTTTCGCCGCATAGCCGTCGCCGTTTGAAAATTCCAACACTTTCCAAGGCGATCCCTTTTGCCCGCGGCGGAAACGCAGGATTTCCTTTTTGACGACCGGCATTTTTTCGTCATTCAGCCCGATTTCCAATTCATAGGTGATCAGAGGCTCCTCGGGAGCTGGTCTGAATTTGATTTCAAAACCGATATCGCCGGTCTGTTCGCGCGATACGACCTCTTGAAAACCGCCTCGTTTGGCCAAAGCCGCTTTGACATTGGCGGACAGACAGTCGTGCAAAAATCCGAAAACATCAAAAAAGGTTGTCTTTCCGACGCCATTTTTTCCCAAAAAAACGGCCATATTGGGCAAATCTTCGATAACCGCGTCTTTAAACACTTTGTAGTTTTTGATTTTCAACGATTCGATTTTCATACTAAGCTCCTTGATGATAAGAAACTTTATCTGATTTTTAAGGAAAGGAAAAGTTTATCTTTTCCGTTTTCCTTTTTTGGCGGAAAGTTCGGAGGCGCGGGCGGCGCGGATGCGGTCGAGTAAAACGGACGCCGGTTCGTCGTCGGGATTTTGGGGGACGAGTTCGCCTGAAAACGCTTTTTTCAAAACGGCTTGCTTTAATTTTTCGGCGTCGTTTAGGGCGCGGTCAACCGCCGTTTCCAGCGCGTCCGCCCGTTCAAAACGGCTTTCGATTTCCGCAACGATTTTTTCCTGCTCCGCAAGAGTGGGAACGGGAATTTGAAGATCGGAAATTTCTTCTGAATTGATATTATTCACGCCGCTTGTTGATTTTGCTTTTTCCTCTATATATGCGCGAGCCTTGCCGGAATTTAAGAAATGCAAAAGGAATTTCGGCAACAGTTTTTCAGTATCTTTTATGCGCAATCGCATCAGATACCCTGCATACAACCCGTTTGTATCTGTATTGTACACCAGAGCCGCTCGTCCAACTAAATTAAGGCTACCATTGGAACGAATGATAAGAATATCACCACTTTTAAGCATTAGAGAAGACTTTTCAGAATCGTCAAAAGACGCAAATTTCAAGTCTGTTTTATCGAGTACCCCTTTTTTAAAATCGATATTGGGAATTCGATATACGGGCATTGAATTTACATTTTCTTCCGTAGAACATTTTTTAGACGTTCCGTATCTAACCTTATCAATTAAATTCTTTAAAACTGAAAAAGTAGATGCATCAAAATCAAATGCGCTTTTCAAAACGGATTGGCGGTAAAGGGCGATTTGATTTTTTACGGATTTCAGGTTTTCAACCCCCGCGTCAATGCCGGCGAATAACTCTTCAATCTTCGCCACAATCCGCCCCTGCTCCGCCAACGGGGGAAAGGGAATAGATAGGTTATTGATATGTGAATTTTTTAGATTGTTGATATTTACGCCTTTTGATATGCCAGATACGATTTTTCTATAAGTGTTTGTTTGAAAAAATTTTCCAAGAAAAATCGGATTGATATTTTTATCAGGTCGAACAACAGAACAAAAAGCCCCAAAGGTTATATCTCGTTCATTACGTAAATATTGAGCCGTCTTTCCAACAAGATTTTTACTTCCGCTTGACATCGCTATCAAAATATCAAATTTTTTCATATTTTGGAGCGAGTCAATTACAGAAGAAGAAACATGTTGAACGTCATCATAGATGATATTTCCGTCTTGAATATTGTTTGCACGCAAAAGACATATATGTGTACTATCTTCTATTCCTAAATCAGATTTATCATATGATACCCCTCTGATGAGGGATGCTATTTCTGATAGACAGCAGATACACCAATTTTCAGGAAGATTAGTCATTTTTTTCAGATACCTTTATAATTTTTGAGAGGAATGCTTTTTTTATTTTATTTTTTCTTATGACAACATTTAAAGTTGCCTCTATATATACATTCTTTTGTTGGACTATGCATTTACCACATTGCTTCGCTTGTTTTTGAGGCATACTTTTAGAATCATAATAAACATCTAAATATCCATAAGTGTCATTTTTTAATTTTACAAAGTAAGGTGTCGTGGCGTTAATTGAAATTAATTGGAATTTATCAGTTAATTGTTTTGTAATTTTTTCTTCTTGTCTTTCTAACGCGGATATATCTTTTCTATATTTTTTTAGTAATGGTATTTTTTCTTGTTCTGAATTAAAAATAACGTCTTCTTTCATATCAATTATGTTTGATATGGTTGATTTTTGATAAAAATATAATTCGTTTAAAGCGTTTGATAAAAACGGGTAAAAATCCTTTAATTCTAATAACTTTTCTATTAATAAACGTATTGTTTCGTGCATATTTTTATTTTTTTGGGCTTCTAAATCAAGTTCTTTTTCTTTTAAATCAAGCTCTTTCATTTTGATTTTTTCTTTATATTTTAAAAGGGCTGTTAAGGAAAAATATCCAGTTGTCGCTATAATTAATAATGCAATTAAGAAGCATTTATAATTTGGAGGGAGAGTCTCTATTAAATCTTTAAAATCAGGTAGTATATTTAATATATTAGAAGATCCCTTCTTTACAGAAAAAACGACTTCTAATCTGTCTTTTTCTTCTTTTGATAATTTTCTGATATCATCTGTACCATATTTAATAATGCAGAATATTTTATAGATAGTCTGCTGATACTCAATACAAATATGGGCTACGGGGGCAATAATAGATTGCTCATATTTTTTATAATATAGATTAAAATCAAAAATATTTTCATTAAAATCAGGAAGTTCTATATCGAAACCATTTTCAATAAAATAATTGGCTAAATCTTTTTTATTTTCAATTTTCATATCTTACCCCATCAATGTTGCCGACAGATCGGTCAGAATGTCGTTCAGCTGATTGCCGAAGACTTGTCTGGCTTTGAACAGACCGCCGCGGTCGGCGAAGATTTCCTGCACGTCCGCGGTTGAAATGGCGGCGTTTTCGATGATTTGCGTTTTAATCATTTGCAGCCATTGCGTTTGTTCCGCCGTAAATTCGACGCCCCGTTTCTTTTGCCGCCCCAGCCACAGATTAAATCTTTGTTCCGCCGCCGTGTCAAACTCGTTCAGCGTTTCGTCCGCGCCGATCGCGAAGCGCACCAGCTGCACCAAATTCGTCAGCAACCGCGCGGGATTGGTCACGCGTTTGACCTTGTCCCGTTCAATGTCGGCATAGGCGTTCCAGACGCCCGCCAAATCCAGCGGGGGACGCGCCGCCGCCATTTTGTCCGACAGGTCTTTTATCGCTTCAAAGGTCAGTGTTTTTTGCGCGTGCGATCGGTTGAAAATGATTTGCAGCGCGGTGATTTCGTCCTTGTTCGCTTCGATGAAATCGCGGAAGTTTTTCACCGTGTCCTGCGCCCTTTGCGTGCCGACGACGGGCGCGGTCAGCACTTCATCGGGGGCGAAGTCGATATACAAAACGGACTTCGACGCCAAATCCAGCAATGTTTGACGGAAAGCGGGCGAATTAAAGGGTTTGACCGCTTCCTGCTTCGCCGCTTCGATTTCCGCGTCCGTCTTGCCCGCCTGAAAATCCGCGTCCGCCGCGGCGGTCATTTCCCGCGCTATTTGCACCAAATCCTTGCCGTTTGCCGCCGCCTTGACCCGTTCGACATCCGCGCGTTCCAGTCGGGATTGAATCTTCACCAACCGCACGGCGACGGAATCAAGCGTGTCGTCGTCGTCCTTGCCCTGCGCCAGCTGTTCCGCCAGCTTTTTCAGCGGGACGGCGCGTTTGCGTTCCAAAGGCTGCGCGGCGGACTTGTTCGATTCCGTCACGCCGACGGCGTCAATCAGGAAAAAGCGCGTTTTCGCCCGCGCGTTCGGCGTGACCGATCGCAAATCCGTGTCGGACACGGAACGCACGCCGCGCCCTTTCATTTGCTCGTAATACAGTTCGGAATGCACATCGCGCATGAAAATCAAAACTTCCAGCGGTTTGATGTCCGTTCCCGTCGCGATCATATCTACCGTGACCGCGACGCGCAAAGCCGGCGACGTTCTGAACTCGTTGATCAAATCCGACGGCTTTTCACCCGACACGTTATAAGTGATCTTTTTGCAAAACGAGTTGTCTTTGCCGAACACTTCGCGGGTGATGCGGACGATTTCCTCGGCATGGTTGTCGTCCTTGGCGAAAATCAGCGTTTTCGGCACCCAAGTCGGATCGCGGTTCGGAAACAGCTCCGTCCACAAAGTGTCCTTGTAGCACTGAATGATCGCGCGAATCTGGTTCGGCGCCATAACGGAACGGTCAAGCTGGTTCGGGGTGTATGCGATGTCGTCGTCAATCTGCCGGTAGGTTTCCCTGCGCGTCTTCTTATCCCTTTGCAGCACGGGGAAATCATGCGTGATTGTGCCGCCCTGTTCCGTGATTTTCGTGCGGATTCGCAAAACCTCGTAATCGACGTTCACGCCGTCGATGACAGACCTTTCATAAGGATATTCGGCGACGATGTTTTGATTGAAATAACCCAAAGTCAGTTTTGACGGCGTGGCGGTCAATCCGACGGTGAACGCGTCGAAATATTCCAGCACCTGCCGCCAATCGCCGTAAATGCTGCGGTGACATTCGTCCGTGACGATGAAATCGAAAAATTCCGGCGGCAAATCGCGGTTGTATTCGATAGTTGCGGGCTTGCCCAAAGCCCCCAATTCGTAGGCGGAAACGTCTTCGTTTGCCGAATCGTAATCCGCTTCGCCGCGCAACATGGAATACAGCCGCTGAATGGTCGTGATGACGACTTTAGCGTCCTTGTCAACCGTGTTGTGCTGCATATGCTGAACGATGTAAGCGTCCGTGAAATAGCGGTTTTCGTCGTTCAGGTAGAAGTTTGAAAACTCTTTTTTCGTCTGCGCGCCCAAATTGTTGCGATCGACCAGAAACAAAACGCGTTTGGCTTTGGCGTGTTTGATCAGGCGATAAACAAAGTTGCAGGCGGTAAAAGTCTTGCCCGCGCCCGTCGCCATTTGAATCAAAGAGCGCGGCTGTCCCTTTGCCAAAGATGTTTCCAGTCCCGTTATCGCTTCGATTTGGCATTGGCGCAACCCGATTTTATTCAGCGGCGGCATGGTTTGCAAACGGTTGCGTAAAGTCGTTTCTTGCGCCAGTTCCGTTGCCAGCGTTTCGGGACGGTGAAAGGAAAACACGCGGCGGGCGCGCGGGGTATGGTCGCGGTAATCCGTGAACCATGTTTCCGTATCCGTCGCTTCGTAAACGAAGGGCAGAAAATCGGTCGCCTTTTTCACATAATCGGGCAGAGCGGCGGCGTATGCGGCGGATTGGTTTTCAACGCCGCTGAGCGACACGCCGGATTTTTTGGCTTCGATCACGCCGGCGGCTTTGCCGTTGACAAACAGCAGATAGTCCGCCTCCGTTCCATCGCGCATCATAAATTCGCGCACGGCGACGCCGACGGCGGCGGTGCGGTCGAAATCCGCCCTGTCTTGAATGATCCAGCCCGATTTTATCAACCGGTCGTCAATGATTTGCCGCGCCTGTTCTTCCGGTGTCAATGAAATCCCTCCCGAATACAATACAGTATATTATCAAGCCGTTGCGGCGCAAGAGCGGAATAGCTTTGAAAAATTTTCTTCCATATTGCAAAAATGGTTATTTTCCACCCCGTCTGCCTGAAAACTTACGGGAAATCTTTTTTGGCGATTTTAGTGAAAACAACAACCTGCGCAACCGCGCGATATTTGAAATAACGCTGGACACGGCTCTGCGGCTTCACTCGATTCAAAAATCGACAATCTGCAAAAACAAAAATCCCCCGTTGAAAACAACGGGAGATTTTGCAAAATGGCGGAGGGCGTGGGAGTCGAACCCACTCACGGCTTTAACCCCGTGTACGGATTAGCAATCCGCTGCATTACCGTCCTGCCCGCCCTCCGGCGCGATTTCTGTTCTAGCGAAAGTTTCGCCCGCCGTCAACTTAAAAAAAACGTTTGCCGCCGTTTTTGTCGCCGCCGCGCCTTAACGGTGCAGCATCGCTTCGGACAAATGGGACGACACGCGTTCGGCTTCGGACATTTTCTTTTCCGGATCGCGCAAAATGGACGCGCGCAGTTTTTCGTTCACTTTCGAATTTTCGGGCGTGCCGCCCAAATCGACCGTGACCGCCGCCCCCTTGGCAAACCGTTTAACCAAAGACTTGTCGCTTAATTTCGTCATCTGGAGTTTCCTTTTCGCTTCATCTCGCGCGCGACCGCGTTTTTCGCCGGCGCGACCGGTTTTTCCCGCGTTTGCGCCCGCAACCGCGACATCAGTCCCTGTTTCGGCGCCATCGCCGCCAGTTTCGCCTGCAAAGACGGCATCGGCGGCGGCAAGGGCTTGCCGTTTTCGTCCACGGGCGGCGGAGGCGACACTTTGCCGTCGATCGGCGGCGGCATTTGAACGCCGTTCCCGTTCATCGGCGGGGGCGGCGGAGGCGTGATCGATTTTTCATACGCCGCGCCGTCATGGTACAGCCCGTGCGGCGCCAGAACGGCTCTGCCCTCCGGCGACAGCTTCGCCGTCAGCGAACCGCAAGCTTCGCATTGATCCTGCGCGGATTTCATCAGTTTGTAGGTTGAATCGCTGATATAGGCGAAATCGTCCGATCGCATTTCCCGCTTGATCTTGTCGTCCGGCGGCAGTTCGGACATCAGCCCGACCGTCACCATTTTGAAATAAGCGGTTTCGTCAACGTCGTTCCCCGACGGAAACAGGGCTTGAATCTGCATTTCGTTCATCATCTGCGCAATGCCGTCGTGTTCGGACGGTTTGAAATCCATCAGATTTTTATTGTCCTTTTCCAGACTGAACGGCATCGTGTGATACTGTTTCGCGTATTTGTCCGCCAGATAATGGTTGGCGGCGTATCCGCGCATGCCGGCTAAGACGCATTCGGATTCGTCCTTGCCGGCGTCGACCGCCTGAATGTAGTCCTTGAATCCGGGGCGATGCGCCGTCATCACGTCGAAATCGGCTTTGGCTTCCGGCAAATGCCGGACGTCGTTAAAAAATTGGAAATTCGCCACTTCCGCGGCGGCTTCGCCCATGCGTTCCACCAGCATTTGGTCGGGCAGATTGGTCGGCACGTTCATCCAATTCCCGACGCGGCTTTGCTTGAAATGGTGAAACTCGTGCATAAACAGTCCCGCCGATCCGAAACCGTTTCCGCAATTTTTTCCCATAATGACGGAATTGTCGCCGGCGCAAAAGAATCCGCCCCACCCGTTCGACAGCATCTGGCTTTTCAGCGTCGGGCGTTCCGCGGCGGGAACGGATCTGATTTTTTCCAACGCTTTCGGACTTTTCGCCAGACATTCCATCGTCCCCGCCAAAAATTCGGCGTCTTCGGACGTTCCCGCCACGTTGAAATAATCGTCCGCGCCTTTGCCGAAAAAGACGCGATGCCTGTTCGCGTCGTTTTCATCGCTGACAACGCGGACAGCCGCCGCGGACCGCGCCTGCGGCGACGGGTTTTGAAATTTTGAATCAAGCATACCGGACATGAGCACTCCTTTTTTTACAGAATATCTTTTTTCACAGCCCCGTACAAGTTTTTTGTCCGGAAACGCGAAGACGAAAAAAACGTTCCCCTTTGTTTTTTATCGGGATTCGCCCGCGTTTCGCGCCGCCCGCTCGTCCGGTCGCCGCGCCCTTTGGTTTTGCAACTTTCGCATCAGCCCCGTTTTATTCGCCGCAAGCCTGCTTTGCAAAGACGCATCGCCCCGCGATTTCGGTTCGTTTGCTTGTTCCGCCGCGTCGTCCCGCGTTTGCCGCGCGCGCGGCATTTTTCCGGTTTTGATTTCGAAATCCTTGGACATCGCGTCGCGCAACTTTTGACATTCGACGTTCAACGCCCGTTTCAACCGGTCGGGCTTGCGTTCCGCGTCCGTCCTGTCGGCGAAAGCCTTGTCCGCCTCTTGCCGCGCGGCGGACAGCCGTTTTTGTCAAATCCGGCGGGATCAATCGCCGCCCAATCGTCGACGACGCTCCGCATCAAACCGGCGGTTCGCCCCACGTTTTCCAAAGCACCGAGCGCCGCGTTTTTACCGCGTTCCGCTTCCTTTTTGTTTTTAACGTCGTCGCGGGCGGCAGCTTCGTTTTGCTTGAATTGACCGTACAATCCGGACACTTTCGCGCGGAAAGCATTGTTTTCCTTTTGCCACAGCAGACGCAAAGCCGTGCCGTCGTCGCCCGCCGCCAGACAGTCCGCATTGATGTCCCGCGGCGTTTTTGGCTCGGTTTTTGCTTTTTCAACGGCGGGCAATTCGGACATCAGCCCCGTCGTCAGCCGTTTGAAACAGGAAACCTCGTCAACCTTTTCCCCCGTCCGCGCCGCGTCGGAAAGGCACTTTTCCACCCCAAATTTTTGGTTGCCGTCCATTTCCGCAGGATCGCATTCATCGACCCAATAATCTATGTTATTCTGCTGAAGCCAAAACAGTCCCCTGTGATAATTTTTCGCATAGCTTTCCGCATTGGACACCGAGGAAGCATACCCGCCCATTGCGTCGAGGACACATTCCCCTTCGGATTTTCCCGCCGCTTTGGCGTTGAAATATTGCCGACCGCCCAGCGCCCAAGGACTGCGGGCGTTTTCGACCGCTTCTTTGGCATCGGGATTGTCTTTGACATCATATAAATACTGATAACACGCAGTGTCCGCGGCGGCTTCGCCGATGTGTTCGACGAAAATCTGCTCCGCCGCGTTCACGGACAGATTCCTCCATTCCATCCGCCGGTGCTGTTCAAAATGATGCAGTTCGTGCGCCAAAACGCCCGCCATGGCGTATCCGCGCGTTTTCCCCGCTTCGCAAGTTTTTTGCCCGAAACGCGAAAGGCGGAAACATCGCCGTTCCCGCCCGTTTCAATTTTATCAAAAGCCATTTTAAACCGGCAACTTGCGCACTTTGCTGACCGGCGCGTAGTATTCGTGTTCCAGTTCGTCGTCCAAAATTTCGGCGACCAGAACCTTGTCTTCCTTTTGCAGCGAAGCCAGCGCCAGCGGCGACAGGTATTCCAGCAAAATAGCGCGTTTTCCGTCGCGCATCAGCAATCCCGTTTCCACGCCGTCAAAGAAAAAACGCGGGTGGTCGGGGTTGCCCGTGCGCGCCCGAATGCAAAACAGCAGTTCGCCGTCCTTGTTCTGCACGACGTCGTACAATCCCTCTTTTTCAGCCATCGCCTTTTCCTTTCCGTTTTATCCGCGCGGGTTTCGCGCCCGCGCGGACCGTTTGCGGCGTTACGCGTCCAGTTTCTGTTTCACCAGCTGGTTCAGCATGGCTGGGTTCGCCTTGCCCTGCGACGCGCGCATCGTCTGACCGACGAACCAGCCCAGCAGTTTTTCCTTGCCGCCCTTGTATTCGGCGACCTTGTCGGGATTGGCGGCGATCACGTCGTCGATCATCTTTTCGATCGCGGACGTGTCCGTAACCTGCTTCAACCCCTTTTCCGCGACGATTTCGTCGGGGGATTTGCCTTCTTCGACCATAAAGGCGAACACGTCCTTCGCAATACGCGAAGAAATCGTGCCGTCGTTGATCAAATCGACCATGCGTCCCAGATTTTCGGGCTTCACGGGACTGTCGGAAATGGATTTGCCCAGTTTGTTCAAAACGGCGAACAAATCGCCCATGATGTAGTTGGCGACTTTTTTCGCGTCATGCCCTTTCGCCGCGGCTTCGAAATACGCGGCGATGTCCTTTTCCGCGACCAGTTGTCCGGCGTCGTAGGCGGGCAAACCGTATTCCTCGGTAAAGCGTTTTTTCTTCGCGTCCGGCAATTCCGGCATTTCGCGGCGCAGACGTTCGATCATTTCGTCGCTTAAAATCAGCGGAATCAGGTCGGGATCGTAGAAATAACGGTAATCGACCGCCGTTTCTTTCGACCGCATGGACTTCGTTTCGCCCTTGACGGAATCGAATTTGCGCGTTTCCTGAACGACGCAACCGCCGCTTTCGATCAGTTCGACTTGACGCATGGCTTCGTATTCGATCGCCTGCATCACGAAACGGATCGAGTTGACGTTTTTGATTTCGGCGCGCGTACCGAACGGTTCGCCGGGGCGGCGCACGGAAACGTTCGCGTCGCAACGCATTGACCCTTCGTCCATATTGCCGTCGCAAGACCCGATGTAGCGCACGATCGAACGCAGTTTGCGCAAGCAAGCGCCGGCTTCCTCGGGCGAACGAATGTCGGGACGGGACACGATTTCCATCAGCGCGACGCCCGCGCGGTTCAAATCGACGAACGATTTGCTGGGGTGCTGGTCGTGAATCAGCTTGCCTGCGTCCTGCTCCAGATGCAGACGTTCGATGCCGATGCGGCGCGTTTCGCCGTTTTCCAGATCGACGTCGATATACCCGTCGGAAATGATCGGGTGGTCGGACTGCGAAATCTGGTAGCCGTTGGGCAAATCCGCGTAATAGTAGTTTTTACGGGCGAAGATCGATTTTTTGTTAATCGTCGCGTTCAGCCCGAAACCCGTGCGCACCGCCTGTTCCACGCATTCGTGGTTGATGACGGGCAGCATTCCGGGGAATCCCGCGTCGACGAAGCTGACCTGCGTGTTCGGTTCGGCGCCGAAAGCGGTCGCCGCGCCGGAAAACAGCTTGGCTTTGGAAATGACTTCGCAGTGGACTTCCAGCCCGACGACGATTTCCCAATCGCCCGTTTCACCTTTAATGATATAAGACATCTTATTTTCCTCCTACGCGCAGGGGGCGAACCGGCATGCCGGACATGGATTCGATCGCGCCCGCGACCAGCAAAATCGTTTCTTCCTGAAAACTGTTGCCGATGACCTGCAACCCGATGGGCAAGCCGTTGACTTCGGACGTTCCGGCGGGAACGCAGACGGACGGCAGACCCGCCAGCGACGACGGAACGGTGAACACGTCGTACAACTGCATTTTCAAAGGATCGCTCGTGCTGTCGTCGTCTTTGCCGAACGCGGTTTCCGGCGCGGCGGGCGCCAGAATGACGTCAACCTTTTCATAGGCTTCGGCGAATTCGCGGCACAGCAGACGGCGAACCTTCTGCGCTTTCAGATAGCAGGTTTCGTAATAACCCTCCAGCAGAATGCAGGTGCCGATCATGATGCGGCGCTTGACTTCCTTGCCGAAACCGGCGGTGCGGGTGTTCGTGTACATTTCGTCCAGCGATTTGCCGTCGACGCGCAAACCGTACTTCACCCCGTCGTAACGGGCGAGGTTCGACGACGCCTCCGCCGGCGCGATCAGGTAATAGGTCGGCAAGGCGTACTGCGTGGACGGCAGGGAGATGTCGACGATTTCCGCGCCCGCTTCGCGCAGTTTTTGCGCCGTTTTTTCCCAAACGTGGCGCACGTCGGCGTTCAGCCCCTTGTCGGGGTTGTATTCGCGGGGAATACCGATCCGCAACCCTTTGACGTCGCCGGTCAAAGCCTTTTCATAATCGGGAACGGGAACGTTCATCGACGTGGAATCCTTCGGATCGAATCCCGCCATCGCGCCCAGCATGATCGCGGTGTCGCGCACGGTGCGGGTCATCGTCCCCGCCTGATCCAGCGAAGATGCGAACGCCACCATGCCCCAGCGCGAGCAACGACCGTAGGTCGGTTTGCACCCGACGATGCCGCAGAACGACGCCGGCGTGCGGATCGAACCGCCCGTGTCCGACCCCGTCGCCGCCATGCACAGCCCGGCCGCGACAGCCGCCGCCGAACCGCCCGACGACCCGCCGGGGATAAGGAATTTGTCGGGGTTGGTTTTGTCTTTGTACGGGTTGCGCACCGCGCCGTAATAACTGGTCAGGTTCGCCGTGCCCATCGCGAATTCGTCCATGTTGGTTTTACCCAGCATCACCGACCCCGCGTCCTCCAGTTTCTGGGAAACCGTGGATTCGTAGGGCGGAACGAAGCCATCGAGGATATGCGAGCACGCCGTCGTGCGCACGCCTTTGGTGCAATACAGGTCCTTCATGCCGACGGGAATGCCGTCCATTTTGCCGGCTTTGCCTTCGGCGCGGCGTTTGTCGGATTTCGCGGCGCGTTCCAACGCGATTTCGGGCGTTTCCAGAACATAGGCGTTCAATTCGCGCGCCCGTTCCATTTCCTTTAAATGCGCCTGCGTCAATTCGACGGCGGTAAATTCTTTTTTCGCCAAGCCGTCCAAAGCTTCGGCGACTGTCAATTCAACTAAGTCGGTCATGATTTACTCCACAACTTTGGGGACAAGGAAATAGCCGTCCATTTCTTCGGGGGCGTTCGCCAGAATTTCATCGCGGATTCCGCCGTCGGTGATTTCGTCCGCGCGTTCGCGCAGCGGCATGTCCTCGACGACCGAATTCATCGGCAGGACACCGTCGGTGTCGACGTCTTTGAGCTGATCGACCCAGCCCAGAATCTTGGTCAGTTCCCCGACCATTTCGTCCATGTTTTCTTCGGGAATGCGCAGACGCGACAAAATCCCCAGTCTTTTGACCATATCCCTGTCGATTGACATAGGCTCACTTGCTCCTGTATTGTTAAAAAACAAAAACTGTCAGTGAAAGTAGCATTTACGATGACGAACGGCAAGCCCGAAACCATTTCGAAACCCGATTTTTTAACCCTGCCCGCGTTTCTGGACGCGGTTCCGCGCGGCACGTCGCTGGTCGGGCTGGACATGGGGACGAAAACGATCGGCGTCGCGGTGTCGGACACGCTGTGGCTGACGGCGACGGCGCTGAAAACCGTTTTCCGCAAAAGCTTTCGATACGACCTTGACGAATTGGAAAAGCTGTTGAAAGGGCGCGACGTCGGCGGTTTCGTTTCCGGTCTGCCCCTGCAAACGGACGGACAAATCGGAACGCAGGCGCGCTACACGCTGGAACAGACGGAAAAGATCGCGGAACATTTCGGCAAACCCGTTTATTTTCAGGACGAACGCTATTCCTCCGCCGCCGTCGAACGCGTTATGATCGACGCCTACGACATGAGCCGCAAGAAACGCAAACAAAAACTGGACGCCGGCGCGGCGGCGTTTATCCTGCAATCGTTTTTGGATCGGGTATAGCCTTTTATCCGTCTGGTCGGACGTTTTCAAATCGGGCATTCTTTTCTTGAAAGGAAAAGCCATGCCGAAAAAATTTTTCACCGCCGCCGAACGCCTGACGCCGGTTTTGATCGTCGTTCTGTTTCTGGCGTACTGTTTTTCGGACGAAACGCTGCGGACGGATTTCCGCGCCTATGTCGCGTCGTTCGATTTTCCCGTCCGCAAAACCGTCCGCGCCCTGCTGATCTTTCTGGCGTTTCTGTACGCCGCGCGCAAACTGGGCGGCGCGGTCTGGTCGAAACTGAGCGAACGCCTGCGTCTGGACGTCGGCACCGCCGCGTCCGTTTCCGCCGCGGGACGGTACGCCGCCCTGTGCGCCGCCGCGCTGATCGCCCTGTCCGTCTGGGGCGTGAATTTCAAAAGTCTGGGCATCTTTGTCGGCGCGCTGTCGGTCGGGCTGGGTTTCGGACTGCAAAACATCGCTAACAACTTCGTTTCGGGCGTTCTGCTGCTGTTCGAACACCCGTTTTCCGTCGGCGACTGGATCGTTTTGGGCGACAAGGAAGGCATCGTCAAAAAAATCAGCCTTCGGTCGACCGAGGTCGAATCGTTCGACAAATCGCTGATCGTCATTCCGAACGCGGACATTCTGTCGGGCGAACCGGTGATTCGCACCCGCCCCGACGCGACGGGACGGCTGACGGTGTCCGTCGGCGTCGATTACGGCGCGAATTTGGACAAAGTGTTGAAACTGGCTGTGCAAGAGGCCGGCAAAGACCCGCGCGTTTTAAAAACGCCGCCCCCGTCCGCCGTCGTCGCGTCGTTTGACGACAACGCCGTCGGGATCAAGCTGAACTGCTGCGTTGAAAACGTTCTGCAACGCGCGGACGTGCAAAGCGGTTTGATGATCCGCCTGCACAAGGCGTTCGGGGAAAACGGCATCGACATCCCTTTTCCCCGCCGCGTCGTCAGTTTGAAAAAATCACCGTCCGCGCGCCATCGCGACCGCTTTTGACACAGCGGGGGAAAGGGCGGGCTTTTCCCCGCGCACGGGCAAAGCGGCGACCGTTTTGTCCCCCGTCGCGGTCAGCGCGTCTTTCATTTCGCGCGACACGGACAAGCTTTCGGCGCGGTCGAAAAATTCCGGCGAAACATAGGGCTTGCCCTGAAAACGGCAGAAACCGGCAATGTCCCGATTGGAAAGGGAAACCGTTTTTTCGCCCGTCCGTTCGCGTTTCGCCGCGTTGCGCAAAATCTGCGGCTGAAACTGTTTTTCATAGGCGTCCCGATATTTTTTGTATCCGTACCATGCCTGAAAACTCGCCCGCATCGCCTTGGATTCGTCGCCGGATTTTTCCATTTCGGCGGCGTAGGCGCGCGTCATCGGCGATTCCATTTCCTTTTCAAACATGGCGGGGTCTTTGTCTTTCATCTGATAGGCGTAGGCGGCTTGGTGCGCGGACGCGTCGGCTTCGAACGCGCGGTTCAGCTTGATGAAATCGCGGGCGTTCAACGCGTTGATGACAGTGTCGACCTCTTTCGCGCCCGTTTTTTCGCACAGGCGGTCAACCTGCAAAGCGTGCGTGCATTCGTGAATCAAAACGGGGGCGAGTTCGGCTTGGCGGTGAAAGGAATCCAACCTGACCGTTTTTTGTTCAAAATCGCACGCGCCGTTCAATCCGGGCATCGCGTCGTACAGGAACGTATAGCCTTTGAACGCGACCTCGTTCATCACTTCGCGGCCTTTCGGGGCGTCATAGACCGTCCGCAACAATTCGCCAAAGTTTTCACGGTCGGAACCATTCATCGCGAACAGCGACATGTTCAGTTTCGACAGGCATTCGAAATCGGATCTTTGTTCCGTCATTCAGTCCCCCCTGCCCCGCGCGGCTTTCGCCAAGACGGCGGCGTTCGACCGCATTTTCGCGGGTTCGAGGATTTTTCCGTCCTTGTCGCGCGTCGCCATTTTGTCGACGGAGGTATCCCGTTTTGCCCCCGCGACGGATTTCGCGTAATCCGCCAAAACGGCTTTGATTTCCTTTTTGGCTTCGGCGGTCAGGGCATTCGGTTTGTCCGAATTCAAATAGTCCGCCGTCATGTACGGCTTTCCCCGATACAGGCACAAATCGACAACGTCCTTGACGGGATAGTCTTTGGAAAAGAACGTCGGATCTTTTTGCCGTTTGCCGATTTCCGCCATGGCTTTAACGCCGTTGTCCTTGTAGTATTCATCGTACAGGTCGCGATAGTACGGAAAATCGTACCACGATTTGAATGCCGCCTGCATGGCTTTCTTTTTATCGCCCGTCTTTTCCAGTTCCGTTTCATACGCCGTCAGCATCGGATAATCCCGCTTCTGCTCGGCATAGACTTCAGGGGCGATGTCTTTGCATTCGTAAGCGAACGCCGATTGATGCGCGCAGGCGTCCGCTTCGATCGCTTTGCGCATTCTGTACATATCGGCGACGCGCGTCTGTTCAAAAATCGGCGCGTTTTCCTTTTCCGAAGCGAACTGAATTCCGTGCCGTCCCTCATGCACGACGGCAACCGCCAAAAAGTTTTTGGAACGCGTCGGATTCAGCACGATAACACGGTCGTCGTAATTGCAATATCCGCCGAACTGCTTGCCCAAATTCTGAAATTTGATTCTGTAGCCCAGATCCGACAGGGCTTCCAACGTTTCGCGCCCGCTGTCCGTTTTATTCAGCGTTTCCAAAATGCCGCCCAACAGCCGCTTTTCATCGGCGGCTTTTTCCGCGGACGACGCGGTGAACGTGTTTTGCAATGTCTGTCGCGCCTTTTCCCCGCACGCGTATTTTTTTACGGGTTCTTGCAAAAATTTTTTCACCGAATCCAACATTTCAGCGTCCTTTGCTTTGATTCAAAGCCTCCGCGACCGCCGTGTTCGCTTTGCGCTGCGCGGAGCGGGTGATTTTGCCCGTTTTGTCGCGTTCCGCCATCGCCCAAACGGATTCATCGGCTTTTACGCCGACCGTTTTGGCGTAATCCGCCGCGATTTTCATATACGCCGCCTTGTCCTTTTTCAAAACGGAAAAGGCCTGATCCGTCATCAGCATATCAGCGGAAACGTAAGGCTTCCCTTTGTACAGGCAGGCATCCGCGACATCTTTGGCGGGAACGGTTTTGCAAAACATATCCTTGCGACCGCTTTTCTTGCCTTCGCCGGCGTAAAACGCGATTTCCCTGCGATACACATCATCGTAAAAATCACGGAAGTAATCATAGCCGTACCATGCCTGAAAACTTGCCTGCATGGCTTTCTTTTCATCGCCCGACTTGTCCATTTCGGCGACGAAAGCGCGGAACATCGGCATATCGTTCTTTTCGGCTTCGGCATATACTTCGGGCAGGATATCGCGGCACTGATAGATAAACGCGGATTCGTGGGCGCAGGCGTCCGCCTCCATCGCGCGTTCGCGGCGCAACAACGATGCGACGGTCATCTGTTCGGCATTCGGCGTGTTTTCGGGGTCGCGCGCGCATTGGATCGCGTGCTGTCCCTCGTGAACAATCGTCTGCATGGCATAGGCGTCGCCGAACGTCGGATTGACGACGATTTTTTTACTGGTCGGTTCGCAAAAACCGCCGTAATCTCCCGTTTCAAACGCGAACGTATAGCCCAGTTCGGACAATTCGGTCAGGGTGTCGCGCCCCTTGTCCGTTTCCATCACCCGACCGATCAGACGTTCAAATTCGGCGGATTCCTCTTTTTGTTTTCTGGAATCGGAAGCGGTGAACGCCGCGGTCAAAACCTTTTTCGCCTGCCGCGCCTTTTCGCCGCAAGCGTATTTTTGAACGTCTTTTTCCATAAATTCGGCAACCGATCCGGACATGGCACACCCCTGAAAATGCAATCATGCAAAAAAGGATAACACCAAACGGACGATTGTCAACCGTTTTTTGTCTAAAACGCCTGCCGTGCGCTTTGCGTCCGGCACGATTTTTCCAAAGCTTTCAGTCCGTTTTCAGAAACCTTGACGCCG
>ERZ808245.379-NODE-379-length-23474-cov-5.598745_pt1 | contig 23474 bp, 19 predicted proteins | sample MGYA00521243_ERZ808245 | MGnify/ENA primary metagenome ERZ808245 (study PRJEB31516, sample SAMN03275576) | gut metagenome | biome: mammalia-associated habitat; material: feces | host: Papio cynocephalus | place: Kenya | collected 2012-07-07 ... | reverse complement strand
GAGCAATTGATTTGTAATCAATAGGTTGGTGGTTCGATTCCGCTAGACGGCACCAATTAGAAACGATTGAAGCGGCGCAATGCCGCTTCTTTTTTTGATGTGTGACTCTTTTGGGAACAAACAAGCGAAAGGTAAACGCTTTCTCTAATTCTAGTGGGCGAGAAAAGAGAAAAAGGTTTATCATGATTCAAATATTTATTAGAGGGCATATATGAAACTAGACAATCTCCGTTTAGGATTAACCTACGACGACATCTTGCTTGTACCTCAAAAATCAAGCGTCACCCCATCCGAAGTCGATATTTCTTCTCGTTTGACGAAAAATATCACCTTAAAAGTACCTCTTCTTTCTGCGGCGATGGACACAGTGACAGAAAGCAAGCTTGCAACTACTTTAGCGGAGCTAGGCGGACTTGGTATCATCCATAAAAACATGACGATTGAGCGCCAAGCCAAAGAAGTAAAAAACGTAAAGGAACATAAGCATAGTGAGGAATGCCCATTAGCGACCCTCGATAAAGAGGGGAGACTATGCGTAGGGGCTGCGATCGGAGTCGCTACCAATACCTTGGAGCGAGTCAAAGCATTAGTCGAAGCGGGCGTAGATGTGCTTTGCCTTGATAGCGCGCATGGCCATTCCTTTAATATCATTGAAATGGCAAAAGCCATTAAGAAAGCATATCCTACGATTGATTTAATCGCGGGAAATATCGTAACGAAAGAAGCTGCGCTTGATTTAATCTTAGCGGGCGTAGATGCAGTTAAGGTCGGCATTGGCCCAGGGAGCATTTGCACAACGCGCGTCATCGCTGGGGTAGGGGTCCCGCAAGCTAGCGCAGTAGAAGAAGTAGTTTCGGTTTGTAAGGACAAAGGCATTGGTGTGATCGCTGATGGCGGGATCAAGTATTCTGGCGATATTGTTAAAGCCCTTGCTTTGGGCGCAAGTTGCGTGATGCTTGGCGGATTATTTGCAGGCACATTAGAAGCGCCAGGAGAGATCATTCACGAGAACGGCAAAGATTATAAATCCTATGTGGGGATGGGCTCACTCGTCGCGATGGAGCGAGGAAGCGCTGACCGTTATTTCCAAAAGAACGGTACTCCGACCAAAAAGCTAGTTCCTGAAGGAATCGAAGCGAGAGTCCCTTATAAAGGCTCCGTTAGCGAGATTGTCTATCAACTCGTTGGCGGCATCCGTAGTGGCATGGGATATTGTGGGGCGAAGACCCTCCCCGATTTATTTAATAAATCCGTCTTTGTGCGTATCACAAATGCCGGCTTAAAGGAATCGCATCCTCATGATGTCACACTTAGCGCGGATGCGCCCAATTATCACCGCTAATCGTTTTTGCTATACTTACTAAAGTATGTTAGAACCTCTCGCGTTTCGCGTTCGCCCTGAAACATTAGATGACGTCATCGGGCAAAAAGAATTGGTTGGCCCAGATGGCTTTTTAAGGCGCTCCGTTACAAAGAAAGCGCCGGTTTCGATGATTCTTTTCGGTCCGCCTGGTACGGGCAAAACGACGATCGCGATGGCTTATGCAAGATCGATGGGGATACATTTTGCGGTTTTAAACGCAGTAACGACCGATAAAAAAGAGATGCAGCAAGCGATTGAAGACGCGAAGTTATTTGGGCACGCGATTATCATCATGGATGAAGTGCATCGCCTTGATAAAGCAAAACAAGATTTATTACTACCATATGTCGAAAACGGCACCTTCTTTTTACTTGGGGCAACAACCGCGAATCCCTATATTTCGATTAACCGCGCGATTCGAAGCCGCTGCCGCGTGTTTGAGATTAAGCCCTTAAGCGAAGAAGAAGTGGTCATTGGTTTAAAGCGGGCTTTATCTTCCCCTAAAGGACTTAATAACGAACTTACGATTTCTAATGATGGGCTCAAATATATCGCCACATTAGCGGGTGGCGACCTTCGCTTTGCCCTCAATATGCTAGAAGAAGCCGCGATTCAATTCGATAAAGGCTCCTCTATTGGAATAGAAGAACTTAAGAAAATCGAACGAGTTCCTAACTTTGCGATGGATAAAGACGAAGAAGAGCATTACGATTCGGTATCTGCCCTTCAAAAAAGTATCCGCGGGAGCGACGCGGATGCGGCTTTATATTATTTGGCGCGCCTATGTATCGCTGAAGATCTTGATTCGATAAAAAGAAGATTGCTCGTTACCGCTTATGAAGATGTTGGCTTAGCCAATCCTAGCGCGGTGATGCGCTGCCAGCTTGCGATAGAGGCCGCTGAGAAAGTCGGATTCCCCGAAGCGGTAATCCCGCTTGGCTTCACCGTTTGTGAGCTTGCTTTGTCTCCAAAATCAAAAGCCTCATGCCGCTCCATTGAAGATACGATGTCTTACGCTTCCTCAAAGCCTTTTATGGTGCAAGATTATCTCAAATTAACGCCCGTGAATATGCTTGAAGAGGATAAATATCCTTATGACCGCCCCGATTTATGGGAGAAGATTCAGTATCTCCCTGAATTCATGAAGAACATGCAATTTTATAAGCCGAACAAGATGAGCCGTTCTCAATATGAAAAAGCATTAAACGATAATTACGAAAGAATGCGCAAAAACGGAAGAAGCAGCCATTTGTCTATCTTAAAGAAAAGCAAAAAAGCAGATTGACGCTTTCTTCATAACCGCTCATTTTGAGCGTGGATCATCCTCATTCATAAAGAAGAAAGCCTAAACCATCATAAGAGTCCTAATGATTTATCTTTATTTAGTCACTAGCCTATTTTCTCTGTAATGATTTTTCTTTTGTCATAGTGAGGAATGACGCTTATAATAATCGCGCTGCGCCTGTGGTGGAATGGTAGACACGTTAGACTTAGGATCTAATGAGGCGACTCGTACAGGTTCAACTCCTGCCAGGCGCACCAAAAATATATGTAATTTGTCTTGGGGTATAAGATTGTCTTCAAGGCTTTTTTGTTAAAAGGGGTAGCGGTTCTTATTGCCTTTCTCCGTTAAACAGATTCCTCAAAATAAGAAACTGTTTCTAACTGAACGATGATCTATTTCGACTATAATCCCATAAGAACAACCGTTTAACGATTTTCTAATTTGCTTTTATAAGGCTTTTGGCACACATAGCCGTATGCTAGCTTGCATTGCCAGGGATTAGGATAAATTTCTCAGATTTTTGCAAAAAAGAAAACCAGCCCACAAAGGAGACTGGCTACAATGTTTATGATTATTCCTCTTTATTTTGCGCTCTTGCTTTATCGATCCAGTTATATTTTTCACTCTTAAACGGATCAAGAAACTCTTTTCTATTTTTCATAACAATGTCCATATTAATTAGGACGAATAGCATCTCTAAGAGCCATAATCTAATTATCTCCACATCATTAGTAGCCAAAGCCATAAGCGCAATTGCACATCCTACAAATAAGCCATCCATATACCTTTCTTTCCGCAAATTATGAATCAATGTCTCATTTGGCAAACCAGCATACGCTTTTGAGATAAACCCCTTTTCAGCCAACTGATCCGACCACATTTCAGCTATTTCTTGTGCCGTTTCTGGTTTGCTAAGACGTTGTATAACTATTTCTGGAATATCTTTTGCCTTCTCCTTAAGATTTTTAAAACCCATTTATACATAGCTGAACTACTTCTACCACATTTTCATTTGTAGTTTTTTATAGCTACATCCTTCATGCCATCACTCAAATGAGGTTTGTTTATCTCGTTTTCCAACTATTATTATCCTTTCATGCCTCGTAAGGGGATAGACCCCCTTACGCATCTGGCTATCAGTCATATAACTGAAAGAGAAAATGAAAAAATTAACTGGCAGGCGTTAATCCAAAAGACCATGCTTATCTGCTCTTTTTCGGGCAAGTTCATAAACTTCTTCATCCGCACGTACACCAATCACAATAACCATCATAGATGATTCTGTTCGACGAAGCTGATAGACAACTCTCAAACCCGCTGACCGAAGTTTGATTTTCAGCAGACCTGCAAGATTCGTATTGCTACGATTGCCAAGGGGTTTCCCATATCCTTGTTCATTAATCGGCAGTGGATTTTGCTGCACCTTTTTAATTGCTTTCAAAACCAGAATACGCTGACTTCCATCAAGAGCTTTTAAATCTTTCTCTGCTTCTGGCAGATATTCTAGTTTCCAGCTCATTCGATATCCGCCTCATCAAACCCATCAAGATCGTCTTTCTTGATGCCCAAACGGCGGTTCATTTCCTCCTCTGAAATCAAAGTAGAAGGGTCAAAATGTGCCATACGCGTAGAAGCAACTGCTAGCAGGCGGGCATCGTTCAGTTCATCCATTAGACGGACATATTCATCTGGAGAAATAAGAACACATTCTGCAACATTATTTTTCATAACAACTTTTGCACCGCACTGTTTTACCTCCTCAAAAATCTTTCCAGCAAGTCCACGATTAAATTGTGTAATTGGAACAGTATTCGTAATAGCACTCATAACAGAAGCCATTATCATCAACTCCTTTCTTTATTTTTATAGTATTGTTTATCTATAAAAACGTCAATATAATTATTGACATATTTGCTGATATAAATGTTAGTTGTCAATTGATGTGAAACGCTTGAGCAGCTTCGGGCTGGCCTCGCCGGTATCTTTAAGCAGCCTCTTCAGCTTTTCAAGCTCCACTTAGAGAACCATAGGGAAGTACTTGCTCTATAGGACTTAGAATCTAATGAGGCGACTCATACAGGTTCAACTCCTGCCAGGCGCACCAAAATGATGTTAGCCCCTTCCTAGTGAGAAGGGGATTTTCTGTATTTATGTATCATCAATCATTCCGATAAATCTTATTTTTCTATGCCGATAGTTTGTATTATTCCGATAGACAAGTATAATTGTACCGATAGAGGTAATATATATGTATATCGGAACAAAAGAAGTGGCAGAGAGGTGGGGAATCTCGGAAAGACGCGTAAGAGTGCTTTGTCACACTGGCAAGATTGATGGAGCCACTCTTGAGGGCAAGACGTGGAAAATTCCATACGATGCAAAAAAGCCAAACGACGGAAGAGAGTCTTCTGGGACAGTTCTTTCAACTATCTCAAGTTTGAAGAAGGAACTTGATTCGCTCCGTCCTCTTTCTCCAGACGAAGTCAAAGCGTTGAATGAACAGTTCGCAGTCGAATACACCTATAACTCTAATGCCATTGAAGGCAATACTCTTACTCTAAGAGAGACAGATCTCGTTCTCCGTGGATTAACCATTGATAAGAAACCCTTAAAAGACCATCTCGATGTTGTGGGGCACAGGGAAGCTTTCGATTTTGTTTCGCAGTTTGTAAAAGACAAAGAGCCAATTTCTGAATGGGTTATCAAACAAATTCATTTCCTTGTTCTTGGAAGGGATGTAACGAATCGCGGTGTGTATCGTAAAGTCCCTGTCATCATTTCTGGCGCAAAGACCAAAACGGCTGAGCCGACGCTAATTCCAGAAAAAATACAGGAATTATTAGAATGGTACAAAGGCGACGCTGAGGATGATTTCTTGACGAAAATCGCCTTGTTCCATCTGCGTTTTGAATCCATTCATCCGTTTATCGACGGAAATGGAAGAACCGGACGTCTTTTGGCGAATCTGGAACTCATGAAACTTGGATATCCACCAATCGATATTAAATTCAGCGATAGAAACGCCTATTACAACGCTTTTGATTCTTATGCGGAAACAGGTTCTCCGAAAGCCATGTTCAAGCTCTTTGCAAAGTATCTTGTCGGAAGACTTCAAAAATACGTGAAAATCGTGAAGACCGCGGAACAAATATCAAAGTCGTGGTGCCACTAAAATAATCTTTGTCTTTTCTCATTATACGGTCTTCCTATTTTTGCTCTTCAACTATAAGATGGCGAAAAAGGAATATGTTACAATGAGGGCAAGATGAAAGACGTTTTGATGAAATTACATGATGAAAAGACGAATAAGAAATTCTTTTCCCAGGCTTTAAAGGGAGTATCCAAAAATATGTGCATTTGATTCAATTCGCGAATTCTTGGACCATTATTGCAATGGCTCTCTTTTTCATTTGGTGACTCTATAAAAACAGTAACTTCACTCAAAATGTAGTAAAGAGTGAAGTAAGAATGAAGTAATGTTTCACCTTTACTTCACCTTTACTTCACACTTGATAAAAAAGTTAGTGATTATGCTGCTTTTGCATATGTTATCTTGTTTCTTTTCTTGTTTACTTGCGCTGGAAAATGAGTGTTTATTCTAGATTTATAATCTCTTTGTGTTTAAAGATGATGCCCAAAATTATGTGCATTTGATGCATATCCGTTTTGCTTATCGGATACTAAGGGGTCTAATTGGTAGTCATCCCTTCAATTCATTCAGGAACGTTCGCATGATTAAATGGATGTTCTTTGAAAAGGCGGCTCTCTTATTGGATTTAATTCGATGAATGATTTAGCAAAATAACATTAATCCATCAATAACAAAAATATTTATTTATGAGCAAAACATTGACATTATAGGTTTTGCGCAATAATAAAAGTCATATTCATAAAAAAATATCTAACAATTATGAGCAAAACATTGATAAGATAGTTTTTGGTCAATAATATATAACTATGACACGATATGAAATTAAACATGCCATTGATAGCAAATTAAAAGAGGGGCGCAGTGTCGTCCTTGTCGGCTGTCATGGCATCGGAAAAAATAAATTCGTATGTGAGACGATTCCTGAGACGATTAAGATTCCTGGAAGAGGTTATCTAAACGCATCTAGGTGGAAACGGGAAGATTTTTATGAAAACATTGTTGAGAAGGGAATGGATTTCTCTGGGCTGATTCTTTGCATACCGAACCTATTTGAACTAAAGGACCCCTTTTCCATAATAAACTTGCTTTTCGACAGGCGAATTTTGTTCCTAGCGACATCCGATTTCCTTGCCTATCAGGACGATTCTGATTATTCCTCAATTTCAGGGCGATTCGAGACAATTAATGTTGGATCTCTGGATTATCGTGATTGGCGGAAAGAAAACGCGTCTCTTTCTTACTCAAATTTTTGTTTAAACGATTATCCAGAGTATCAAGGAGACTCTACATTGCTAAATATCATTCACCATGGACTAGCGCGTGGCAAAAGGGTTGAAGAGCAATCTCAAAAGCTGATGCTTTTAATGAAATGCATTTTAGGAAACGGGGAAGAAACTTTCTCTTTCCGTTCCTTAAGTGAAAGAACGAAATTTAGTCCTAACACCATCGAAGGATACATAAAGAAGCTCTTGGGGATGAATCTTTTATATTCGGTGAAAAGGGTGAATCTGAAAGAAAAAGAAAACGCCAAGCCAAGGTTTATTTTCTATCCTACGTTCAACTCTTTTTATCCGTTTTCGATGAATGACTTAGCGAAAGAAAAAAACCAAAAAGCAATCTATACTAGCAAGTTGATTGGAAAATTGTTTGCTTACAATTATGAGGTATCCTCCGGATATCTTTATTCGACGAAAAAAGGCCTCATTAACCGCTATCAAGAATGTGGTTTCGTGCTAAAAAGAAACGATAAAATCTTATATATGTTTATTGATTCGGCTTATGATGAAATGAAAGCCAAACCAATGCTATGCACGAAGGATGGGAATCCGAAATATTATGTGGTTTTATCGGGGCAAGGTATACAGACTCTCGACAACGGGATAAAACTTATCGGCATAGACCGCCTGATCAAGGGCGACTTGGGGGAACTTTAAAATGATGAAAGAATTATTCAAAAGAGATTTATATATCTCTCAACTAATGGACGCTTCTAGACACAGTGACATTCTTGTGGTAACCGGCTTAAGAAGGGTTAGGCAATCCACCAAAGTATAGGAATGGTCAGCGTTGAAAATTTTGTAGAAAAATCACTGACTTTTTCTAGGATTAATTTCGCTAGTAATGGCACATGCTCCGACTTTTGAACGTGCAATCAGCGTGTACTCGTCAAAATGAGGATATGTTTTTGCCTAATTAATCGTGTTTGCTTAAGTGTTCTTGAAACGACTTCTTTGAGAGAAATCCATGATGGTTAAGCTACTAGTGATTTACAATTGGCTCGTCAATGATCCTATCGTTAAAGCGCCTTCTTTGACGCCATCTTGAAACCGATATACAGGGCGTTTTCCGTTCTCTAGATAGGTTGCATCCGCGATAGCGAATCCTTCGTTATTGGCGTTTATATCTAAGCCAGTCGGTGGTAAAACGTGGGTGATGTCAGGATTTTCTAGGGAGTTGAAAGAAATGGTCGCGGCTAAGTTATTGTAGCCATTATCCGTAGTTACCCACAATTTCTTTTCATAGTCATCATAGTCTAGAGCCATTGCGCCACCTAGTTTTGTGTCGATATCGGCAATAAGCGTGGAAGAGCCATCATTGTTTAAAGCTAAAGCATAGACGTGCCCATTATCTTCTAAGGCAAGGAAGAACAAACCATCCGCGATGGCGTTAGGGTAATTAGTAAAGGAGAATGCGGCATTTTTGCTTTGATCGAACAATTTCCCTTCCAGATTCTCTTTGCTAACCCATTCGATTGCCTCGATTCCCATATTCGCCGAAACGCTTGGGAGCAAAGAAGTAACATCCCATTCTTTGTTCGCCACGATTATATTGCTTTCGTCGATATTGTCTTTGCTTACCATCAGAATGGAATTAAAATTAACGCCCTTGTTACTATTGTCACGCTCGGAAGCTAGATAGACATTCCCTTCTTTATCGAGGGTGATGCCTTCCGTGTCAGGTCCTTTTGCGGAAGGGTTGTCTTTGTCTTTTTGGAAGCGGACTTGTTTCCCTTCTTCGTATCCTTTTGCGAGTTCCATCGACCCGTCTTTATTGACGTCGAGCGCCCAAAATTTGCCTACGCCATTATCCACGGCATAAAGTTTATTCTCGTGGAAATCCAAGCCGGAGGAATCCTCCAAAAACACTGGGGTTTTGTCGTAAGTTTCAATGTTATTGTCGCCAGGCCAAGAAATTTTTAGCGGAATACCCTCGAAGAGATTCGCTTCCCCTGGAGTTTGCTTTTTCGTGCTTCTCCATTCCTTACCGTTCGCGTCAGGGTATCTGCCATAGCTAGGGGAGGTGTGCCCCGTATAAGTGACGGAATCGATTAATCGGTTGTTTTCAAATAACCGAACCGAATCGTCTTTTCCTAGCCCGAAAGCAAAATCATTGATGAGCAAGAAAGAGTTCGCTTCTATAAATGTCCCTTCTTTTATTGTGTAGGGGTTTTCTTCGCCGCTATCTTTTATGAGCAAGCCAGACACGTCTATTTGCTCGTTTGTCGGGTTCGCTAATTCAATCCAATCATGTGCATTAGAGGGATCTTTCGATTGAATTTCGTTTAAAACGGCAGGGCTTGTTTTGATGTTCGCCTTGCCTTTTGTCGGGGTATCGAAATCTATCAATGCGCCGATTCCGTCTGGAATTCTAGCGTATACCCCATTAACTTGGTTACTCCATTCATAGGAATCAATTTCGATCCCCCCATTACTATATATGGTGGCTTTATCCGCTTTCCCTAAACCGAACGAGAAATTGACCTTTTCTTCAAAGACGAAGAATTCGCCCGCTTTTAAAATCGTGCCAGTAGCTATAGGGGTTGTTTCTTTAAGATGAGTAACGGGGTCATTGTCTAATAAATAATAGCCAGATATATCAATATCAGTATCGCCGGCATTAAAGATTTCGACCCAATCAGGGCCACCATTAGGATCTTTGCTTTCGATTTCGTTAATCTTGATAGAAGGCTTATACCATTCATTGGCGAGACCCTTAGTTTCTTTCGCCAAAACGAAATTCCCCGTTCCATCTGGGTATCTCCCATATGAGGCCAAAGAATCATCGCCGTCTTTTGAAGCGTGCTTTTCATAGCGGTAGGAATCAATCAATTCGCCTTTTTCGTTATAAAGGCGGACGGAGTCGTTTGAACCTAAACCAATTGCTTCATCGAATTTTCCATTTACGAACGTTTTGCTTTGGTCATCATAGACTAACCCGATAGTATTCGCCTCGACTACGAGGAACGATTTTGGGGCAATAGTGGTGCCGTTAGCGATTTTATAGCGATGATCATCTGAATTATCCCGCAATTCGTATCCTGAAATGTCGATATCTCTATTTCCGTTATTGAATAATTCCACCCAATCGTCTGGCGCGGAGTTGATTTCGTTGATTTTTACATCGCTAGAAGTGGTGGGTTCACTAGGAGTGTCCTCTTTTTTTGCGTCTTTATTCAATATTCCCTTGCTAGGTGCTTGGTCGATGAATTCGCCCATTCCATCGGGAAGGCGGGAATAGGTGCCTAACGCGTGCCCTTCATAAGAATAGGAGTCAATGACCTCTTTTTCATCGTTATAGAGGGTGACGGTGTCGCTTTTCCCTAATCCGAACGAGAAATCGCTATCTCCGTTTAAAACAAGGATTTCGCCTTTTTGGAGGGTTTTGCCTTGCGCGATTGGAGTTGTCTTTTGCCCGCTATAGCGTTCTAGGCCTTTATTATCAACTACAAAATAGCCGCTGATATCGGCGGCGGCATCACCGATATTGATGATTTCGACCCAATCGACTCCGCCATTAGGATCGTCGGATTCGATTTCATTGATTTTGATTTGAGGCTTTTTGTTTTCTTCCGTCTTTGGCTCAGTAGAAGTAGGGGTCTCGTTGCTAGGGCTTTCCGTATTAGATGGTGTTTCCTTTAGCGATGGCCTTTCGGCACATCCTGCTAGTAGTAGCATCGTCGATATTAGCAATAATTTGTTTCTTTTTCTCATTTCTTTATCCTTTGTTCCCTCAAATTCTTATCGATTGAGGAAAACGCATCTACCTAGAAGAGGTAAAGAAGTGTAAAAGCCGCCCTTACAATGGCTTTTTCTATCAAAAACCAATATCGACACTCGTTTTAACTTAATGAACAATTGGATGATGCCCCTAGATGAAATTTAGCAAAACACGTTTTATTGTCGCCAAACACTTTTAAGCTGTACCGTTGATAAAATGTCTCATGACTATAGGGGAGAAAGGAAATACCCTCGCCATATCACTTTCCGTTAATGGCGTAGTTACTAATAAATGTCTTCCTTCAATAATCGTAATATCAGGTAAGGAAATATACTGCGCAATATTTGCGTTTTTAGCAATTTTGCGCAGTATACCTAAATTTAGAAATAAAAATGCCGATAAATACTATATTTTTATACTGAACACTTTTTCGTCTTTTGGTAAAAGTGTTCAGTATAGGATTTTAAGCTTCAAATGATGACCGGCCTGTATCTCTATCTTTGACTTGTTTTTATGCTTAAAAAGAATCAATTCAGGTAGCAAGATTTTTTGTGTGAGCTATATAAATAATCTCGATGGATTTACGAAGATATTAGACAAATTTCTAGGGGAAAACGATGCACAAAATGGCGAAAATCAACGCATGTTTTTTCAAAACAGGTCCTCACTTTATAAGTGTTTCCCGCATTTTGAGCAATAGGTCGATCCTTTTGGATTTTCTTTGTCACAAGAGGGGCAAACCACTTTCGTTTGCAAGGGTTTACCGCAGTGATTACAGTATTTTGCGTCTTTGTCGTTTTCGTAGTGGCAGTTCGGGCAGACGATTTTGCCATTTGAGGCAAGATTCCTCTCTACGCTTGTGGCGATATCCGAATAATAATCTTTCGCGGAATCAATCGTCTCTTCGCGCATATAATTCACATAGTCTTTTTGAATTGGGGCAACGACATTGCGCATATATTTAGTAAGCGGGCCAATCGCGCCATACATCAAAGAGCTCATCCCGATAAATAGGCAAGGTATCGCGATAAAGCCAAGGTAGAAGTTACCGCTTTGGATATTTAGGATTGCCATAATAAAAAGAATAATCCCTACGAGTAGGGATATGGCACCGATAATGATAAGAATAGTAGCAATCCTCTTGTATTTTGAATTTCGAATTGGGTTATTCATGTCTTTATTCATAGTTTGCTCCTCATCCTTTTTATTATCTTTAATTTATTGATTTTATGAAATAGTGGAACTTGCTTTTCATTTGTACAACTTGCAAAAAAACCATGCGCCTATGGTTTGAACCTATTCCTATTCAGGCGATTTTCTCATTGATGTCGTGTGTGAAAACAGCCACGAACGCATAAAAAGATGTTTCGTGGCTGATTTCGTTTCAATGTATAAGGGAACATCATTTATCTCAATTTTGAAAAAACGTCAGATTTATTGAAGGCAAGCGATGCGTCAAGCCTTGTTAAATACGTAAGCGAAAACAAAAAAAGAGGGGAAGTGCTATGTTTTCTTGGACGAAATCCAAGAAATCCCCCATTGGCAAAATGCCGTCAAAGACCTTAGACTAGACAACAATTCCGTTTTTATCACTGGGAGTAATTCCAAACTTCTATCCAGCGAGATTTTGGCTCTATTAAGTGGAAGATTCGTCCATTTTCAAATACGTCCATTTGTCTATTCTGAGATTGTGCAATACTCCAAACAATTGAACAAAACTTGCTCCATTAATGACTATTTGGTTTGGGGAGGCTTCCCAGGAAGATTCCTCTATGATTCGATAGAAACGCAACAAGCTTATCTCTCTGATTTAGAAAACACGATTGTTTATAACGATTTAATCAAGCGATACCATATTAGAAAAGAAGTCGTTTTCAAGAAAATCGTCAATTACATTCTCATGAGCAATTCTCGGATTATTTCGGCAAGAAGGATCCGCGATTATATTAGTCATGAATGTGATGGCGTTTCTTTGAATACGGTGCTGAAATATATTGAGTATCTCAAAGAAGCATACATCATCGATGAAGTGCCTCAGTATTCCTCGAAAGCGAAAAAAGAGTTGGCCTATTATTACAAACTCTATGACGCGGATGTATGTTTCAATTCTCTTGCTGTTAATAACAACCGTTTTGACTTTGACCATAATCTCGAAAACATTGTCTACAATGAGCTTTTGTATCGTGGATATAAGCTACAAGTGTACGATAACGCGGGGAAAGAGATTGATTTCCTCGCAAGGAAAGACGGCAAAGACTATTACGTTCAGGTCGCTTATAGCGTCGTGAATGATAAAGCATATCGAAGGGAGTTTGGGGCTTTTGCAGGTGTTGACCCACTCTCTCAGAAAATAGTGATAACGACAGACGAAACGGATTATTCCACCAGTGTGGTTCGTCATGTTTCCCTGAAAGATTTCTTGATGATGGAGGATTTTAGCTTTCTCTATAAGTCCTTCTAGAAGTGCCCCGAATTATTTGCAAATAGACTTAACTTTTTTATAGGCACATAGCCATATAAGAAGGGATGCAGAGTATTTCTCCTTTTTGGCAGAGGTTTTTGGTATGGATGATATAGGCTTGCCCAATGCGAGTATGATATTTGCTAAGGAATTTATTTAAAGAATCTACGCTGTATTTTTTCCCTGATTTAACTTCGATTGGGAATAGCTTTGGTTTTGCTTTGTCACCATTAGAAAGTAAGAAATCGACCTCCATATCATTCCTTTTCTTCTCTTTATCGTAGTGAGCGTAGAAAAAGAGTTTGTGACCATTCGCCACAAGAATTTGAGAAATCGCGTTTTCAAAGAACATTCCTTCGTTAATGGAAAGCCTGTCATTTAGGATTTGCTTATATAAGTTTCCGTCCATCAGTTCGCTTTCTTCAAAGGTATGGCTGATTAATAAACCTGTATCACCCATGTAACACTTCAAAGTTGTTCTCGTCTCGTTAAGGGCTAAACCGGCGTTAGGATCTGTCGAATTCCAGCACTCGTTTACCATCATAGAATCCCCTAACCAAAAAAACGTTTCTTCGTACATTGGGAAAGTGGACTTTTCTTCAATGGAAGAAAGACGAACCCTCTTTTCGTGAAGGGATAAAAAAGAGGGGATTTGATCGAAAATAGATAAGACTTTAGAACGATAGTTTCTATCGATTTTGGAAATATCGGAACGATATAAGGAGAGAATGTCTCGCTTTTCTTTGTCCGCTAAAAGAAAACTACGGTTGTTGTCTAAGAACTCTTGAACCACTTTCGGCATCCCCCCGACAAGGAGATACTGCTTAAAAAGCATCATAGCCTTATGATGTAAAGATTCCTCTAGTGGCTTCTTTTCCGCGAAGCATTTCCGGATATAGTCTATCATTTGCCTCTCGTTAAGGGCGTAGCAAAACTCTTCAAAATCCAGCGGATACATCTTGATATGCCTTTCTTCAGATGGAATGGTGATATCTTTTACGTTATCGCGAATGGAAATTAAAGAGCCTGTTTCGATATAGTCAAAGCGACCATCTTTTACGAGTTTTTTAATGGCTTGCCTTGCTTTAGGGAATCGTTGAATCTCATCGAAAATGACAAGGGATTCTCGTGGGTAAAGAGTAACATTATATTCCGTAGACAAAATCAAAAAGAAGGTATCTAGATCGTTTAGATAGTTTTCGAAGGCATTTATTACCGCTTTGCTCACATCGTTAAAATCGATAAGAAGATAGCTTTTATATTCTTTTTTCCCGAATTCTTCGACAATGGTGGATTTACCAATTCGCCTCGCTCCCTCGATGAGGATAGCTTTTTTTCCTCCAGATTCCCGTTTCCATGATAGGAGTTTTTGATAAATCTTTCTTTCGAACATACCTCTTTTTTATTTGCCCTTTCTAAGAAAGATTATTACTTTTTTTGGATAAAACGCAAGATGTAAAATATGAAAAATATGGATAAAACGCATGATATGATATATCAAAAATGCGGATAAAACGAGAGTTACAAGAAATGATGTGTTTTCTCCTTGGAGAGTGCCTTAAATTATGTGTATCTGGCCCAATCCGTATCCGTTCCGCTTATCCGATTGAGGATCGAGCTTAAGATCCATTGACTTTGTTTCGTTCAAGGATGTTTGGTAAAAGGATGCTCTCTACTCATATGGGTGATGATGAAAGGGAATAACCCTTAATATCGGATTAGCTCTTTCTTAAGTCTTTTTGGGCTGGAGCAATGACGCCTTGGTAACGCTCGACGATGAAACTACTCACACTAGAGTCCAATGCGCAGTCCGTTAGGACATCGATTTTTTCCCGATAGACGGAATCGGTGTTGTATTTCTTTAGATTCGCGGCAATGACGTTTGCCCTAAGGTCTTTCACTTCATCTCCTTCTGTAGGCAATGAGGGGTCTGCGACTAATTTGCCGGTTAACGCAGTATTGGTTGGAAGAACCGCGTAGTCATAGTCCCCCAAAGAGGAAATTAGTAAGTTCTCGGATATCGGCTTGATGTTGGAGGGGAGGTTGATCGGATTCCCTTTTTCATCCTTCTTATAGTCATCGATGATTCCGTTTGCTTTCAGTAAATCCAAGGCCCGTATTTCGTTAGAAACGTCATTGCATATTTCATAGGTAGCGTCTTTTTTATTCTTTTCAAAATCTTCGGCTCCCTTTTTCCCTGGATAGATGCGTAACGGCTCAAAATGGACGGAGGCAAGAGGGAAAAGCAACGTATACGTATAATCGGGGTCATATTCGTTCTTCTTAGAATCAAACTGCTCTAGGTAGGGGCGATGCTGGAAATAATTGGCGTCATAGTCGCCATTGAGGACCCCATCGTTTTGCAATGTCCAATCCAGAACCTTGATTTCCAGTTTGTAGCCTTTTATCTCTAATAAAGGCTTCACCGCCTCCTTTAGGATCTCAGCGTGCGGAATTTCGCTCGCGGCGATTACGATGAGCTTATCGTCCTCTTTGCTACAGCTAGTAAGAGGCAAGAAAGCCAAAGCGAACAATAATCCAAAGTGTTTTTTCATTTTTTGTATCTCCTTATTTCAATGTTTTTCTTTTGTCTAATTTTTTGGCCAAAAGCAAGCCAAGCTCTTGAACGATCTCCACGAGGATAACGACAAGAAAGATCAATAGCCAGAACGTAGAGCTCTGTAAGAAATCCGTCGTGTTTTTGCTATAGTAGGACCAAATCTCGCTGATCAATCCGCCTGCACCGATGTTATAGGCAAACGAGGTATATCCGAGCACGTTAACAAGGGTGATGGCAACCCCTAGCACCAAGGAACTCCTTGCTTCTATTAGAAGGACGTTTGTGACGATTTGGATATCGCTCGCTCCTAGGGATTTGGCCATTTCGATAACGCGCGCATCGACATCTTGAAGAGATTGCTCTACGTTTCTAGCGACATAGGCGAAACTAGAGAAGAAAAGCGGGATGACCATCGTATACCATACTCCCGTCCCCCTTCCTAATAGCAAGCGGTTAAACGGCAAAAGGATGACGGTGAGGATTAAGCAAGGGACGCTACGAAGGAAATTCACGATTGCCCCTAAACACAAGTTAACTCCTCTTTTTGGGCGTAGCCCGTTTTTGCTTGTCACATTCAGCATGACTCCAAGGGGAAGGCCGATTAGATAAGCGAGGAAGGTCGATAAAAAGGTCATTAGTAACGTCTCTAACGTTATTTTCCAAATATCAATTTGCATGCGTAATCTCCTCAAAACGGACCTTTTTGTTGTTCAAATACTTTTTGAGTTTCTCCAAATCCTTTTCCTCTTTTGGGCAACGGATTATCGTTTGGCCAAACACTTTGCCATCCACGACTTTATTAGAGGCATATTCAATGGAGACCATAATCTTGCAATCAAGGGCGATTTTAGAGATGAGAGGCTCATCTACATTCCCGTCAAACACGATTCGTAGGAACCTGTTCTTCTTAAAAGAGGAATGAACTTCATCGGAATAGACTAGTTTTTTCGCAATTTCCGTCTTTGGGTTCAAGAAGATATCGGATACGTTTCCTTTTTCCACGATTTTTGCCTGGTCGAGAATAGCGACTTTGTTACAGATTTTCTCAATTACGTTCATTTGGTGAGAAATCATGATGATGGTTAAGCCGTATTCTTTGTTTAAGGAATCTAATAAAGCAAGGATCGAGGAAGTGGTTTCAGGATCTAAAGCGGAGGTCGCTTCATCGGATAGCAAGATATCCGGCTTTAAGGCGAGGACCCTTGCGATTGCGACTCTTTGGCATTGCCCACCCGATAGTTCGGAGGGGTATTTGTCTTTCTCTTTTTCTAGGCCGACTCTTTTTAAGGCCTCTAGCGCAATCTTTTCTCTTTCTTTTCTCTCGACGTGATTGAACTTCAATCCGAGTTTGACATTATCTAGAGCGTTTCTTTGGGCGAGGAGGTTAAAAGACTGGAAAATCATGCCGATTTTCTTACGGTTTTCTCGTCTTATTTTCTTCGAACAATCGCAAAGAAGCTCCCCGTTAAAGCTAATCTTCCCCTTTTGGAAGTCCTCTAAAGAGTCGATACAGCGCACCAAAGTCGATTTTCCCGCCCCGGATAAGCCCAATATTCCATAGATATCGCCCTTGTTGATCTCCAAAGACACGTCGTCAAGAACGACTTTTTCATCGTATTTCTTTGTAAGGTGCTTAATTTCGAGTAATGCCATTTTCTCCTTTCTGGACGAAAAAACCGTCCTTAGAATGCTTTTCCTAAGGACGGATAAATTACCCGTGGTACCACCTTATTTCATGAAATGATCGCTCATTTCACCTTTGAGAGTTCTAACAAACTCATCTGCGATTACGGGCTTACCCGGAGAAGGCTACTATTCTTTCACCTTTCAGCTCAGAGGCCATGTTCGTTCTCCTTTGCCTGCTCGTTTCCACCGACTAGAGCTCTCTAATAGGCTCGAAAGAATTACTCTTCCTCATCCATGCTTTTCGCCTATAAGATTATGGGGAGTGAGGTAAAAATCAAGAAGTATTTTTCTTATTTACTTTTTGCTGACATTCTCGTCCCGGAACGCTTTTGAAATATCGGATGATACCAATATGAGGTAATTTGTTTCCAATTAAGTCCCTGGATGTCATCCTCTAGAACGACATCAAATGGGAAGAGATTGAGCGACAAATACGTCGGATTTATGGCCGATAGGCAATTGATCATACTAAACCTATTCGTGAACACTCCCTTTATGACCATAAACTCCTCATTGGTTAGAGGGCCTCTATAGAAAGAATGTCTAAATCGAATAATAGAAATAGTGGTGGTCCTTCTATCCTAAAAAGAATATTTCTCCGTTTAGCGGCATTACGATCCGGACAAAATAAGTCACTTCACTCAAAATGAAGTAAAGAGTGAAGTAAGAATGAAGTAGTACTTCACTTTGACTTCATAGTTGCTAAGAAGGCTAGTAATTATGCTGCTTTTGCATATGTTATCTTGTTTATTTTCTTTCTTGCTTACATTGGCAAATGAGTGTTTATTCTAGATTTATAATCTCTTTGTGTTCAGAGACGGTGCCTCGAATTATGTGTGTTTGACCCGTGTCTCTTCCGCTTATCCTATTAAAGATGGAATCTTAGGGGCCGAGCTGATAGTCACCCCTATATTAAAAAATGGGACCCTTTTTATCGCTGAGTGAAAAGAGTTTGTTCATAGAGCTATGTATTAGTCGTAATCAATTTGTAGGTTTTAGGCGGTCAAATTTGTAGGAACCCACCGTTTACGAATAATCTTCTCAAAAAAGTAATAGGATATACCAAAAGACGTCCTAGATAGGACTGATAGCCTGATAACAAAAGTAAAAATCGTGAAATTTACGCCATGCTTCTCCGAGAGCGTGGAACAATGTAGCCGAGATTGTAGGGCTAAGAAAGCCGCATTTGGAAGAATAGATGTGGATACACCCGATAAAAAACAACTAAAAATATATAAAGCGTCGAATATGTAGTGTATAGAAGGTAAGTAAGTATTTATTTAATTGTCCGAATTATGGGTTTCGGTGCAAGTTGGGGTGCGACTTATTTAATTAATGGCTGAAAATAACCGCTACTTTTTATGAGGCGTAAACATTCTCAAGCATTCCGTCATGTTGGTTTACGAAATCCTTCCATTGACCATTGTTGTAATTGAATTTCATGAAGCGGATTCCGCCATAGCCAATACGACTAATGTAGTTTTTCGCCGCATTTTCGACTTTTAAGCCTACCTATTGGATTAGATGTTCCGTTTATGGTCATAGGAATCGCCTCGAAGCGGTTGATGACGCCAGCCTCGGTGCCGGCAAGGATGGCGAGCTTCTTCTTGTGGGTCGCTTCCCAGGCTGGGCGAGTCGCGTCGGTGAGCTCGTCGTAGTCGCCCTCGGTCATGTTGTTCATCTCCTGGTACCAGGCGTCGTAGCTCTTCGTCTCACCGGCGCCCTTTTCCCCGTCGCCGTTGAGGTCGATCCAGAGGTTCTCGTTGTCTTGCTTGGCGCTATTGTAGTAGTCCTCGTCCTTCTGGGTGTGGAGGTTAAGCGTGATGGCGTCTTTCTCGCCTTTGAGCAAGCCGTTCTTCTCCTAAGGATTTAACGCGATTTTCTAGATGATTCGCACCGCAAATGATTATCTATTGGAAGAATAATTTATCTATTGGAAGAATAATTTATCTATTGGAAGAATAATTGATTTATTGGAAGAATAAGTTAGAATAATTGCACAAGGAGCAATTAATATGGATACAAAAGGCATTTCATCCCTAAAAGAGGGACTTGAACTGGAGCTCAAAGAATCTATGAATAAGATTCCAACGAGTTTCTATGAAACTTATTCGGCGTTTTCAAATACGAAGGGCGGCATAATCTATCTTGGTGTTAAAGAAGGAAAGCCTAATTCCGTTCAAGGAATAAAAAACGCCGATGAGCAACGAAGAAACCTCTTTGCCTCTTTGAGAAATGGCGGAAAAGTAAGCTATTCAGGAATTGAGGATTCAGATATTGAGATTATTGATGTCGATGGGAAGAAACTCCTAAAAATCTGTGTCAAAGAAGCTCCTATAGAGAATAAACCGGTGTTTATTAATGGGAATCTAAGTCTCTCTTTTAAAAGAATTGGCGATGGCGATTTCAAGATGACTAACCAAGAGATTTCAAAACTACTTTTTGAAAGCCAAAAGAAAGAGTTTGATTCGCTACCGAATTCCGGCAACTTCGGAGTTAAAGATGTCGATATTAATAGTCTTGATTCTTATCGTTCCTATTTGAATTCAATCAAGCCGAATAATATTTATAAGGATTTGAGTGATGAAGATTTTCTATTGCAAACAAAGGCGCTAACGATAAATTCAATTGGCAATACTGTTTTAACGAATGCCGGTTTGCTATTCTTTGGTAAAATTGGAGATATCCTTTCTCTCATGCCGAATTACTTTTTGGATTATCAAGAAAAAGACGTAGACGCTTTACGATGGAATTATCGTTTGACGAGTGATGACTTATCCATGAATGCCAATCTTTGGAATTTTTATGAAGCCATTTCAAAACGGCTTGTTAAGGACCTGCCTAACCCTTTTAAGATAAGGAATGACTTATCAAATGAGAACGGAGACGATATCAAACGAAGCGTCATTGAAATGCTCGTAAACGCCATTTCAAATCAGGATTTGTTGGCTGATATTGGGATTACTATCAAAAAGACCATCCGCGATATCACTTATATTAACGCCGGTCATTTTCCATTTGAAATTTCCCGCGCGGTAGTAGGAGGGACTAGCGAACCTAGAAATGGAAATATTATAAAATATTTTAGGCTCATCGAAATTGCTGAAAGGGCAGGCACTGGAATTCCAAACACCATGAAAATATTCAAATTTTATGGTTTTCCAGCTCCTTCCATCAAAGAAGAAAAAGTTCCAGAAATAGTAACGGTTACATTGGATTTCACCATGCTTCCAAAGAACACGCCTTATCGAGATGAAAAAGCGCAGATATTATCTTTGTTATCTAGCAAAGAAGATGGACTTAGTATCGATGATATTTGTTTGACATTAAAAAAAGGAAAATCAATGGTAAACATCATTGTTAGCGAAATGCTCACGATGGGCCTAGTGATTACAAACGGAAAGAAAACGAAGGGGAGAAAGATTTTTAAAGCATAAATCGCTTTTCTATTATGACGCTACTAAAAACGGGTGCAAAAGAGAAGAGAAATTCGCCCCGTATCCATTTCTCTTGACTAGCGTGGATGGTTCTGATCCATTGAAGGATTCGGTCGCTTCCTTCGCGGTTTTGGCGGTGAGGGTGCGAGATGGAAAAAAGGTACAACGAAACGCCGAGAATGGGTTTGAAACTGAGGTCCCCGAACCAAGTGGAACTTGAAAAGCTCAAGAAGTTGATGCAAGATACCGGCGAGGTTAGATGCCCAAAACTTCTCAAGCGTTTTACATCAATTGATAACTAACACTATGGGCAGCGGTTATCTATATGCAAGAATTGCCAACCACTTTTTTCATTGTATAATGACTAAAACAAAGCAATCGTCTTATGATTCATTTAAATCTAGCTATAGTAGAAGATGAAAAAGAGATGTTTGAAAGACTTAAAAGCTCTTTAACATCCTATTTTGACGAGAATCATATTTCTTTTGCGATAGACTATTATCCAAACGGCGAGAAATTCTTGCATAAATACAAACCAGACTACGATGTTGTCTTTATGGATATAAACCTTCCAGGGGCAAATGGGATGGAGACCATCAAAAAGCTTAGAGAGAAGGATCCTAAAGTTATCGTAATCTTTGTCACTTATCTCGCTCAATTTGCGATTGAAGGGTATTCCGTCGGGGCTTTTGACTATATTCTTAAGCCATTTAACGACAAAAGCTTATTCGTCACCTTGGATAGAGTGCTATGCAATTTGAATCGGTTTTCAGCTGTGATACCAGTTGGCAATAGCAATAGGACTTTTTATAAGACAATCCCAGTCGATTCGATAAAATACATAGAGTCGGTCAACCATCGCTTGAATTTTCACCTTACTAATGGTGAGATTCGAGTTAATGGATCGTTAAGAAAATACGCGGAGCAATTAAAGCAGTATTCTTTCGAATTATGTTCCGTCTCATACTTGGTGAACCTTAAATATATAACCGCTATCGAAGGAAATGAAGTCAAGGTAGGGGCAGAAAAAGCGGACGTAGCCTTCATTTCAAAAGGGAGAAAATCCGAATTTCTTGAAGCAGTTAACAAGTATTTTGGAAATGGTGGGGGAAAATAGATTCCATGTGGATTTCCGAACTTTTCTACACCAAAGTGGCGTTTGGCATTGAGATATTGATCATCATGCACCTTTTAGGTTTTAACATGCCAAAAAAGAAACATTTCCTTCTAAGAATTATTGCTTCTTTTCTTTTAGCAATGACTCTCGTTATCCTTTTCCCGATATTCGATTCCGTTTCTTATACGTGGTGGTACTCATCAATCATGTATTTCATCTGTTTCTTTTTCTGCGCAGCTTCTTTATTTATTGTTTATGACGTCCAGTGGAAGAGAATATTTCTGATATCCGTTTATTCCTATACAGCGCAGCATCTTGCCTATCAGATTTTCTTCTTACTTACAAAAGTCTTTAACATAAAGGAAGCCCTCTTTTTTAGTTCTTATGGAAGTGCTTTGGTTAATGTAACCGATCATCAAATGACGATGATTCTTTCTGCATTATTTGTTGCCGTTTACGACATCGTTTATACGTTAACTACTCTATTTTTTGCAGAGAAATTATCGACTTCCCAGAAAGTCATATCCAATTTTTACGTAGTAGTTGTTTCTTTTCTTGTTTTGCTTATCGTTGTGGTAATTAATTCAACAATCATTTATAGAGTCGATAGCATTGATTCCTCCACTTTAGCGACGTTATGTTTCCACGATATTATCGCCTGCATTATGATATTTTTCGTGATTTACCTCGCTACGAATAAAAAATCTTTGGAAACAAATTTGAATACCTCAAACCAGCTTTTGGCTATGGCTGAGAAACAATATCAGCAAAACAAGGCAAATGCCGATTTAATTAACATCAAGGTGCACGATTTGAAACAGCAAATAAGAACCTTTGGGGAAAAGGAGATGATAAACGCTAGCGTTGCCAAGAGTTTAGAAAACGTTGCAAATATTTATGATAGCAAGGTCAATACCAACAATGTGGCCTTGGATCTCATCTTAAGCGAAAAAAGTCTTATCTGTCAGAAAGAGAATATTTCATTGAAAGTGTTTGCAGATGCAAGCAAACTAAATTTTATCGAAGAATCCGATATCTATTCTCTTTTTGGGAACGCGCTTGATAATGCCATCCGAGCGGTAAATAGAATAAACGATCCGTCAAAAAGATTTATTTGCCTTTATATAAGAGAGGTTCTGGGTAGCAAAACATCCATAACTGTCGAGAATTATTATGATGGTGAAGTGAAATTTGATAATAAAGGTTTTCCCGTATCGACAAAGAAATACGATGGGTATCATGGTTTTGGAATGCAGTCGATGTATGAAATTGCGAAGAAATATAACGGCGATATAAGATGCTACACCGATAAAGGCATGTTCAAGCTGCTACTGCTCTTTTAGAGAAATGTTTACAAATCATTTTCTAACAGCACACCAAATTGGTGATGAAGTAAGCAAACCCTCTCTATGATAT
>ERZ808245.378-NODE-378-length-23491-cov-3.262801_pt1 | contig 23491 bp, 19 predicted proteins | sample MGYA00521243_ERZ808245 | MGnify/ENA primary metagenome ERZ808245 (study PRJEB31516, sample SAMN03275576) | gut metagenome | biome: mammalia-associated habitat; material: feces | host: Papio cynocephalus | place: Kenya | collected 2012-07-07 ... | reverse complement strand
TCGAAGCGCTCCACATAATCCGGCGCATCGGGCTTTCTCTTGGTCAGCGGCGAAATCTCCACCGGATGATCCATGACAAAGGTCGGCTGAATCAAATGTTCTTCCACAAATTCCTCGAAGAACAGATTCAGAATATCTCCCTTTTGGTGGCGCGGCTCATAATGCACGCCCTTTTCGTCGGCAATCGCGCGCGCTTCCTCCAGCGTGTGAATCTCATTGAAATCCACGCCGCTGTACTGCTTCACGGCGTCCAGCATTGTGATACGGGCAAAGGGCTTTTCCATGTCGATGGTATATTCACCGTAAGGCACCACGGCACTGCCGCAGACTTTTTTTGCCACATAACGGAACATATTCTCCGTCAGATCCATCATCCCGTGATAATCGGTATATGCCTGGTACAGCTCCATCAGCGTAAATTCCGGATTATGGCGGGTATCCACGCCCTCATTGCGGAACACGCGTCCGATCTCGTACACGCGCTCCAAACCGCCCACGATCAGGCGTTTGAGGTACAATTCCAGAGAAATGCGCAGATGCACGTCCTCATCCAATGCGTTATAATGCGTGTCAAACGGTCTTGCCGCCGCACCGCCGGCATTTGCCACCAGCATCGGCGTTTCCACTTCCATGAACTGCTCGCCGTCCAAAAACGTGCGGATTGCGGAAATGATCTTGGAACGCTTCAAAAACGTCTGCTTGACATCGTCGTTCATGATCAGATCGACATAACGCTGACGGTAGCGCATATCGGTATTGGTGATGCCATGGAATTTCTCCGGCAGCACCTGAAGGCTCTTGGAAAGCAGGGTAACCGCCGAGGCATGAACCGACACCTCGCCCGTCTTGGTGCGGAACACTTCACCGCTCACGCCGACGATATCGCCGATATCGTATTTTTTGAAATCCTTATAGCTGTCCTCGCCGATGGAATCACGTGCCACATAGCACTGAATATTGCCCTGAAGATCCTGCACGTTGCAGAAAGAGGCTTTTCCCATCACGCGTTTCTGCATCAGTCGTCCGGCAATTGTGACCGTTTTTCCTTCCAGCGCTTCAAAATTGTCCTTGATCTCCGCGCTGTGGTGAGTCACGTCGAATTTGGTGATCACAAACGGATCTTTGCCCGCCTCGACCAACTGCGCCAGTTTTTCACGGCGCACTTTTAATATTTCCGAGAGATCTTCCGTGGAAATCTCTTTTGTCTCCTCTGCCATGCGTGCACATCCTTTTGTCTTATTTATTGATTGCGCGGATCTCGTATTTATTCTCAAAGCCCGCGACTTCAAATTCAATCGTATCGCCGACTTTATGTCCGATCAGATTTTTGCCCAGCTCGGACGAATCGGAAATTTTAAACTGTGTCGGATCCGACTCGGAGGAACCGACGATCTGATACTCCGTCTCCGTCTGATCATCATAATCATACACCTTCACCTTGACACCCACGGTCACGGTATCGGTGGTGATTTCGCTTTCATCGATCACCTCGGCGTTTTTGAGCATGGCTTCCAATTCCATGATCTTGGCTTCCACGATTGCCTGTTCATTCTTCGCCTCATCGTATTCGCTGTTCTCGGAAAGGTCACCGAAGGATTTTGCCTCCTTGATCTTTTCTGCCACTTCTTTACGTTTGGTCAGTTTCAGGTAGTCAAGTTCTTCCTCCAGTTTTTTGAGTCCCTCATAGGTAATTTTATGCAGTTTAGCCATGATTGTTCTCCCTTTCATTTTTTGGCAATAAGAGTATTATACCGAATTTACGTCCGGGTGTCAAGTCTTACTGTGCGGCGTTTTGTTTCACCAGCGTCTGCACCAGCTCCAGCGCCTTTTTCAGCTGCGTGTCCTCGGAAATGTCCAGCTCCGCGATCTTCGACTCCAGCTCCGTGGGCAATGTCACTTCAAAGTCCGCCGGTACACCGACGCCGTTATAGTTCGGGGATTTCGGAGGATTATAGGTCGCCACGGTCAGATTCACCGCCGACCCGTCGTTGAGCTTGCGGATCGACTGCATGGTTCCTTTGCCGTAGGTGGTTTTGTCTCCCACGCTGACCGCTTTATTGTAATCCTTAAGCGCCTGTGTGAACAGCTCGGCTGCCGAAGCGGTATTCCGGTTCGTCACCACCACCATCGGCAAATTGACCTCGTTGGCATCCGAGGTTGCCAGCACCTCCGTATGCCCGTCCTTATACGTTGCCGACACGATCGGTCCTTCCGGCACCAGGATATCCAGAATATTGGCAACCGAAGAAACCGTGCCGCCGGGATTGTTGCGAACGTCGAACACAATTCCCTGTGCGCCCTGTGCGATCACATAATTCAGTGCGGTGGAAAACTGATCCACGGTGTTGTTATTGAATCCCGAAATGGCAATATAGCCGATGGTATCGTTCAGCATCCGATAGGTCACGCTGGTCACCGCCATTTTTCTGCGTGTGACGGTCATCGGTTCCAAATCGTCCGTTCCGCGGCGCACGCCGATGGAAACCGTGGTTCCCTCCTCACCGCGCACCATGGCGATGATATCGTCTGCGGACATTCCCACCACGCTCGTTCCGTCCACGGAAATAATCAAATCGCCCGCCTGGATTCCCGCTTCTTCCGCAGGAGAACCGGCAGTCACGCCGATTACCGGGAGATAGCCGCCCTCCAGCGTTTTCGGAACGGTGGCACCGATGCCGACCGTGACGCCGTTATTGCTGTCGAGATAGCTCTGATAGGTTTCGGCGGTCAGATACTGTCCGTAACGGTCGCCGATTCCCTGTACAAACGCCGCGGCAATGCAATCCTGAAGATACTGTTCATCAATCGTTCCGATGTAATTTTGGCGAATGATATTGTCCACTTCTTCGATTTTTGTGTACAGCGCTTCTTTTTCCTTGATATCCGACACGCGGCGGTTAAACTCGTTCTGAGAATACACCATCGTAATGGAAAAGGTGAGCGCCGCTGTCACGAGCATCAATGCCAATGCCACGCCGAGACTGAGAATTCTTTTGCTCATACTGAACTCCTTTGGTTGTTTTATTCCTTACGTCTTAGTATACGCACGTTTTGTAAAAACTATTTTAACACACCTTTGCAGGTGTGTTAAAACATCGTTTTTTCATTTTTTTACATTCGGGAACCACAAAAGCGGATCCTGATGCTTGCTGTTGACACGGATTTCAAAGTGAATATGCGGTCCGGTGGAGTTTCCGGTGGAACCGACTTTGGCAATCACCTGTCCGCGTTTAACGGTATCGCCGACCTTCACGCTGATACTGCTGCAATGGGCATACAAGGTGGAATATCCGCCGCCGTGATCGACGATCAAATATTTTCCGTAGCCTTTTCCCGCGACATAAGTCGTTTTGACATAGGCTACCTTGCCGGCATTTGCCGCCAGAATATCCGTTCCGTAGATACCGGCGCCCGCAATATCTATTCCGGTATGGAAGTCACTTGCTCCGTTGCTCCACGAACGCCATCCGTAGGTGCTCGTCAGCTTTGTGAAGCTCTTGGACGGCCAGAGAAATTCGCCGCCGACATAATTTTCATCAAACTCAAGCTGCTTGTAAATATTGTCGATTTCCTGCTGTTTCTCCGCCATTTCGGCTTCGGTTTCTTTTTTCGATTTTTCGGTCTGCTGCAGTGTCGTATTAATCGAATTGATGGAATCCTGCACCTGTGCCAGCTTACTGTCGAGCTCCTTGCGTTTCTCGTCGGCGTCCGCCTTCAGTGCCTCCACCTCTTCGCGGTCCTTCTGCAAAGCCGCGCGCTGTGCTTCCACTTCTTTTTTGCTTTCCTTCAATTCGGCAATCAATCCGTTGTCGTATTCGGCAATTCGTTTGATCGTCTGCACCGCGGACAAAAATTCCGACAGACTCTTCGCCCCGAACAGCAGTTCCCAGTTGGTCGTACTGCCGGTCACCTGAGAAGCACGAAGGCGATGCTCAAATTTGGTATAGCAGTCATCAATCGTCATTTCCAGGTTGACGATTTCGATTTCCCGTGCTTCAATATCCTGATTCAACAGTTCGATCCGTTCGATCAGATTATCAATCTGCTCCTGAATCAGTTCGATCTGCTTCTGAATTTTCGCACGCTGTGCTTTTTTATCGGAAAGGTTGGCGTTTGCCTTTTCGATTTCCCGGTTTAATTCTTTCAGTTTATCTTCAAGGTCGTTGTATTCATCTTTCAGATTGTTGATTTCTTCCATCTGATCTGCCTTCGCCTGTGCACGCAAGGTTTCCCGCACCGCTTCTTCCTTGGCGGCGGCGATGTCGCTTGCTTCATCGGCATACACGCCGACAGATATCAAAAGCAATACTGCCATCAGTACTGCACCGATTTTCAAAAGCTTACTGCGTTCCAACTTCTTTCCTCCTTGTCAGACTTTCAGGTGACGGTTGACAAACATTCCGCTTCCGAACACGCCCACACAAAGTCCCGCCGCCAAAAAGCCCAGGGCGAGCGGCAGAGCGAACGCAGAGAACGGAAGAATCGTAGCAAACATCGCACTGAACCACGTAGTCGCACTCGCGCTGACGCGCGTATACACCCAGCCGTATGCCGCCCAGAGCAACAAGTACGAAATCAGTGCCGAAATAAGTCCCAGCAGAATTCCCTCAATCACAAACGGGAGCTTGATGAAAAAGTCTGTGGCACCCACGTATTTCATGATATAAATTTCTTTGCGGCGATTGAAAACCGTCAGCTTGATGGTATTGGAAATCACCACCGCCGACACAATAATCAGAATCGCCACCAGAATCACGCCGCCGACCGAAACCACACGGTCCAGCGTCACCATTGCCGACGCCACTTCCCGCGCCGCCGACACCGAATATGTATGCTTGACCAATCGGATCTGCTCCAGGGTGTCGTCCATGGTTTCGATGTCCTTCAGCGTCAGTACAAACGAATCCAGCAGCGGGTTGTTGCCGTTGCTGTACTCATCCAGCAAAAACGCATCCGATCCAAATTCTTTTTTCTTTTGTTCCAATGCTTCTTCTTTTGTCACCAGTCGAAGCGTGGCAATATTGTCAATGCGATGAAGATTGTTTTCCACTTCCTGAAGAGTGGTTTCATCGGCGTTTTCTTCCACAAAGACCACAATTTCGTTCTGATCTTCCACGTATTCCATCATGTGCCGCACATTCATCGAAAACATGGCGGAAGCGCCGACCAGCAGCAAACACGCCACCAGCACGCCGACGGAAGCCACCGACATCAGACGGTTTGTCCAGAGATTGCGTGCGCCTTCTCTGAACAGATACCCAAAGCCGCTTGCTCTCATACCTTCTCCTTTTTTTCGGCGGTGTCGCTGATGACTTCGCCCTTATCGATTGTAATCACCCGTTTATGGAACTTCGACACCAGGTCATGCTCGTGCGTGACCATCAGCACCGTCGTACCGCAATTGTTGATTTCCGCCAGCAGTTCCACAATTTCCAGAGACATTTCGGGATCGACGTTTCCCGTCGGCTCGTCGGCGATAATCAGTGCGGGATTGTTCACCAGCGCTCTTGCCAGCGCCACGCGCTGCTGCTCGCCGCCGGAAAGCTCCTCCGGCATACACTTGACCTTTCCGGTCAAGCCCACCAGTCCCAGTACATACGGCACGCGGCGTTTGATGTCTCTTGTGGCAACATCCGTCACGCGCAGGGCAAACGCCACATTATCGTACACCGTCATATTCGGAATCAGTTTAAAATCCTGAAACACCATTCCGATCCCGCGGCGATGCTCGGGAATCCGACGGCGGCGCAATTTATTGAGATTTCTTCCGTTGACCTCCACCAGTCCGGAGGAGGCTTTTTCTTCGCGGGTAATCAATTTGAGAAAGGTGCTTTTTCCCGCACCGGAGGGACCCACGATAAACACAAACTCGCCTTTGTCGATATCCAAGCTGACGTCCTTCAGTGCCTCCGTACCGTTGGGGTAAACTTTACTGACATTTCGGAATCTGATCACTGACGCACCATCCTAACTTCCCTTGGAATCTTAATACTTCACGGGGTTTGCCGCAAGATACTTCTTGACCATCAGCGCAATCTTGAACACGATGGCGTGATCAAACTCACGAAGATCCAGTCCGGTGATTTTCTTGATTTTTTCAATACGGTACACCAGCGTATTGCGGTGCACGAACAGCTTGCGCGAGGTTTCGGACACGTTGAGGTTGTTCTCAAAGAATTTCTGAATTGTGAACAGCGTCTCGTGATCCAGGCTGTCGATCGATCCTTTTTTGAACACTTCCTTCAAAAAGCCCTCGCACAGGGTGGTCGGAAGCTGATAGATCAGGCGGGCGATGCCCAGCGATTCATACGGCACAATCGTGCGCTCGGTGTCGAACACCTTGCCAACCTCCAGCGCTACCTGCGCTTCCTTGAACGAACGCGCCAATTCCTTAATACCCGTTACCGTGGTGCCGATACCGACCACCACACGGGTGTAAAACTCGCTTCCCAGCGTATCAACGATCGAACGGGCAAGTTTTTCCAGATCTTTGACTTCAATGCCCGGTTTGATCTCCTTGATCAACACCAGATCCGTCTCATTGATCGTAAACACGAAATCCTTCTGTTTGTCCGGGAACAGATTCTGAATCACATCGAATGCGGAAATATCGTTGGCGGACATAATGCGGATCAACAGTGCCACACGGGTGGCTTCGGCGTTGAAATGCAGCTCCCGCGCTTTCACATAAATATCACCGGGGAGGATATTGTCCAGAATGACATTTTTGATAAAATTGTTGCGGTCGTATTTTTCGTCGTAATACTGTTTAATTTTCGCCAGCGACACCGCCAACAGTCCGGCAAATTTTTCCGCCGCCTCGTCGGTTCCTTCCACGAAAACCGCAAACTCCGGTTTCAGCTTTGTGCCGAAAGTTTTATAGGTGTAACCCTCGCAGACAAACGTTTCCTTTGCTTCCGAAATCGAAAATGCCACAAAATCGTTGGTTTCCCCGATTTTGGAAAGCTCACTGCAGGACAAAACGGCAGAAGTCTCATCCACCACACCCACGACGCGGTCGATGGCATCCCTCATCTGATGAACGACTCCCTGAAACAATCTGTTTGACACTGTCACAACCTCATTTCCACAAAATAATACTTCTCTTTATCTATTTTACACAATGAGACGGTATTTTGCAAGAATTTTTTTCTATTTTTTTGGTGAAAAAGCCAACTTTTTTTGTTTTTTTCGGGCAATTCGTCAAAAGCATGCGGCTTTTTGCTGTTTTCAAAGGGAAATTTCCGAAAAAATCCGTTGAGAATCGAAAGTAACTATGCTATACTTATAAAAAAGGCGGTGAGGTTTTGAACAGCAAAAGCGAAATTACCCAGTTGCACGGCGTCGGAAAAAAGCGCGCCGCACTGTACCGCAAGCTCGACATCACCACCGTCGGCGACCTTTTATATTTCTATCCGAGAAATTACCTGGATATGACCGATGTGCATCCTGCCATCGAATGCTGCGACGGCGTGTACTGCTGCCTCAAGGTGACTGTTGCCGAAAAATGCCCGCCGCAGTACATCCGCCGCGGGATGACGCTGTTCAAGGTCAATGCCTTTGATCCAAGCTGCCGTATCGTACTGACTTTTTTCAACAACCGCTATGCCTACGATGCGCTCTGTGAGGGCGAGTGCTATCTCGTGTACGGCAAGCTTTCCACCTTCGGGCGCTCGCGGAAAATGAACGCGCCGATCGTGGTTCCTTTTTCCGAGGACAGCACCATGAAACCTGTCTACCGTCTGACCGCGGGGCTTTCCTCCAACATGATTGCCGCCAACGTCCGTGAGGCGCTGTCGATTCTTCAGAACGCGGCGGGGGATTATCTCCCCGCCTCGCTGCGAAAGGAATACGGGCTGTGCCACATTTCCTACGCTTTGGAAAACATTCATTTTCCCAAGGATGCCGAGGCGCTTGCCGTCGCCAGAAAACGACTGTGCTTTGAAGAACTGCTGATCGTCCAGCTGGCACTGCAGCGGATCAAGACTCAAAACCGTGTTCATTCATCGCATCCCTGTCCCCGCGGAGACCTTTCCGAATTTTACGGGCATCTTCCCTTCACCCCCACCGGTGCGCAGCAGCGCGCGATTGCCGACTGTCTGTCGGATATGCGGAAAAATTTCCCGATGAACCGCTTGGTGCAGGGCGACGTCGGTTCGGGAAAAACGCTGGTCGCTGCCGCCGCCGCTTTTCTTGCCTTTCAAAACGGCTATCAGACCGCGATGATGGCGCCGACCGAGATTCTCGCTGCCCAACATCTGAAAACCATGCGGAACTTTCTGGAACCGCTGGGAATGAAGGTCGGTCTGCTGACGGGGTCTATGAAAGCGGCGGAGAAAAAGGAAGTCTATCGGCAGCTTGCCGACGGCACGCTGTCGTTTGTGGTCGGCACACACGCACTGATTACCCCGAAGGTGGAATTTTCCGACCTCGGACTGGTCATCACCGACGAACAGCACCGATTCGGCGTTGAACAACGCGCCGTACTGTCCGAAAAAGGGCAGAATCCGCACACCTTGGTCATGTCCGCCACCCCGATTCCCCGCACGCTGTCGCTGATTCTTTACGGCGACCTTGATCTTTCCGTCATCGACGAAATGCCCGCGGGAAGAGTTCCCATCGACACGTTTCTGATCGATTCCGACAAGCGCGAACGCGCCTACGGATTTTTGAAAAAGCACATCGAGGAAGGACGGCAGGGCTACATCGTCTGCCCGCTGATCGAACACGAGGACGATGAACCGAGCGACCTGTTCGCGGTGGACGAATATGCCGAACAACTCAAAAAATTTCTTCCCGATGCACGCATCGGTATCCTGCACGGCAAAATGAAACCCGTGCAAAAGGACGCCGTCATGGCGGATTTCCGCGACCGAAAGCTGGACATTCTCGTTTGCACGACGGTGGTGGAGGTCGGTGTCGATGTGCCGAACGCCGTGATTATGATGATTGAAAACGCCGACCGCTTCGGTCTCTCCCAGCTTCATCAGCTGCGCGGGCGCGTCGGACGCGGAAAGTACAAATCTACCTGTATTCTCGTCTGTGACAGCAAAGACGACGATTCTGTGCAGCGGCTGCGCATCCTCTGCAAAAACAGCGACGGCTTCAAAATTGCCGAGGAGGACATGAATCTGCGCGGAGCGGGCGATCTGATCGGTATCCGCCAGCACGGACTGCCTCATCTGAAAATCGAAGGAATGTACACCGACCGTGAACTGGTGACACAGGCACGGTGTGCCGGACAGGCTCTTTTACGGCACGATCCCCTTCTTTCGGAAGCGGAAAACCGTTTTCTGAAAAAGAAAGTGGACACGATGCTTGAGAATATTATCAACAACTGACTGAAAACGGAGGAACCTTTATGATCAAACTTGAACGCACCTCGGTCATGAATTTTGAAAATGCCATTCGCGGCGCGCGCAACCCGATGAACAGCTGGGCGCGCATGGACAGCTCTTACGACGACCACGGCAACTTTCTTCTCGGCGACAACGACCGCGCTCTTGCGCGCCGCCTGTGCCACGCCGGAAGCGATCACAGAAAATTCATCCGCCAGATTTTCGTTTCCGTGGACATCACGGCGCCGCTGTACTGGTGGAAGGAATACGACACCTACAAGGTCGGCACCGTCGCCAACTCCACCAGCACCATGCACAAAGTCACCAGCAAGCCTTTTGAAATGAGCGATCTGAGCTGTGACAAGCTCGACGAAGAATCGTTCAAAGTGCTGGAAAACTTCATGGCATACATGGAAAGCCTGCGGGTGCGTTATAACGAGACGAAGGATCGGCAGCTGTGGTACGACATCATTCAGCTGCTGCCGTCCAGCTACAACCAGATGCGCACCTGCACCTTCAATTACGAAAATCTGATTGCCATGTACTATGCCCGCAAAAACCACAAACTCGACGAATGGCACGTGTTCTGCGACTGGGTAAAAACCCTGCCCTACGCCGAAGATATGATTTTAGTAAAAGAGGAAGAAAATGTCTGAAAAAGCTCCCGTAAAAACCAATGTCATGCGCATCCTCGACAAAGCAAAGGTCGATTACCGCACATTTGAATATGACCACGACGACGGACGGATTGACGGAAACGCGATTGCCGAAAAAATCGGACTGCCGGAGGACCGGGTGTTCAAAACGCTGGTCACCAAAGGCAGCGGCGGCGGATATTTTGTATTCGTCGTGCCGGTGTGTTCGGAGCTTGATCTGAAAAAAGCCGCCCGCGCCGCCGGAGAAAAATCCGTTTCGATGATCCCCGTCGCGGACATCAACAAGGTCACCGGCTACATCCGCGGCGGATGTTCGCCGATCGGCATGAAAAAGCTGTTCCCGACGTTTTTCGACAGCTCCGCGCTCTCGCTTGAAACCGTCACGGTCAGCGCCGGAAAGATCGGCGCACAGATCTGCCTTGATCCCCGCGTACTGGCAGAGCTTTGTCACGGTCAGTTTGCGGACATCCGCGAAATGTAAAATTCAATATGTTATGCCGCTTGCATTTTACGCAAGCGGCATTATTTTATTTTTTACAGTAAAATATTGACAAAGTAAATTTTTAATGTTATTATATCGGCATTAAAGCTTTAATAGTTGCTTGATAAAAGTAGGTGATAACTATACAATTATAAAAATACACAAATATCACCGTCTAAAAAGGAGTAATTAAATGAAAAAGCTTTTAATATTTTTTGTAATTTTGTTGTCAGCATTTACTGTCAGCATCACCGCTTTTGCGCAATCACCGACAGTTTCCCTTCCTCTCTCCTTTGGGACGCTGTCCCCCTGTCCCATTTCCAAAGGCACCCGCAGGGTTTCAGCCGATGAAGCGATGGAAATTCTGAGAAGTAAAGACGCCTCTCTTCTTTCGAATAGTCTTATTCAACCTCAAGGACAATCCTACGAGGAGCGTTGGATTGTTTCCGATATCGGAAACGGCGTACTTATTGAAGTCGGTTGTCTGGTAGAAGTCGAATGCGGCGGACATTGCAATTTTGCCGACATTGTCGCCACTTGGTCCAAAGCCCGTTCTTCCGGAGAGTATAATTGGGAGGAGTTCTACACAAATGTCACTGTCGGACCGCCTTACGGAACCTCTTTGCGATTTCGTAGCCGCGGCTGTGCCACTGTAACCGTGCAGAACACCCTCGGTGCCGGTTTTGAAGCAGCCGGATTTTCCGTCAGTGGTTCCTCCACCTCAACAACCACCTATCGCAAGGTTGCCTCCATTGATGTCACTTGGAAAGTAGGAGATCCGTTGGTATGAAGTCACAAAAAGTGCTGATTTGTACGCTCACCATTCTTCTTGTATCAGCTTTGTCTATCAGCGTTTGGGTGCTTTGTTCCAACATTTCCGCAGCAAAAAAAGTCCCGGACACGATCAGTGTGGGAATCATCAATTATAAAATTCTTGATCTCGACTGTTTTCTGGTTTGGCAAGTTACCAATCACAGTGAACACGAAGTGCGTTTCGACGCCAATCGTATAGCTACCGACATCACCGTCAACAGCCGGTCGTATGTCGCAGCAAGTGATCCCGTTATTCTTCAGCCGGGAGAGACTTATAATTTTCAATTGTTCATTCCTGCCCGTTATCTTCAAGGAATTTTTAAATATTATCACGTTTCCCTTACTGCCATAACCGAAAACGGCACCAAAGCCACTTACAAAAAGTCAATCCCGATTTCTGTGTAAAATAACCCCCGCGCGAAAGCGCGGGGGTTCCTTTATACCTGCATCATGCGGAATTTGTAAAACTCACCCTTCTTTTCAAGCAATTCCTCGTAAGTGCCGCATTCGGCACACACGCCGTCTTTGAGCACCACGATCCGATCGGCATCCTTGACCGTGGACAGGCGGTGCGCCACAATAAACGTCGTGCGCCCCTTCGCCAGGTTTTTGATTGCCGTCTGGATATGCTTTTCCGACACCGTATCCAGCGCCGAGGTTGCTTCATCAAGTATGATAATCCGCGGATCGCGAATCAGCGCACGGGCAATGGAAATCCGCTGTTTCTGTCCTCCGGAAAGCCGTCCGCCGTGTTCACCTACGGGGGTGTCCAAGCCCTCCGGCAATTCGTCAATCACCGGTTTCAAGCACGCCGCCTCCACAATCTGCTGCAATTTTTCTTCCGACACATCGGGAGAACCGTAGGTAATATTGTCCCGTATCGTTCCCGCAAACATCGTACTGATCTGCGGGACGACGGCAATATGCTTGCGATAGGACGTCAGATCGATCTTGCTTATATCGGTACCGTCCACGAGAATCCTGCCTCCCGTCGGCATATAAAAGCCGGTCACGAGGTTCAGAATCGTGGATTTTCCCGCACCGGATTCACCCACCACGGCAACAGTTTCCCCTGCCTTGACGTGCAGATTCAGTCCCTTCAGCACCGGGTGATCCGCGTCGTATCCGAATTTTACCTCTTCAAAATCAAAAGCGCCCTTGAGCGAACCGATCTTTTTCTTCCCGTGATTATCCTCGGTGTCGTGCGCATCCAGAATCTCTCCGATCGAATTGACAGACTCGCTTCCCTTGGTAATAATCGGGATCATGTTGATGATCGTGTTGATAAACCCGATCAGCGTGGCAAAATACCCCTGATACAGGGTAACATCGCCGACCGTAAATATCCCGTGAAGAGCGAGGATGACCGTATAAATCAGGCACAGCAGCCGAAACAGCTGCATGACCACCCAACCGACCGAGCCGAGCATACTGTTGACGCGATCCAGCCGAAACCCGATACCCGCCAACCGACTGACCTGCGAAGTCATACGGTTGGTTTCCTCGTCGCCCAATCCGTGCGCACGGGTGACGGGAATCATTTCCACCATGTCCGCCACTCTTGCCGAGGTATGTTCCATCTCCACGCGGAACTCATGGTTGTTTTCTTTGATTCTGCCGTTGAAAAACCGCACGGTCAGTGTTGCCACCGGCGCCGCCAGCGCAAAAAACGCCAGGATCTGCCAATGACCCTTCATCAGAATCACAAACAGAATTGTCCCGAGGTTGACGACAATATCCAGACCGCTGCTCATGAGTTGCATGGACAGCGTATTGATGGATTCCACATCGCGGATGATTTTGCTTTGAATTCTTCCGGATTCCATTTCCTTATTGAAGCGAATGGACAGCTGCTGCAATTTTCGCACAATCGCACCGCGCAATCCCGCTTCCACGGCACGCGTGGCTTTGCAGCAGTACTTCATATACAGCATATGAAACGGTATATTCAGCAGCAGCAGCACGGTGGCTACCGCCGCATTGACGACGATCACCTCCGCGGCGCGGTCACGGCTGACGGTGAGCACATCCACGATATTGGCGACGGCAATCGGAAGAAACAGCGCGGGGCTGACTTTGATGATGTAGAATATCACCGAAGCCAGGAGCTTCTTATAATACCGACGGTACAGTCGGAACAGTGTTTTCATCGGATTTCTGCGCGTAGACGAAGTGTAATACCTTTCAATGAAATCCTGTTCGAGCTGTTCGATTTCTTTTTCTGGAATATCGGCAGTGCTGTTCTGCATTTCGCATCACCTCGGTGTGTTATGTCGCCTTTATCATAACAGATATTTCCCGAAAGTCAACCCCCAATTTCTTGCGAATTTTACATAAATTTTACCAAATTCGCCTTTCGGATTTTACGGAGCGAATTTATCATGATATCATGGTGTTTTTTGATTTTACACAGGAGGGATTTGTGCATGACTGTTTTTGATGCACTGACTTTTATCGGAGGACTGTGTCTGTTTTTGTTCGGCATGAACGTCATGGGCGACGGGTTGGAGCGCCGTGCGGGAAGCCGGCTGAAAAACGTGCTTTCCAAGCTGACGGGAAGCAAGCTCAAAGGATTTTTGACCGGACTCGGCATCACTGCCGTGATTCAAAGCTCGTCGGCGACCACAGTGATGGTGGTCGGTTTTGTCAATTCCAAGCTGATGACGCTCAAGCAATCCATCGGCGTGATTATGGGTGCCAACATCGGCACGACGGTCACCGCATGGATTCTGAGTCTCTCCGGAATTTCCTCCGGAAACGTGTTTGTACAGCTGCTCAAGCCTTCCTCCTTTACGCCGATCCTCGCACTGATCGGCATGGTTTTCCTGATGTTTTCCAAATCCGACAAAAAGAAGGACACCGGCACCATTCTTCTGGGTTTCGCCACACTGATGTTCGGCATGGAAACCATGTCTTCCGCCGTGGCGGGTCTGGCGGAGGTTCCTGCCTTCCGCAACCTGTTTGTTCTTTTCAAAAATCCGATTCTCGGCGTGCTCGCCGGAGCGATACTGACCGGGATCATCCAATCCAGCTCTGCTTCCGTCGGTATTCTGCAAGCTCTGTCCGCCACGGGACAGGTTTCCTATGCCGCCGCCATGCCGATTATCATGGGGCAGAACATCGGCACCTGCGTCACCGCGCTTCTGTCCTCCTTCGGCACCAACAAAAACGCCAAACGTGCCGCGGTGATTCACCTGTCCTTCAACATCATCGGAACGGCAGTATGGCTGACGGTTTTCAGCATTATTTCCGCCGTTTTCAAGCCTGCCTTGTTTGACACTGCTGCCTCCTATTTCGGCATTGCGGTTGCTCATTCGCTGTTCAACATTCTCTGTACCCTGCTCCTTATGCCGCTTTCCTTCCTTCTTGAAAAAATTGCCTATTGGGTGGTTCCGGACGGAAAATCTGACACGCCCCGCGTGGAGCTGGACGATCGCCTGCTGGTGACTCCCCCTGTGGCTCTGGAGCAATGCAAGCGCCTGGTGTGCCGCATGGCAAAGGACACCGTGGGAGCCTTCAAAGAAAGTCTGTCCTGTCTGGAGCGCTATGACGATGCACTGGCAGCTCATGTGCGGAAGGTGGAGAGCGAAACCGACCACTATGAGGACATTTTGGGAACGTATCTGACCAAGCTCTGCCGCCAGCAGATTACCGCCGAGGACAGCCGGACAGTTTCCGAGCTTCTGAAGGTGATCGGCGACTTTGAACGGATTTCCGATCACAGTGTCAACCTTTTGGAATCTGCGGAAGAGATGCGAAAAAAATCCATGGAATTTTCCGCTCCCGCAAAGGAAGAGCTGCACACCATGTGCATGGCGCTTGACGAAATCCTTTCGATTACCCTGGATGCCTTTGTCAACAATGACCTGCAAAAAGCCTCACAGGTAGAGCCGCTGGAGCAGGTGATTGATGTACTGAAAGCCAACCTTCGCAACAGTCACATTGTCCGTCTGAAAAACGGCGAATGTACAGTGGAGGCAGGCTTTGTCTGGTCAGATCTGCTCACCAACCTGGAACGCAGTTCGGATCATTGTTCCAACATTGCAGTCTGTGTGATCGATATGCATGAGCATAACATGAACAGTCACGAATGCCTGCGGCACATCAAAAACGACAGCGATTTCTTCAAGGAAAAATACGAACAGTATCTTTCCAAATACTCCGTTCACGCATAAAACCCGTCGGCGCTCTGAAAAATCGGAGCGCCGACGGGTTTTTATTTTTTCTCTTTTTCTTCCATAAACAACAGCCCGAAAGCGGCAAACAAAAAGAGCGGACAAACCCAGACGGATTTCAGTCCCCCGATTTCCGTCAGCACACTGCCGATTCCCGCACCGAGTGCAAAAAAGAAAAGCACAAGTGCATAAGTTCCGGCGATTTTCAAAAATCTCCGTTCACGCGTATACAGATAGCGGCACAGTGCTTCCGCACCGCTTCTCAAATTACCGATACACATGGTGCTGGCATAGCTCTGTCCGCGTACGGAGTGAAATGCCTGCACCTGCATAGCACATACAAACGACACCAGGGCATTGGCAATCGGATTCAAACTGTCCGGAATCCACCCCACCACCGCTAAACCGAATATTTCAATCAGCAGCACCCACTGCTGCCAATGCAGGCATTTGCTTTTTCCGAAACGGAAAAAAACCGCTTGCGCTGCTGCTGTTCCCAACAGATATGCCAACAGCGGAATCACATACCGTCCCGCCGCCGCCCATTCGCCTTTGAACAAACGTGCGCTCATCAGCACCACATTCCCGGTCTGTGCATTGGCAAACACACCGCCGCGGCAAAGGAACGTATAAGCGTCCTGAAATCCTCCCGACAATGCAAGACACGCTGCCAGCCACGCCGATTCCGAGGCTTGTATACCGACAAATCTTCGTCTCATGTCGTCACTCCCTTTCGGTATCAGTATACCACACAACCGTCGGTTCATCAAGAAAAATCATGCGGCGGACGGGAAAATTCCCGTCCGCCGCATGGCTTTTTATAAGGGAGGTTATTTCACACTTTCCGTGCGATAGATGAATTTTACATTGCCGTCCATACCGTCGGCGATACCGGAGAACGAACGGTACTCTTTTGCCAGCTCCACGGTGGCTTTCAGACGCTCCGCCGTGTCGCCGCTCATCAATTCCGTGATCTTGCCGATGCCTTTTTCGTCCAGTTCTTTCAAACCGTCCGACAGCTTCATCGCACCGTCACGCAGCTCATTGACACCGCTCAGCAGCGCGGGGGCGCCGTCCTTCATGGTCAGGATTCCGTCATACAGGTCGCAGGTGCCGAGATACAACTGCGCACTTCCGGATTTCAGGCTCTTTGTGCCAAGAAGCAAGCGGTCACATCCGATGCTTGCGTCGGTCACGCCTTTGGTGTAATCCTTCAAGCCGACGTAGAACACATTGTATTCGTCCAACTGATCCTTCAACGCTTTGATCGAGGCTTTTCCCGCCGTACCGGAGGCAACTGCGGCTTCAATCTGACGCTGTACTTCTTCGGACGCCATGTTTTCCTTGATCAGCGCTTCCATCTGCTTTTCGGTTTCCTGTTCGATCAGTGTCTGAACGGCGGGAGAAACCATCCGTTCATCCACCATCGTGCCGATCTGTTCGTCCACTGCCGCATCAATCTGTGCTTTGACCTGTGCGGAGCCGGCATACATTTCCTCGGTCACCTCCGCCTTCTGCATCACTGCGGCGCGGATTGCCTCACGGTTGGCTTCCACCTGTGCTGTCACTTGTTTCTTCACTGCTTCGGTGACGCCTTCCACTACCTTTTCGCGGTTTGCCTCCACTGCGGCAGTCACTTTTTTCTTTGCTTCGGCGGTTGCCATGGCGCGGAGACTTTCTTCATTGAGAGAATCCATGGCTTTTTCAAGTACATCGGCGTAGTTTTCCACGGTCAGAGTTTCCACCGTCAGCCCCGCTTTTTCAAGCTCGCTCTGTGCGGTGGCAAGCAGGGTGTCGAACACTTTTCTTGCGCCGTCATTGAGTTCGCTGTTGTGCGAAACCAACGTGTCCAGACCGGAAGAAAGCTCCTTGGTTCCGGCGTAAATTTCTCCCGCGCCGTCATCCAGCTCATCGGCGCCTTCTTTGAGCTTTTTCGCCCCGTCCGCCAGTTTGTCGATGCCGTCTACCAGTTCCTCCGATTTTTCAAGCAGCGTGCAAAGTCCGTCATACAGCTTGGAGGAACCGTCGGTCAACTGTCCCATGGCATCGCCGAGCTGATCCATGGAATCGGTCAGTTTGGAAAGCTCATCCTTTGCCTTTTCGTCGGCATCTTCGGCGGTTTGAGAATCAAACAGCCCGCTCGTGGCAACGGTCACGGTGTTTCCCATTTTGAAGTCCTTGACATCGGCGGAAATCTCCACATAGTCCGGAATCTCCAACTTTTCTTTGTCGATTGCCAGATTGCTCTGAAGTCCGGGGAATGCAAATCCGATCACTGCCGTGCGGTCGCCGTCATTGATAATCTTGCCGTTGGTGACATCCACCGCCGTGAACACATCGTTGTCCAGCAGCACACCCGTCAGCATGGCAAACGGCACATACAGCGTTTCCTCACGGTCACCGACGGTTGTTTTCGCGGTCAGGTGATTGGTATACTCAAACCGCATGGCTAGATGCCCGCTCTTCCCCGCAAGCTGTGCGGGAGAAACGGACGCGCCGTCCAGCGTATAGGTCACTTTCACGCTCACGGGAAGTTCCTTTTCAATGCTGCCCTGATAGTAAATATCCTTCCCGTCAGCATCCCACACGCAGGCATTGCCGCTCAGGGTATAGGTTTCGTCGCCCTTGACATTCACAATGTCCTTCAATTCGGTTTTGTCCGTCAGTTGTTTGCTTTCCTGTGTATTCTTCAGCCAATCGCTGACGATGATTTTGTTCACGCTTCCGTCGGCATTTGCCAGCACATAGACGGTTTCTTCCTTGACACCGGTGCTGTTTTTATTGGCAGCGGCTGCCGCGGTCACCACCGGGGTTCCCGCAGCCGGCATTTCGCCGCTTTCATCCGCATACGCCACGGCACCGACACCACCGATGAGCAACGTCGTACTGAGTGCCACGGCACCGATTCTCAACACTGTTTTTTTCATAGAGTAACAACCTCCGAAGATACAACTTTTTCCTTTTTCCCCACGTGCTTCATGCCGAACGTCGTCACGCAGACCAGACGGTCGCACAGCATCAGAAGCGCCGGCAGAATGAAGATTACGCACAGCATACTGACGATTGCACCGCGTGCCATCAGCATACACATCGAACTGATAATGTCGATATCCGAATACAACGCCACGCCGAAGGTCGCCGCGAACAATCCCAGACCGCTGACGATGATCGACGGAATGGAGGTCGCCAGTGCGGTTGTGACGGCACTGCGTTTATCTGCGCCTCCGATACGTTCCGCTTTATATCTCGTCGTCATGAGAATTGCGTAGTCCACCGTCGCGCCCAGCTGAATAGTACTGATGCAGATCGGCGCAATGAACGGAAGCGACTGTCCGAGGTAATGCGGCAAACCGAGGTTGATGAAAATGGCAAGCTCGATGACCGCAATCAGAATGAACGGCAGCGAGAAGCTCTTTTCCACCAGTGCAATGATCACGAAGATTGCGATGATCGACACGGCATTGACCACCTGGAAGTCGTGATCGGTGGTTTCGATCATGTCTTTCATGCAGGGCGCCTCGCCGATCAGCATTCCGCTCTTGTCATATTTTTTCAGAATGGCGTTGAGTTCATCAATCTGATGATTTACCTGATCTCCCGCCACCTTGTATTCCGAGTTGATGAGCATCAGCTCCCAGCGGTCGCTTTTCAGAATTTCGGTAATGCTTTCCGGCAAAATTTCCATCGGAACGCCCGAGCCGACGACTGTTTCCAGTCCCAGCACATATTTAACGCCGTCCACCTTTTCCATTTCGTCCACCATCCGGCGAACTGATTTCTGCGGCAGATTGGCATCGACCAAAAGCATATGCGTGGACGCGATGTCAAATTCTTCGGAAAGCTTGGAGTTGGCAATGACATATTCCATGTCTTCCGGCAAACACTGTCCCATGTCGTAGTACACTTCGCCGTTGGTCTTGTCATAGCCGTAGTAGGCGGGCGGGATCAGCAGTGCGAACACTACCAGAAACACCGGGAACACCTTGACCACACCTTTGGCAAGTCCGTTCATGGACGGAATCAGCGACTTGTGCTTTGTTTTCTGAAGCGGTTTGTCGAGAATCAGAATCATGGCGGGAAGCACGGTTACACAGCCGAGCACGCCGAACAGCACGCCCTTTGCCATCACGATACCCAAGTCTCTGCCGAGCGTGAAGGTCATGAAGCACAAGGCAATGAAGCCCGCTACCGTGGTGATGGAACTGCCGACCACCGAGGTAAGCGTTTCATGAATGGCAGAAGCCATGGCATCCTTCGGATCGGAAAAACGCTCGCGCTGTTCGTTGTAGCTGTGCCACAGGAAGATGGAATAGTCCATGGTGACCGCCAGCTGCAATACCGCCGACAGCGCTTTGGTGATATAGGAAATCTCACCCATGAAGAAGTTGGTGCCGAGGTTGAGCAGAATCATCATGCCGATGCTCGCCAGAAACACAAACGGTACCAGCCAGCCGTCCAGCAGAATCAGCATGGCAAGGCAGGCAAGCGCCACGGCGATTCCGACATAGATCGGTTCTTCCTGCTCGCACAGATCCTTCAGATCCGTCACCAGTGCCGACATTCCGGAGACAAAGCACTGTTTTCCCGTGACCGAACGAATCTCACGAATGGCGTCCATCGTGACATCCGCCGAGGTTGCCGAATCGAAAAACACGGCGATCATCGTGGAATGATCGGTGTTGAAGGCGTCATAAATCTCCTTCGGAAGCAGCTCCATCGGCATCGAAATGTCCGCCAGAGAATTGTACCACAGCACCGTTTCCACATGATCCACCGCTTTGATCTTTTCCGTCAATGCGGCGACATCCTTTTCGGGCATATCCTCCACAACAATGAAGGAAAACGCGCCTTTGCCGAAATCCTCCATCAGTGCATTCTGTCCGATGACCGTATCCATGGTGTCGGGCAGATAATCAAGCATATCATAGTTGATTCTTGTTGCCGCCATACCCAGCACCGACGGGATCATCAGCAGCAAAGCGACGATCAATATCGGCACGCGCAGGCGTACAACTGCTTTTGAAAAACGCATATTAGTCCTCCCGATACTCCACTTCGATGACGTCAGGCTGTTGATGTTTGATGATTTTCACTGCCGTGATCGCCGTGCTCATGTTCAGAAGTCCCTCCGAAAGAAGGGTGATTCCGAGCAGAACCATCAGCACCGACGCACTGGCGGTCGGACGCAGCACCAGCACCAGTCCGAAAATTCCCGCGATGACCGAAAGCAAAAGAATCAGCCACCATTTGTTCAGTCCGAATTGTTTGGCATCCACGGCAATCTGCATTTTCAGCAGGCTGTCGGTCAGGATCGAAAGTCCGAGCACAATGCAGATGAAATCCATCAGTCCGCCCGGACGCACCAACATGATCACGCCGAGAAGAATCAGAAGAATACCGAATGCCAGATCATACTGAAAAGCCAGACGGTACAAATCCTTTGAAAAATAACCGACCAATTTTACCGCGCCGAACACAATCAGCAAGATGCCGCAGATGATGCCGATCACCGAAGCCGAAAGCTCCGGCCAGACGATCAACAAAATCCCCATGGCACACAACAAAACGGAAATGACGATGTAACCGATTTTCGCGGTTCTCATCCCTGCTACTGAACGCATAAACAATGCCTCCTTTGAAATTACGTTCTCAGTATACCCTCTCCGACCGCCGCTGTAAACGGACACCGCACGCCCGATGTCAGAAACTCCGACACCCGTCACCCCTCTGACCGAAATTCAGACAAAACGCGGAATTTGTCTGAATTTTTGCAAAAAGTTACGTTTTCCTCTTGATTTTTCGACAAAAAATCGTATTCTATAAGTAGGAGGGTGTTTATGAAAATCCTGATTCTCAGTTGCTCCACCGGCGAAGGGCACAACAGTGCCGCCAGAGCCGTAAAAGAAGAACTCGTGCGGCGAGGGATTGCCTGCGAGCTGTTGGATCCCGTATCACTTGCCGGAAAAAAAGCACAGCACACGGTTTCCTCACTGTATGAAAACACGATCCGCACCGTCCCCGCCGTTTTCGGTGTCGTCTACGGTCTCGGAAATCTGTATTCCCACACCGGCGTGCGTTCTCCCGTGTATCTTGCCTGTGCGTCTCTTGCCGAACCGCTGTGGAAATATATTCAAGAAGGCAAATTCGATGCCGCGGTTGCCACGCATCTGTACGGCATGGAAGCACTCGATGCCATTCGCTATAAATTGAACCAGCATATCCCGTCTTACGGGGTACTTACCGATTATACCGTAATTCCTTTCTTTGCCGAGCCGCGTCTGGACGGCTATTTTATCCCGCACGGCAGTCTGCGGTCGGAAATGAGCCGCATACCCGCCGAAAAAACCGTCGCCACGGGAATTCCCGTTTCTCTTCGGTTTGCCGAACGCCTGCCGCAGGAAGCGGCGAGAAAAAGATTGCAGATTCCCGCCGACCGTCCCATGCTTCTGGTGATGAGCGGCGGTGTCGGCGGCGGCAACGTGATGGGACTCTGCCGCGAGCTTTTGCAAAAAACCGACGCCGATCTGTATGTCATCTGCGGGCGCAACGACCGGCTGTTCCGTCAACTGGGGCTGACGTTTCCCGCAAAACGCGTGCATCCTGTGTCTTTTACCAAAGAAGTGGCTTCCTATATGAATGCTGCCGACGTATTGCTTTCCAAGCCGGGCGGACTGTCCAGCACCGAAGCTGCCGTCGCCGGCGTGCCGTTGGTTCACATCAACGCCATTCCCGGATGCGAAACCAGAAACGCCGTGTTTTTCGCGGAAAACGGAATGTCCGTCAACGCAAAAAGTATTTCCGAAGCGGCAGAAGCCGCGCGCGAACTGCTTGCCTGCCCATGGAAGCGCGACGCCATGCGCCGCGCACAGTATGCCGTGATTAACCCCTACGCTGCAAGAGATATCTCGGAGGTGATTGTCCGATGACCCGATATGTTTTTGCCGCATTGATCGGTTTTTTGTCGGGAAGCATTCCGTTTTGCTACCTGCTTCCCAAGCTCCTCTGTAAAAAAGACATCTGCAAGCTCAGCGACGACCACAATCCCGGCGCCGCCAACGTGTTCATTCACTGCGGCATACCGCTGGGAATGCTGTGTCTGCTTCTCGACATGGGAAAAGGACTTCTGCCGGTGTATTTTGCCTCGCATCTGCTTGATCCGACCGTGCTTTGGTTTGTCCCGGTGATCCTCGCCCCCGTATGGGGACATGCTCTCGGAATTTTCCTGCACGGGCACGGCGGCAAGTGCATTGCCACGTCCTTCGGCGTGCTGATTGCCCTCGCGCCGATTTCGCCGATCGGGCTGCTTTCGCTTGCGGGGCTGTATATTTTCTTTTCCACGGTATGGCGTATTCATCCGAATTCCAGAAGAAGCCGCATTGTGTTCTCGCTGTTCGGCGTGCTGTCCACCGTCCTCCTTTTGCGTCAGCAGATGTTCACGCTGGCGATCGGATGCTTCGGCATTGCCGTCACCGGTGTGCTGAGACACAAAAAAGTGCCGGAAGAGGCACCTCTCCCGGTTAAAGAAGCATAACAAAGCGGTCAGCCTTTCGGCTGACCGCTTTGTTTCTTATTTCTCACAGCGTCGGATCATTTCTTCCAACGCCCCGCTGCGGATTTCGCACAAACGGTGAAAATCCTCGCGCACATCGTCCTTCATTCCGTTGTTCATCCAATCGATCGACAGTCCGAAGCAAACGCAGCGATAAAACCGCACAATTACCGTCCGATCCCGTTTTTCCAGCGTTTTCCCCTCGCTGAGAAATTCCACATAACGGCTCACCACATGATCGCACACCTGCATCAGATAGTGTTCGTACAAATCGCGATTGACCGAATGATAAATGTGCTGCGCCGCACGGCGGTTCTGAAGAGCAAATTCGATTGCCGCGTCCATGCACTGCTGTGCCGATTCGACCGTCGGATATTTCTGCATGATTCTTTCGGTTTCCTCGGTCACGATTTCCAACAACAGCGTGGGCATATCGGCAAAATGATAGTAAAAAGTATTCCGATTGATCCCGCAATCCT
>ERZ808245.377-NODE-377-length-23535-cov-3.244719_pt1 | contig 23535 bp, 21 predicted proteins | sample MGYA00521243_ERZ808245 | MGnify/ENA primary metagenome ERZ808245 (study PRJEB31516, sample SAMN03275576) | gut metagenome | biome: mammalia-associated habitat; material: feces | host: Papio cynocephalus | place: Kenya | collected 2012-07-07 ... | reverse complement strand
GAAAATCTCTATATTTGGGAGGATTTGGTAATTTGTCAGGGATCTTCATATTTGAGCTCCTCTCGTTGTTTGTAAAATTGATTGTATTTAACAAGGTGGTGATACTAACCTTGAGCAAGTATCACCTTCTCCTTTTATGAAGAACTTTGTCCTTATGCTGTTTTAGATTGATGTTATATTTAAAGAGCAATGGATAAAACTAAGCAAACTCCTTAAGTTGCTTATCAATATTTTTGATGATACGTTCTCTTCTCTTACTGTACGCTATAGCAATTAGGCTGTCTGGATTATGAGTTACGTATTCATCCATGAGAGGGATCTGTTTTTGTTGGTATAAGTATTTTGAACGTTTAAATGCTGTATAGCGAGTAAACGATAGTTGTGTAAATCCTACAGACATGGAGAAAGAATTCTTGAGTTTGTTCAAGTGAGAGAGATGATGTTTTTGACAATAAACCAAATTGTCGGATGGCAAACCGTTATAGCTTTTTGATCCAAGCTGTGAAATGGCACCAATAATACAATGTTTGTATGGTTCATATGTACTGAAATAACAGGTAAAACTAAAAATAACTCTTAGGACATCCCACTTATTCAAAAGAGTCATGTTAGTTTTGATGTCCTTTGGCGATTTATTATAGATTCGCTCTGTTTTGTAGCTAATAGCTAGAAGATATAATTCTACTTCAGTTATTTTTAGTAAATTATTCTCAGATGCGATTTTTGTAATTATTTTACATAACTTATCATAGAGGAGATCTTGAAGCTTTATATTTGCAAATTTATCTTGCTGAAATAATCTAATTAAGTGAGCTTGTATTCTACACAGAGCATCAACTTCATCCTTGCTTAAACGATCTTTTGCCCCAATTGTTTCATCTTCTTCATTTGGATTTGAATCTGCCTTTACACCAAATTCTTTAGGATACTTCTTCTTTGCCTGAGATAAGTTAAATTCTTGAATAACCTTATATCCACCAGTACACTTGAAGATAAATGCTAAATCAGCGTCAAGAGGTAATGACGCTACTAGCTTGCCTGCTACTTCATCTTTTCCCTGAAGGTATAGATTATTTATCTCTTCTATTTTTGAATTGATCTCATCGTTAGACATTTCAACATCTAACTTGTCTCTCAAAGAGAAATATTCTTCCCAATCCTTTTCTGTCATTGGATGGCAAAGTATGTTTTCGCCTACAGGATAATTTGGCAATTCGAGTGTAGTTTTCATATAAAACCTCTAAAAGTAGTTGAAAAATCAGTGTATTACTCTTTAAACACTGTATCAGTTATTATTCATACGATTGCGTTCAGCTGCAGCAGTTGCTTCTTTTTCACTCTGTTCTCTCTGTTCAGTTGCAATATCAGCTGAAATTCTGTCTCTAATAGCCTTTTCACCCCTTTCTTGAGCAAGTTCCTGTTCATAGATATTCTTTGCCATCATCAGATCAGCACATCTTCCACTTGATATGTATTCAAGGAACTTACCACAAGCATGAGCAGTGCAATACTTTTCGCCTAGTACTGATGCTGCTTGCTGATAGAAAGACTGGTACTGAGGTGAGCTAAAGATATGTTCGATGCTTTTAACTGTGCTTACATCGTCTTTTCTTTCTCTGATAGTAAAGATTGCAATAATGATGGCACTTATAGCAATTAAGATACCTAAGAACAGGTTTCGTCCTAAAAATTCATCTATATAGTCGCCTATGTAAATTAGCTTTAAAAACCAGCCTAAAAAGCAAGCAAATATTGGAGAGAGAAACACCAGTTTTAAAATGGTGATAATGATCCAGGAAAGAGAGTGTTGTTTGGTATAGCCATATGATCTTTCAAGACCTTCGTAGTAGTCAAAGTTCTGCTTACAAGCTGAAAGAAATTGAAGTAGTTGCTCATTCATAAAATAGGCTCCTTTTAAAGTTGCCTTGCCTTTTGGCAAGGCAGATTAAATACTATTCAGCCTCAGATTCTTTCTTCCACTTTGCAATCAGCTCTTTTGGAGCGTTTCTACATTTATCATTTTTAGCTTTCTCTTCAGGAGATAGATTAAAATCTTGATACATACAGTCTGTAGCTTTTTTTCTTAAATTTCGTAACTCTTCTCCATAAGAGCCTAATTTCTTAACTTTGCACTGTTCTAAAAAGTCAGAAGCGTTGTCAATTTTTCCCTGACGAGCAAGTTCTTTTAAAGCTTCTTTAGCTCCATATTTGCCACCATCAAAAGGAGTAGTGCAATAGTAATTGTTAGGCTCAATCTTCTTTTCTCCACAACCTGATAAAACTACAGTTGAAGCAACTAGCGCTAAGGCAATTACAGATATCTTTTTCATATTCAGAATCCTTGTTAACAAACTTAATTTAATCAAAAACAACTTTTCATCAGGTGAATGTGTATAATTTATTTGTTTTTCTTAATCATAATACTAAATTATCTGATTTTAAATAACTAGATGATAAATTAAATTAGTGGTTGCATAAATATTTGTATTTACACTAAAAATAGTGGTGATAAAATTAAGAAAAATTTGAAATTGGTCCATTACTTACAGCGTTAAGAAAGTGAATTGCGCTTTTAAGTCTGATTAACTGTCTTTACTGTATAGATGTTTTGAATATCTTTGCTACTGATTCGTTGCAGTCTAGTGGGCATACTATGGCTTTGAGTGGGCATTTACTGATTGTTTCTTTGTAAATATTGAAGTTGTATTCAAAGATGAATAGGTAAATCCAGATGATGCCCATAGAGATAGCTTTTGAGAAAACACTGATTTTAGTTAAAGGTTGTTGTCTATAAAGAAACAGCTTTTGTGCCCATAAAGGTGCGACTTTTACACAGTTGAGGTAGAAGTAAATGAAACTTACAGGAGTATCTATGAAAGATAATGACGAAAAGTTACAGAAAGATCCTGCTCAAATCTTTTATGAAAAGTTATGTGATCCTGAGTATTTAAACCGCAATCTTGAAAAGGCTATACAAAAGAGCTTTGCTAAAGGTGTTCCTGTAGTACAGGCAGATGAAAAAGGCACTTATGAGCTCTATCCTGATGGCACTAAGAAGTACTTTCAAGATTCAGATAAAGATTAGTTCTTTACAAAATTGTCTTTAAAGACGGCTTATTTTTGCTGTTTCAATGCTAGACTTTATAGAACAGCTTTTGTAAGCACTGTAAGTTCACTAGATTTTAAAGGTGATTTTATGCCTAAGAAATTCGATCCTTTAGCTAATTCTAATGCCAAGCTTTTAAGGTTATATGCCTTACTTTTAAGTGCTGATGGTGAACTTACTACAAATCAGATCACAGATTCATTAAACTGCTCAAAACAAACTGTTTCACGCTTGGTAGACAGCATCAACTCTGAGCTTAACAATTGTGTAAAGATAAACGTAAATGGCAGAGTAAAGTCCTATTACATTGAGCATTACCGCTCAGGTCTTTATGATACTTTAGATCCTGAAGGTTTAACCTTAATTCAAATGTGCTCTAATATCGCCGATGGTATCCTGACTACTAGCGATAAGCAAAAGCTCAATCAGACCTTAGAAAAGGCATTAGCCTACATGCCAAGAGCAAGTAAGGGCAAAGATCTTGATATCTTTAATATCTGCAAGCAGAACAAAGGTTATATCCGCTATGACAACTTTGATGAAGTGATTAACAGGTTAAAGCACTGCATCTTAAAACGTCACTGCTGCAAGTTCTCTTATCGCAAAACTCAAAGATCTGAGCCTAAAGAATATATCTTTGCGCCTTTAGAATTTAAGCTCTTAAAAGATGTGCTGTATGTTGCAGGTTATCTTGTGGAGATTAAAGGATATTCATGCCATAAAGTACATGAGGAGAGTCGCTGTTTTTGTGTCCACCGTATTGTCGATGTGGAAGTGTTAGAAGCTACCAGTAGCCGTATTCCTTATGAGCCAGGTAAGAACCAGAACTTTTACGGCTTTATGAAAGATAAGCCTGTCAAAGTTCAAGTAAAGTTTGATAAATCAGTTGAGAGCTACATTACTGATCGTATTTGGAGTGACGATCAGCATGTAGACTTTTTTGATGATGGTTCTTTTATGCTTTCTTTTACTGTACAAAGCGTACCAGAGCTCATCTCATTTGTATTAAGTTTTGGTAACAAAGCAGAACTAGTAAGTCCTGATGAACTACGCAATGAAATCCAGAATATTATAGAGTCCATGAGAAAGCGTTACCTTTGAGTCTCGAGTTCTGTTATTAAGAGAGATTTCAATTTCTCTTGGCACATCAGGTAGTGCTTCTAACTTAAAGTTATTATCTTTATCTTTAAGCTTCTTCATATAGTATTTGATTTCCTCTTCAACCTGCTTGGTGTCGCCTGAGCAGGATAACCAGTGACCTTTTTTCAAACGAAACTGCTCCTGAGGCGTGGCAATCCTTTCGACCTGAAAAGCTGAGTCTGATGACTGAATGAAATTGCAGTGAGTCTTGTTCTGTGAGCGACGTAGTCCACGACCAGCCATCTGAATGGTTGGCAGTTTACTTGAATCTCTTATAAAGACACTTTTTAATTCCGGAAGATCAAAGCCTTCAGTTAAGACACCTACGTTTGCAATAACCTCAATCTTGCCGGACTCAAAATCGTCAATCTGTCTTTCTTTGTCAGATGATCCTGTAACTACTTCACAGCTGATGCCCTGCTCATTTAAGAACTTTGCAAACTGTCTGCATTCACGAATGGTCTTAAAGAAAGCTAATGACTTACCAAATCTCTCTTTACCAGAGGCGTAGATCTGCGCAATTGATAAAGGATCATAGTGAGGTACTTTGTAAGAGTGAAATGGCACTAATACAGTATCCTCTATGAGCATGGGAATAGAGCAACTGTGTACAGTTCTCTTAAAAGAGAGTTTCATTCTGTCAGTTCTCTGAGGTGTAGCAGAGAGTCCTAAAGTAAAGGTATTTTTACAGCGGGCATACATTCTGATGCAGCTGTTAGTTGCTTCATGATGAGCTTCATCAATAATGCACAGATCACACTCAGGAGGCTCCTTGTCAAAGACAGAAACTAAGTTTAAAGGCACATGGAAGTATTGAGAGTTTACTTTCTGTGTCTGCTTTAAAATATGCTGACGAGAGGCTACCCAGTTAACTCTAAGCTTAGGATTTTTCTTTACAAGTTCACTTGCTACCATAAGTCCCATAATGGTTTTACCTGAGCCTACAGGGGACTCAATAAGTACTGAATTACAACCTGAGGCAAATGCTTGCAAAGTCTCATTAACAGCCGCAGCCTGATACTCTCTCTTTTCAAAAACAAACTCTTTCATAGTAGTCTCCAAAGTCTTTAATCATGATTAGTACTTGATTACTTAGGCTGCTTTCTTAAAGGAAAAATCCTCAAGATAGAGCTTTTTAGCAGGTTCAGTCCAGCGCTCAATCCCTTCAAGATCAAAGTTATTAAGCAGAGTCTTGCCCGCAAAAGTATTGATCTTGTCTAGTGCTTTATCAGTCAGTTCTTCTAAATGATGAGTTGATAACTCTGTTAAGAAGTTAATTAAGGTGTTAACAGGACAACGTACACGTAATTGAGCTCTTACATTAGTGGGAATATTGGTAAGAGCTGTAGTTCCGTAGATATCACAAGGATCTCCTGCTAGATTTTCTAAACACTCACACAAAAGATTTGCTGTAACACCATTTAGCATTACCTTTTTGATGAGACACTCTGTATTTAAAAGCTCTCTTACAGAGGCTGTGGTGTATTGAGCAGTATAAATTCTGTCTTTTAAATTTCTAAAACCTACATCATTGTCATAGGAGTTTAAAAGGTTCTTTAAATGAATACCGCTAGACTCATTTAGAATGATCTCTGATTTAAATCCATTGACAAAGGCTACCATGCCGTTGGTGCATACCTGACGCAGGGTTGAGAGGTAGATGTTTGGTGTTGTGATACCATCTACCGGCAGATTTAACTTAATTCTCTGTAAATAGACACTGTCGTTTGTAATATTGAAAGTCTTACCTAAATCAAAGGTTGAGGAGATCACGCCTTCTTTATAATCGATATCTAATAATCTCTTATCTGAAAAGATCACGTCACAGGCATCTTCAACTGATAATAAAGGCTTTTTCTCTGAAACTACGCCTAAAGCGCGTTTCTCTTTTTCATCAAAAGTAACTTTAAATTTAACTGATGGGTTTACATCATAAATTCTTTCAAAAACTTCAACTGGGGTGAAGTAGTTGAAGATATTTGTAGAAAACTTTAACTGTGAAGCTAAAGAGTTCATAAAGCGTTTGGAGGCATCATACTCTTTGCCGTTAAAGCTTAATCTTAAAGCGGAGGTTGAGCTGTCTGATAGTGGTGTCAGATCGCTAATTGAGATAGTTGAGAGATTAAATCTGTGTTTTAAGTCATCATCCTCATAGCTATCTTCAGCTTTACGGTTGTAGAGCTTGTTGTAGGCAGCCTCTACATATAAAGCAGCTAGCTTGTCTTTAATGGTTTCATGAGCAAGCTTTTCGTCATTATTCAAAAGATTTAACTGTGGATTATGACGCAACAGCAGCTTTGCCATTTCCTCTGAATTGCAAAGATGCAGGGCAGTATTACCGTCATTATCCTGCTCATTGATATTGCTAATAAATGGCAATAAATAGCATGCAGTTAAGACATCATCTCTTGATACAGCAAGGTGTAATAAGTGCTCTGATGGAGCTGGTCTTTCACCAGCATCCAGTAGGAACTTAACAAAGTCGCTCTTGCCGACTTTTACAGCCTTTATTAATGCATATGACATAACATGATCCTCATTTCGTTTGGTATGTCTATATGGTAAAAAAGTAAAGTTCCATACTAAGGAACGGTAAGCAAATTTTAAATATTTAAGGAAGTAGTAGAGTGGAGTGGTTCTTTAGAAGGTCTTTCAAGTAAGACGTGGTATTGTCAGTATTTGTAGTTATTTGCTGATATACCACGTTCTATTTTATTCAATATTAAGAAGGAAGCCCGTCCTTTTTGAATTTGCATACAGGATCTTTTGAGAGCTTAAAGAGAGAATGTCGAGCTTTTGGTGGATGGTAGAACGAAGTTAAAAAGCGTCACTAGACCGAGGTTAAAATGCGCCACTAGACCGAAGTTAAAGCGCGGAGGTGGTAGCAAGAAAAGCGCGCTACCAGTTTTCACTAGTAGCGCAGGATTTTAGAGAGTTTATGAGTTGTTATTAAATGAGAGTTAAGGTTTGGTTAGATGACGTCTTCTCTTACCTCAAAATAGCTCTGAGGGTGGAAGCAAACAGGGCATACCTCAGGTGCTTTAGTACCAATGGAGAGATGACCACAGTTTCTGCATTCCCAAACGCAGACACCGCTCTTTTCAAAGATCTTTTTAGCTTTTACATTAGATAAAAGCTTGCGGTATCTTTGCTCATGCTCTTTTTCAATCGCACCTACTGCTCTGAATTTAAAAGCAAGCTCGGTAAAGCCTTCTTCTTCAGCATCCTTTGCCATGCTCTCGTACATATCAGTCCACTCGTAGTTCTCACCGTCAGCTGCCGCCTCAAGATTGTCCTCAGTAGAACCAATACCACCTAATTCTTTAAACCACATCTTTGCATGCTCTTTTTCGTTATCAGCGGTCTTTAAAAAGATTGCTGCAATTTGCTCGTAGCCTGCCTTCTTTGCAACTGAAGCAAAGTAGGTGTACTTGTTGCGAGCCTGAGATTCACCTGCAAAAGCTGTCTGAAGGTTCTTTTCCGTCTTGGTGCCAGCATACTTGTTCCCGTCAGTTTTCTTTTCAGCAACAGCTTTGACTACAACTTTTTCAAAGTCAGAGGCTGGGTGTTTGCAGATAGGGCAGATAAAATCCTCAGGGATTTCTTCACCTACATACTCGTAGCCACAGATCTTGCATCTCCAAATGGTCTTACCTTCAGCTGTAACCCCAACAGCTTCAGGTTTTGGTTTAATGTTGCTCAAGTAGTACTCATAGGTTACAGAAGGAATATCATTTAGTACTTCCATATCTGTAATTTCACCTACAAACAGGGTATGTGAGCCTAAGTCTAAGGTCTTATCTACTTTTACTGAGAAATAGGCATTAGTGCCTTCAGTTACATAGTAGATTCCATTTTGAGCTCTTTGACATTGAGTGTAGCCATCAAATTTATTTACATCACGGCCTGACTGAAAGCCAAAGCGTTTGAATAGCTCAAAGGGAGCTTTTTGAGAGAGTACTGACACATTAAATACGCCAGTTTTTACAATCATGTCATGAGTGAAATTTGCTTTGTTAATGCAGATACTCATCTGATTTGGACCTGAGGCTGCCTGAATTGCGGTATTGATGATACAGCCGTTATCTTTTTCACCATCTTTTGCAGTTAGGACAAAAAGACCATAACTTAATTTGTACATTGCTTTAGTATTCATGTGCTCTCCAGAATTTTATTGATTTAACAGCTTAAGAAAGCTTGAGAGAAAGCTATTAAATTTTCTTATTGATAATAATTACTATTATAGAATAAATAGTAAAAATTTCATCTTTTGGAGTCAGTTTTTGATAAGTAGCTACAGATTATTTTTCTTTACTGACAAAATTTGTCAGTAAAAATGAAGTTAAAAAAATTCCTGGTATACACTTCATGCCTCATGTGAGGTGTATATGTCGCTACTTTCAAATTTGTTTTCAAGACCGTATGGCTTATTTAAATCAGATAATGATGAGATCTCTTTAGATTCATTAGTCCTCTTAAACATAGATGATCTTAAAAAAGCCATTAGAGATGAGGTACAGGTAAGTCTTGAGAATAAGGTTTCAGAAAGTTTAGTAAGAGCACTTACTGTAGGTAAGATCAAAGAGGAGTTAAAAGAGCATGCTGTAAGTGAAGCTTTACAGATAACTGAAAAATTCAGTGGCAGTTATCCTAAAAGGCGTAACTCAAAACAGACGCTTGAACTTCATAAAGACTTTGTAGAGGAGATGCTGCATGAGAATAAGTCAGCACTTGCTCTTACAAAAGAGCTTTATGGAGATGAGGCAACTTTTAACAGTCTGTACCTGCCTGTAGTTAAAGCGACAGCCTCACATAGCTACAGGTTTGTTTTAAAGAATATGAAAGAAGATGCCTTTTCATACTTTTTAAAACTGACCACCATGATGACTGAGTTGTCTAAAGAGAGCACTTATCTTGATGACGATTTTGGTAAAAGTGAAGCTAATTTAGCGATTGTGCTCTATTCATCTGCCTTTGTTATCTCAAAGCTTTTATATGAGTATGACTTTACCTATGGTAAAGAAAAGCAAAACTTGTCTTTGATGACATCCTCTTTTGAGGATTTGCTCTTAAAAGAGAAGGTAAATGAGTTGTGCATAACCGCTACACCTTGTGATTGTGTGATGCGACCGGAGCAATTAGTCTCAATTGGCCTTTTACTGCTAAAAGAGAAAGCATGTAATATTGTCTCCTCTTTAAAAGAGCAAGGATGTGACAAACTTTTAGAAGATCTTGTAAAACCTGAGATTACCTCACGCCTTTTTACACTCTTACAAAGAGCAAGAGAGCTTATAGCAAATGGTGAGACTTGCAAAGACTGTGAGTTTTTAGAAGCTGTAAGACCTGTGTTTGTAGGCGTACCACATACACCTGAGAACTGGTTTTCAGATCCTAAATTTAATGGAGAGAATTACTTTTATCCTGATGAGGTTTTACAAAAGGTAAAGCTGCATAAGAGCATTTGCTGTTATGTAAATCATTCTAAAAGGGCTGTAGAGACTTTTGTAAACTCCTATAAAGAACTTCAGGAGAAGATTGCTTTAGAAAAAGAGGAAGCACAGTCTTTTAAAAATGAGCGTACGCTTTTAAGTGCAGCAGCCAATATCGACTTTAAAAAGAGAAAAAAGGATGCTCATGAGGAGCATGATAACCACACGTCACTGAAAGTTGAGACTAAAGACACCGGAGCTTTGTTAACTGGAAATGAAATCCCAGCTTGTATTGCATCAGCACCTACACTTGAAGACTTAATGTTAGGAGAAGCTCCTGACAATAATGCAATAGGACCTAACAGTGTAAGTCTGAGCCCTGAAAATAAAGAGTGCACAGGTATTGATGCAAAGAAAGTCTCTTATGACAACTCAAATATTAGTCAAAGCAAAACTGATAGCCTTGCTGATACTGCCTTAGGTAGCACCAAAACTACAGACAATGGTAATGACAGCTTAATGACTAAGCTTATGAGAACAGAAGCGATTGTTAACAGGTTTTGCTATAAGGAGAGTTTAGCTGATGTCACAGATCCTCAGGTAAGTGACACCAATACTACCAAAGCTTACAAGCTGATCGTAAGCAAATTAAAAGATCATACCTTGTCATCAAATGTAATTAAGCGCGCTTTAGATTCTAGAGTATCGAGGATTAAACCTGTCATTGATGTAGTCAACGGCTTTATCAAGGATGGTGCCTTTGCCATAGACTTTGATTTGGATGCTGCAATTAAGAGTGCAACTACTTATGTTGATTACTCAAGAGCATTACTTGCCACACGTTATAGTGCCATGCACAACTATAAAAGAAACAAGGTAGGTGTAGACTACCTCAATCACTTTATTGAAAAAGAGGTAGTCTTTTTATCGAAGGTTTTGAAGGAGCAAGTTTAAAAGCGCAAGTTAAAACTTAATCCTAAAGCTCTTTTCTTAAGCGATTGAAGAACTCTAGAGCTCCATCAACATCAAGCTCACTGTAGGCAAAGGCAGTGCGCTTTAAGTCCATGCTGATAAAGTTGTCGTGCTTGTCTCTATCAAGATTATTGATCTTTTTGATAAGCTCGATTTTATCGATATCTTTTGCATCAAGAATATTAAAGACAGCAACTTTTAATGAGTCTCTTGGGGTGAACTCAAGTTCAATATGAGACTTGTAAGCTGTAGCGCTAATAGCTTCTTTTTTGAGCATCAACACAATAGTGCGGATGACCTTGTCACCACGCCATGGGAAGAGGGCAATTCCTGTAGGTCCTTCATAAAGGCAATGTTTGTCTAATTGTCTGTCTTTAAAGAACTCAATTCCTAATCTTAAGTGCTCTTTAGCTGTCTTATTAAGATAAGGTGGAATGATGCCTTCTTTGTAGATCTTAAGCATTCTCTCACGGACAGTATCGTGGATGTGGCCTGCTGAACCGTTCATAGACAGAGGCTGTGCGTCAAACTGATATGGTTTTACACCAATGATATGTCTTTCCTGTGAGAAGAAGTTTACCTTCCAGCCGCGACCTGCAAATAAGAATGTATCCCCAATCATCAGATCCCTGGTTAAAGGTACAGTACCGATGCTGTGACCGTCATACTCGATGGTAAATTCTTTTGGAGTATCAAAGGCAGCATAGAAGCTCCAGTCAGAGAGCAGTTTCTCGCCTTCAAGACCTAAAGCTAAAGTACCATCATTTAACTGTACGATAAGATCTTTTTCTCCTAGGCTCTTTAAAAAGGCCATAAAGACTTTAACAGAGCATAGGTTAAATGGACCAGTCTTACATAAAAGATCATATAAAGCTTTTGCTGAAACACTGCCAAAAGATGCTATTACAGATAAGCACTGCTGCAACATGGTAGAAAAAGCGTATTCATGCTCTAATGGTGGTTCATACCAGCGCTCTAGTAACAGCTCAATCATTGCAACTGTAAGCACCGTGTCTTCAAAAAGTTCGGTTCTTTTTGTGGAGGTAGAACCCTCTGGTAAGAACACTCTTAAAATTGCATTATGGTCACGACGACCTGCTCTACCAAGACGTTGTCTTAATGAAGCTACAGTAATAGGATGCTCAACCTGCGCAATTGATGCAACATCAGAAATATCAATACCTAATTCTAAGGTAGCTGTACAAATAGCTGTAGTAGGCCATCTGCCTTCTTGCAGACGGTACTCTAAGCTTTCTCTTAATTCTTTAGATAAAGAGCCATGGTGTGGGAAGAACTCGTTTGGAACAAACTTTTTCTTACTCAAACTCTCTAATTTGGCAGCAAGAGACTCAGTGGTAAAACGAGAATTACAGAACACCAAATTGGTGCTACCACGTAACAGTCTGAAGATATCATTGGCAATCTCTTCAAACTCATAAGGCAGAACCTTACCTTCCTCTTCTTCAGGGAGCTCCTGATGCTCGTAGCCTTTAATTTGAACAGAAAGTTTATCTTTGGAGCTGTCAGGTGAGGTGATGACCACACAAGGAACCTTACTGTTTGGTCTTAAATAGCTGATTACACCATTAGCATTTGAGAAGGTAGCGGAGAGGGCAATTCTGCAAACTCTTTTACCAATTAAGTTTTCTATACGGTGTAGTTGAGACTGTAACTGATAACCTCTTTGAGTACCCATAAAAGCATGGAACTCATCAATGACCACATAGAAAAGATTCTGCATGGAGTTTTTAATCCACTGCACGTGGTTGATGAGTAATGACTCTAATGACTCAGGAGTGGTTAAGATCACGCCTTCAGGCTCATCCATGAGTTTGTTTTTCTTTGAAGCTGAGACATCACCGTGCCATGGAGTGACTTTGACATCTAAAAACTCAGTCATCTCCTCTAAACGGCGGTACTGATCGTTAATTAAAGCTTTTAAAGGACTTACATACAAAATACGAATGCCTTTTAATTCTTTGGAGCTTGCAATTGCTGTAAGAGCTGGTAAGAACGCAGCTTCGGTCTTACCACTAGCAGTAGATGCTGAGATGATCACATCAGTCTTTCTCTCAAGAATAGGCTTTACGGCATTGTTCTGAATAGGCTTTAGCTCCTGCCATCCTTTTTTGAACATGAAACGGCGTAGATCCTTGTCTATAAGCGAAAGCACTTGAGCACTCATAGTGATCCTCTTTTTTTGCTTTAAATAAGATTTGAATGGTCTTTAGATATTTAAAACGCTGTAGAAACTACAGCGTTTTAGGATGATTTAGTGATTACAGTGTAAATGAGGTCAATTCATCATCGTCAGCGTTGTCATCAGACTTTGATGAATTGTCGTCCTCTTTTTTAATCACGGTTTCGGTTAACTTGTCATCATCGGCGATGGTAACTAATGAGTTATCAGTCTCAGAGTCAATCTTAATGTTGCCAATTAAACTCTGCCAGCTTAAATCTGGGTTCTGCTCAACAATTGATAAAAGATCCACGAAAGCTTTAATGGTGTTTCTTGGAGTTCTAAAGTAAGCATCACCGATGTTCTTAGAGCAGTGCTCTAAGAAAGCTTTTAGAGCTTCATCTGGTAAGATGTATTTATCTTTGTTGCCACCTGCAAAAACATTTCTGATGTTGCACAACAATACATAAATCTCTTCAGGGGAGAGGTTTTGTAACATTAAAATTGGGCTGTGGTAGTCCACAACATTTGCAATCTGAGCAAAGGTGTTTTCAGCTAATCTTGAGTGAAGAGCCTCATATGAGTACAGACCCTTTCTCTGATCCATCAAGAACTCAGGAGTACCACCTAGTAAGAAACCTAAACTCTCAGCACTGCCTTGCAGGCAGTCATTTAAAATACGTAAAACCTGCTCATAGTTAGAGCTTCTAGCTCTTTGAGAAGGTAACTTATAGAGGTTTACAACCTCATCTAGGTTTACTAGCAGACCTTTGTAGCCAGCCTGAGTTACAAAGCGGGCTAATAACTTGATGTGGTCATAAACATTGTTGTCTTCAACAATGGCTCGTACACCTAAATCTCGTCTTGCGTCAGCACGAGAGGTATACTCACCACGCAAATAACGGATAACGTTGTTTTTAAGATCTTCGTTGCCTTCGTTATAGGCTTTCCAGTAAGTTGCAATTACCTGAGCAAAATCATAACCGTCAACTAATTCAGAGAGTGAGTTTAATTTATCTTTAATTACTCGCTCAACGTCTTTACCTTCAGCATCTGCAACACGGCGCTGTTCTGTAATGAACTTTTCAACCAGAGGGATCATGGCATTCCCCTCAGGATGAGCGCGAGTTGCTAAGTTTCTTGCTAATTCTTTATAGAGATTTCTTGCCTGAGCGTTTGATGCAAACAAACGTCTGTCAGGAGACATATCTGCATTGATGACTACCATGCCTTTTTCTAAGGCAATATAGCGGATCAGCTGTAAAAAGAATGACTTACCGGCACCGAAGTCACCGATGATAATTCTAAAAGCACTACCACCCTGTTCGATGTTGTCTAAATCCTCAATTAGAGCCTTTACCTCATTAACACGACCTACCTGAATATATTCAAGTCCAATTCTTGGGGTCACACCTGCGCGCAATGATTGAATAATTGCAGATCTTTCACGAGGTCTAATGTTAGCCATGATTGCTCCTTAAATTTTTGCGAACTGATCATTATATACCATGATTTCTTGTTGTGTGTACGGATTTACGCTAACTTGAACACAATTTTCAAATACTGTGCAGGCAAGCTTTTCTGTACTGAGCAAATTTTCTGTACTGAATACATTCCTTGTTAAGAGCCAATTTTTTGTTCAGACCCATTTAGATGATCATCGGTCTTTTCAAATTTTGAAATTTGCTTTTGACAAATCATGTGCACAAAACTAACCTTGAAAAGGCCCTATAGCGCGTCTTTGTAACCTTGCATTTACAACGTCGTCTTTAAAGTTACTTTCAAAAGCCTTCAAACATGATTTATTAGAGTTTTAGATGAGTACTGATACAAACGAATTTAATGACAATGCTCTTAATAAATGGCAAACAGAACTTGATTACTGTTTAAAGAACTATAAACATGACAAAGAGTATTTCAATTTAGACTGTCTAAATAATGCTCTTTGGCAGGTAATTGCTCTAATGCAGTTAGATAATGATCTGCGTGACTGTTTAGTTGATGAGATTTGTAATGAGCTATCACTAGATAGAAATATTCTCTTGTCAGATAACTACAAGCCTCACAGTGTGCTTACTCTCTTTAATGGTGGTGTTTTAGATGTTTATGCTGATGCAATTGTAAATGCAGCTAACTGTGCTTTAGCAGGAGGTGGAGGTGTTGATGGCGCTATTCATAAAGCGGCAGGAATTGAGTTGAATGAAGCTTGTATGAAACTGCACGAATGCAGAACAGGTGATGCCAAAGTCACTTCTGCTTTTAATATTAAGAGCTCAAACTACATCATTCATACTGTAGGACCAGTCTATCAGCATTGTGCTGACGATCCACTGCTTTTAGCCTCATGCTATAAAAGATCACTAGATGAAGCTTTAAAGTTAAATTTAACAAGTATTGGATTTTGCGGAATATCAACAGGTGTGTATGGATATCCTCTTTTAGAGGCTTGTACTATAGCTCGAGACAGTATTAAAGAGTGGATAACATTTCATCCAAATAACACTATGAATATCTACCTTTGCTGTTTTTCCAAAAAAGAAATCGACGCTTACAAGCAGGTGTTAAGCTAGAAGAACATACTCTCCAAAAGATTTGGGGAATATAACAAAACTATGAGAATTGAGCATAAGTCATGATCTGTAAAGAAGTATTACACAACACTCTGTTTGTTCTTTATCTTTTTTTGAATAACTCAAAATGAGATCCTAGGCGATAAAGCATCAAAACAAGTAAATCGCCACGGATTTCGTAAATAAGCAACCAGTCAGTCAGGTTCTATGTGGCACTCACGAGTCCCTTTATAGTTGCCTTTTAAGTCATGATCTTTGTATTTTGATTCTAGAGTACCGCCATTGGCCAAAATATCAATTACCTCAAACAGTTTATCTAGACTTTTGTTTTGTTTTTTTGCAAGTTTCAAATCCTTTTTAAACTGATTTGTAAACTGAACGTTATATTTCATTCTTCTAGTGCAGCTTTAAGATCGTCCATACTTGAATATCTTGGCGCAGAATGTGTGGACATTATTTTTCTTCCTTCTTCAATAGTAGCCTTTGTTATTTCATTTGGCTCATCCAATTTAAGATCGAAAGGAATGCCGTGTACACGGATGGCTGATCTCAGAAACATATTTATAGCGGTTGTCATATTCAGACCAAGTTCTTTGAATATTTCTAAATTTTCTCGCCTATTCCGCAAAAGATAGAGAGTAAAAATCTGAGCTGTCTTAGCGATCTTTAGTAGATAATGTCTGTAAGTATATAAAAGGCTAACAAAGCAAGTTGTTAGCCTTAATGTGTTTTATTGAATTGTTATCTCTTTTGTAAGCTTAAAGCAGAATCTGTCCTAAAGCCAAACCTACAGCTCAGGCTGTAATTACACCTACTAAACCTGGAAACATGAAAGAGTGGTTAAAGTAGTATTTACCAATCTTAGTGGTTCCAGTAGGATCGAAGTTTACTGTTGCAATATCTGATGGGTAATTTGGAATAAAGAAATAGGCATATGTAGCTGGCATCAGACCAATAAGCACTGATGCAGGCAGTCCTAAAGCTAGTGCTACAGGAATTAAGGTCTTGGCGGTAGCTCCTGTGAGTTTACAACCACAGATACAGCAAAGAGCGCGAAACCCAAAGTCCATGGATAGGTGTTTACCATATCAGTAATGGCTGCTTTAAACTCAGGCATTGCATGCTGGAAATAGGTATTAGACATCCAGGCAATACCAAAGATTGCAATACATGCCACCATAGCAGATTTGAAAACAACACCATTAGGTACTTTAGCAACAGATACTTTGCAGAAGATTAACATGAAAGCTCCGAAAGCTAGCATTACCATCTGAATGATTTTCACCAAAAGTTAGGATTTTTTTGTGAAATATATGGCTTTATGAACAAAAAAATCAGTTTGCATAGTAAATTGTACTATATCGTTTTAAACGACATATATAAGCCTTTATTTTATATGTATTACTTTTTGATTAGAGTGGAAATTTGAATTTGATCACTAGAATTCTTTGTATTTATCAGCGTTTGTGAGAAAAATGGCTTTTTTTTATGCAAAAAACTACTATTATCAAAACCATAGTGGTACATGCATTAAATTTTTGGTGAGGATTTACCTGTGGAAAGATTGAATGCTGAAGAATTCAACAAACTCTTAACTCCAGTGAGCCAAGAGAGCGTAAGCGGTGAGAATTGTGAGTATGATGAGTTATATCTTGCGCTAGATGAACTTGCTCTTGGCACTGAAGAAAGTGAAATGGGCGACAGCGTCATCGAAGGTAAAGATCCTGATTACAGAACTCTTTATAAGAACACTTTATCTCTATGGTCAAAGACTAGAGATTTAAGAGTAGCTTCTTTCTTTACTCTATCATCATTATGCCTGTTCGGTCTTGACGGTCTCAAAGACGGTTTAAGCTTAATTGAATATCTTGTAAAAGAGCAGTTTGATACCTTTTATCCACAGCTCGATCCTGATGATGATAACGATCCTACCGAGCGTATCAATATTCTTGCAATGCTCTCACCTACAGATGGAGCATTTTCTGATGCTTATCATGTACAAGCTCATATTCGTGATTTAAAGCTGGTACCAGAGCTTGATTATACCCTAAGAGATTATCTGGTGCTTACAGGTTATTTAGACTCAAAAGAGGATAAAGACCTGTCCTCTCTATTAGCTCAGATTGCAACCGTGCCTGTAAGCTCAGTTACAGCACAACTTGAAAAAGTTGAGCAGATTTTAGTGATAAATCAGAATCTGTGTTCTATATTTAATGAAAAAGTTGGCGACAAAGGCTATCTCACTATGGATAGCATGGATCACGAACTTAATTATTTAAAGAGCCTGTATTCAAGTGTAATCAAAAATTCTAATCAGTCTTTAGCTGATTCTACTGAGTCTTCAGATGAACAAGGTTTAAGTAATGGTTCAAATGAAGCTTTAGTAGCTAATGAAACAAATTCTGGAAATGCCAAGGCTGTTGCTTTAAAAGCACAAGATCCACTTTTAGCACCACAGGCTTTTAATCTTGAAAGCTACAAGGTTAAAAATCGTAATGATGCTTTATTGCTTTTGAAAAAGAGTGCTGAGTATTTCCAGGTAGCTGAGCCAACAAGTCCTGTTCCTTTCTTAATTAACAGGGCTTTGAAGATGGCAAATATGAACTTTATGGATCTGTTAGGCGAAATCGATCAGAATGCCTTAGACAGAGGTCGCGAGCAGTTTGGTGTCAAACCTGACAATGGCGATAACTAACAGAATTTAATTATCAAGGAGAAAAACTTTATGGCATCAAATAACAGCAGTCAGAAGTTTATCGGCAAAAATCGAGCTCCTAGAGTTCAAGTAGAGTATGACGTAGAACTTTATGGCGCCGAGAAGAAAGTTAATCTTCCATTTGTAATGGGCGTAATGGCAGATCTTTCAGGTAAGAGTGAAGTTACTAAAGATCAGAGAGTTGAGGATAAGAAGTTCCTCGATATCGATGCTGATAACTTTGACGACAGAATGAAGAGCATCAAGCCTAGAGTTGCTTTTAATGTACCTAATGTAATGACAGGTGAGGGCAACTTGGCTGTTGATGTTTCTTTTGAAAGCATGGATGACTTCTCTCCTGATAAGGTAGCTGAGAAAGTTGACGGTGTAAAAGAGCTGTTAGAGGCAAGACGCCAATTATCAAATCTATTAAGTTATATGGATGGTAAGACTGGTGCTGAAGAACTTATCACTAAGTTATTAGAAGATGAAACCTTACTAAAGGCTCTAGCATCAAAGGCAAAGCCAAAGACTGAAGAGAACAAAGCAGAGGAATAAGAGATGTCAGATACTTTAGAACAAAAAGCTCAAGGCACAGCTCAAACCATGGAAGTCTCTGACTTTGAGCAACTTTTAAATAAAGAGTTCAATCCTAAGTCAGAAGAAGCTGATTCTGCTGTAAAAGGTGCAGTTAAAACTTTAGTTCAGCAGGCATTGAGCAATGCCGCTTTAATTTCAGATAACTCAATCAAAACTATTGAGGGCATGATAGCTGAGCTTGATAAGAAGTTAAGCGCACAGGTAAATGAGATCATTCACCACAAGGACTTTGAGAATATCGAGAGTTCTTGGAGAGGTCTGTCTTATTTAGTGAATAACACTCAGACATCTGATAGCTTAAAAGTTCGTGTGATGAACATCAGCAAAAAAGATCTCTTAAAGACTATCAAAAAGTTCAAAGGCGCTACCTGGGATCAGAGCCCACTGTTCAAGCGCTTATACGAGGATGAGTACGGTACTGCAGGTGGTGAGCCATATGGCGCTATCATCGGTGATTACTACTTTAATCATTCAGCTCCAGATATCGAACTGTTAAAGGGTATTTCTAAGATTTCATGCGCAGCTCATGCTCCATTTATCAGTGCAGCAGATCCTACTATTATGAACTTAGATTCATGGCAAGATCTGTCAAATCCACGTGATTTAACCAAGATCTTCTCAACTCCTGAGTATGCTGCATGGAGATCATTTAGAGAGTCTGATGAGAGCCGTTATGTTGCTTTAACTCTACCTAGAGTATTAAGCCGCAGCCCATACGGTCCTGAAACCAATCCTGTAGAAGGCTTTAACTTTGTTGAGGATACAGGTTCTGGCGATTCATCAAAATACAACTGGATGAACGCTTCATATGCTATGGGCGTAAACATCAACCGTTCATTTAAGGACTATGGCTGGTGTGCTCGTATCCGTGGTGTTGAGTCAGGCGGTATTGTAGAGTCATTACCTACACACTCATTCCCAACCGATGATGGTGGTGTAGCTATGAAGTGCCCTACTGAAATTGCTATTACCGACAGACGTGAAGCAGAGCTTTCAAAGAATGGTTTCTTACCATTATGCTACTGGAAGAACACTGATTATGCTGTATTCGTAGGTGGTCAGACTGTAAACAAACCACAAGAATACGATAACCCTGATGCCTCAGCAAATGCTGCTCTTTCTGCAAGATTACCTTATATCTTTGCAACCAGTCGCTTTGCTCATTACTTAAAGTGCATCGTACGTGACAAGGTAGGCTCATTTAAAGAAAGAGCTGATATGGAACGCTGGTTATCAGACTGGATCAGCAATTATGTAACCTCAGATCCTAATGCTTCAGAAGAGGTAAAGGCTAAATACCCTCTATCAGAGGCTAAGGTTACAGTTGAAGATATTGAAGGACAGCCTGGTTATTACAATGCCAAGTTCTACTTAAAACCACACTATCAGTTGGAGGGACTTACTACTTCATTAAGACTAACTACAAAGGTTCCATCAGGAGCTAAATAGTTTCTTTTATCAAGATTTAAGCTCCTTTGACTAGGACAAACATAAGGAGCTTGGTAAGTATTTAAAATTTCTGTAATGGGAGATAAAAATTATGGCTAGCGATTTCTTTGTAAAGATTGACGGTATTGATGGCGAGTCAAATGATAAGAATCATTCTAAGTGGATTGAAGTATTAGAATTCTCACATGGCTCTGTACAGCCAATTGCTGCAGGTCGTTCAACTGATGTATCAGGACGTGGCCATTTTGATCCATTTATCTTTATTCATCAGGTGGATAAAGCTACTCCAAAACTTCAGCAGTTCTGTATGTCAGGTCAGAAAGTAGCTAAAGTTCAGTTTGCTGTATGCCGTGCTGTAGCAGGTCTTCAGGTTCCTGTATATGAGGTTACTTTAGAGAACGTAAAGATCGCTTCAGCTAAAGTATTAACCAGAGATGTAGGTAAGGCTGATGACGTTCCAGGTTCAGTTGAGCTTCCAGTTGAAGAGGTATCTTTAATTGCAGGCAAGATCACTTGGAAGTGCACTGCTATTAAGCCTGATAACACCAAGGATGGTGCTGTTGAGGCAAGCTACAACCAGGTTGAGAACGGCTAATTAGAATCTTAAATTAGTTTTGTTTTAAGTTTATAGACAAGATGGGACGACACTATGTGCCGTCCTGTCTAGTCTTTTTAAGATGTATAAATGCAGGTTTTAAAGTGGCTGTATCTGTAAAAGATAAATATGTTCCATGTATCTTAACCAGACTTGCTGATGATAATCCACAGTCAAGAATAGATACTTTAGACCGCTTTGTGCCTCTTGAAAAGATTAGACAAGAAATCGTAGACAATGTAAGTGTGCTTTTAAATTCAAGAAGCAGACCTCAGTTATCAGATCTTAAATATAACGAAGAGATTGCAAATTCTGTTTTAGGCTACGGCATTACTGACTTTTGTGGCCGTTCCAATTCTATAGGAGAATTAAACAGAATTTGTGATGAAATTACTCATCAGTTAAAACTGTTTGAGCCAAGACTTGAAAAAGGTTCAATAAAAGTCAAAATCTTAAACAGTGACAATCCTCGTTCTAAGAGTGTCTTTGCCTTGGAAATTACCGGTAAATACGCTGTAAAAGCTCTAGAAGGTGAGTTTATATGCATTTCTGATTTAGATCTTGAGACTGGACTTGCAACCGTAGATAAAGGACAAGATAACTCATGAGCAAAGATTTTCTGGACTACTACAGCGATAACCTGTCTTTTATTAGAAAGTCAGGCGCTGAGTTTGCCAAAGAATATCCAAAGATTGCCTCAAGATTAGATATAAGTTCTCTTGAGTGTCAGGATCCTTTTATTGAAAGATTATTAGAAGGAACTGCATTCTTAAGTGCAAGAGTTGAGAAAAAACTAGATGATGGCTCCTACCGTTTTCTGGAGACCTTGTTATCCTCATTAGCACCTGATGTGCTGTCACAAATCCCATCTGCCTGTGTGATTAAAGCTCAAGATGGTGTTAGTGACTCTCTAAACATCATTCAAAGAAATACTGAATTTGTAAAAGACGGCAGTGTCTTAGGTACTACTGTAAAGTTTGAATCTGTCTTTAATACTACCTTAAATACCTGTGTTTTAGATAAAGCTCAATTTTTAGGTCATGACTCAAGATTACTCTCTCTTGACGTTGAAGGTGCTACTGCAAGCTTTTCCTTATCTCTGTCAAATTTAGCTTTATATGAGCAGAGCAGCTCTAATAACTTAGATCTTTACTTAAATTTAAATGATCAAGATGCCTCTGCTTTGAGTGAATTACTGTTTACTCAGGTAGAAGCTGTTTACGTAAAAGTAAATAATGGCAATAACAGTTCTTATGAATATATAAAAACAGAGGATTTGTCTTTTGAATATTCAATCTTAGATGAAAAAGAGCATGTCTCACTGTTTTCATCAAAGTCTCTGTCAGGAATTTCTCTTTTAATTGCATTTAGTGCCTATCCAGAGTTTTTCAAATTCATAAGATTAAAGGGACTTGGCAAACTTGTAAAAGAGTTAAAAACTAATTCTTTAGAATTAGTCTTTGTCCTAAAAAAGCAAAGTGATATTTCTTTAGAGAGCAGAGTCTTACAGGAGTCTGTACTCTTAAACTGCATTCCTCTTATAAACCTCTTTTCAAAACGCTCAGACAGAGTAATTTTAAAAGATAACTATGAGGTGAATGTAAGTGCACAGGCTACCTCTCCACTTGATTATGAAATAAGCTCTATCAGTAAGTTAGAGTTTTTCAATGAATCAAATCAGTATCTGTTCTCTGCTTATCCTTTCTTTACAACAGCAGGTGTATCTGAAACTGAGAATGGGGAGTATCGAAACTTCTTTAGTGTTAATCGCAAGCAAAGACAAAGCGGGCTTACATCCTCTGTGCGCTCAGGCTACAACAAGTCTGAATGCTTTGTAACAGTGTCAGGAGAGGACTTTAAGTCCCATATGTCCGAAGAGCTGCAGTTTAGTGCACAGTGTCGCTGTACTAATGCTGATTTACCTTTGTTTATCTCTGCAAAGGATACTTTCTCCTGCCAGACTTTAGATAAGTTAAAGAAACTAAAGCTAATCAGTAATCCTACTAAGCCTCAGAATTCAATCTTAAGCAGAAGTGCCAAAGATGAATTAAAGCAGGCTACTTATCTGATGCAGAATTTTGCTTCCATGTTAAGTGGCGGCAACAGTGTTTGTCTTGATAATCTAAAGTCCATGATTTCACTGTTTAGTACCAGAAAAGATAACGAAACAGCAAATCTAGTTGAAGCTTTAAATAAAGTTGAAATTGAAAACAGAGTCTTCAGATTTATTTCAAAAGGCTGTGTTTATTTTGAAAACGGCTATAACGTACGTCTTTCATTTTCTAAAAAGGAATTAGAAGGTGTAGGTTTCTTTGTCTTCTCAAAGGTAATTGCAAGTTTATTGATGTCATTTACCTCAATCAATTTGCCTTTGAATATTGAATTAGTCGCAAATGAGCGCGGAGTTGTATATTCATGCAAGAGCTTAAACGACTAGTCAATAAATACTCATCAAGACTAAAACAGGGTAAAGGAGAGCCTGATTTCTTTTACCTGATGCGTCTTATTGAAAATCTGCGTTCTGATCTGCCAAGATTAGGTGAAGCTAAAGGTCCTGAGAATGAAGCTGTGCGTTTAGGTCAGATGCCATATCTGCGCTTTCCTGAGACCTCGCTTGCTGTCATTGAAGATGATCATACTCATCAGAACGAAGAGTTATTACTCTTAGTTTATTTCTTTGGTCTTTTAGGCGTGAATGGACCAATGCCTTTAGATATTACAGATTATGTCAGAAAGAGAACCTTTCATGATTATGATTCTGCAACACGCCGTTTTTTAGACATCATCAATCACAGATTTT
>ERZ808245.376-NODE-376-length-23570-cov-6.557899_pt1 | contig 23570 bp, 21 predicted proteins | sample MGYA00521243_ERZ808245 | MGnify/ENA primary metagenome ERZ808245 (study PRJEB31516, sample SAMN03275576) | gut metagenome | biome: mammalia-associated habitat; material: feces | host: Papio cynocephalus | place: Kenya | collected 2012-07-07 ... | reverse complement strand
ATTGGCTGGCGGCTGCGACGGCGATAAACGTGTACGACTACCTGCGTGTGCAGGCGAGCGTATTAGGGACATTTGTGAACGAGGAAGCCCGCGAGCGCGACGAGGCTCCGAATAAATACAAGGTTACGCCCGGGGTGTTCTTGTCGTACAAGCCGTTTAAGCGTATTGACTTGAAACTGAATGCCTTCTACAAACAGGCGTACCGCTATCCGACCTTCAATGACCTCTACTACACCGACATGGGCAACGCCTACCTCAAGCCCGAACTGGCGGTGCAGCACAACGTGGGTATCGCCTACGACTACCTGAAACCGAAGCGCGTCTTCCATCATTTCAACGTGTCGGTGGACGCTTACTACAACCGCGTGAAGGACAAAATTATCGCCTACCCGAAGGGGCAGCAGTTCCGTTGGACGATGCTCAACCTCGGGCTGGTGAAGATTCACGGCGTGGACGCGAATATGCAGATGACGTTGCAGTTTCCCCACGATTGGGCATTGACTGCCAAGGTGCAGTACACCTACCAGCGTGCCATTGACGTGACCGACCCCGCCGACACCTACTACGGCGACCAGATACCCTATATCCCGTGGCACAGCGGGTCGGCAATCGGTATGCTGACGTGGCGCAACTATTCGCTCAACTACTCCTTTATATACGTGGGCGAGCGGTACAACCAGCAGGAGAACATCATCTACAACCACACGCAGCCCTGGTACACGCACGATATGTCGCTGTCGGGCGCATGGCGCATACGGAAAATCCTGCTCAAGGCGACCTTCGAGATTAACAACCTGCTGTCGCAAGACTATGATGTGATACTCAACTACCCGATGCCCAAACGAAACTATCGGGGGAGTATTGTGATAGAGTACTGAGAGAAGTGAAACTGAATGTACGTAACATATTGATACTTTGCCTAATTGGGATAACCTTCTGGGGGTGTAGAGAGGATGAAATTGTGGTGCCTTCAGAGTACGAACTGCTGCCCGATATGGAACCCCGCGACATCAGCACGTTTGCGGACAACGAGCCCATCGGTATGTATCTGCTCAACGAAGGCAATATGGGCAGCAACAAAGCCAGTATCGACTACCTCGACCTCGTAAACGGCTACTATATCCGCAACATCTACTCTGAGCGCAACCCGAATGTAATCAAAGAGTTAGGTGATGTAGGCAACGACATACAGATATATGGCAGCAAACTCTATGCCGTCATCAACTGCAGCCACAAGGTGGAGGTGATGGACGCCAAGACCTGCAAACGCATCGGGCAGATAGACATCCCCAACTGCCGGTATATCCGCTTCAACCGCGGCAAGGCGTACGTGTCCTCGTATGTGGGACCTGTCGCCATTGACCCCGATGCGCAACTCGGTGCCGTCTTCGAGATAGACACCACCACCCTCAAGATAACCAACAAGGTCACGGTGGGCTATCAGCCTGACGAACTGGAGATTATGGGCGAATACATCTACGTCGCCAACTCGGGCGGCTACCGTGTGCCTAACTACGACTACACGGTCTCCGTCGTGGAGATGTACGGCATGAAGCAGGTGGAGAAGATACTCGTCGGCATCAACCTCCACCGCATACGCCGCGACCGGTACGACCAACTGTGGGTATCCTCACGCGGCGACTACGAGACCATCCCGTCGCGCCTGTTTGTGTTGCAGAAGAAAGAGCAATTCTCTTCGGATATGGTAGTTGGCGACACGCTCGATATCCCCTGTTCCGAGATGACTATCCTCGGCGACTCGCTCTATTTCTACAGCGTGGCGTGGAACAATCAGACGGAGGAGAACGCCGTCTCGTACGGCATCATCAACGTGCAGACGCACGAACTGCTCACCGACCATTTCATCACCGACGGCACAGAGTCCAACATCAAAATCCCCTACGGCATTGCCGTCAATCCTTACAACCGCGACATCTTCGTGACGGACGCCAAGAACTACGTCTCCAGCGGCATGCTGCATTGCTACGACACCCACGGCAAACGCAGATGGAGCGTCCGCACAGGCGACATACCTGCCCACATGGTGTTTGTGTACAAATAGGACTCAATGAAACGACCATACATCTACATATTTCTATTGCTCACGTTAGCCGCCTGCCAACCCGAAATCCCCATGGTCAACCTCGGCATCGACGAGGTCTATGCCATCGAGCGTATGCGTCCGCTTATCCTCCACCCAGAGTTCACAGGCGACCGCTACGAGTGGACTATGCCTGCCACGGACGGCACCGACTCCCTTGTCAGCACCGAGCGCGACTTCATCTTCTGCCAAGCCGACACGGGCGACTACTCCCTCCGCCTCAACATCATCGACAAGCACAACCCCGTCGAGCAGCAGATACGCATCGTCGTCTGGGAGGAGCAGGTGGCATACAGCCGCTACATCACCACCGTCTATGAGTACCGCCCCGCGCCCGGGCAGTTCGTCAACGAGATGCCCAAGTACGAAGAGGGCAACACCGCAGCCGACATGGCGAAGAAGGCACAGGAGTGCATCTCCGGCAAGAACGATGTCATGATTTCCCTTGGAGGCTTCGGCGGGTACGTAACCTTCGGCTTCGACCACAGTGTGGTGAATATCCACGGGCAGTACGACTTCAAAATCCTCGGCAACGCTTTCTATGCCGATGCCAATCCGCACCCCGAGAAGGGCAAGGGCGGCAGTTGCGAACCAGGCATCGTCATGGTCAGCCTCGACCGCAACCAGAACGGGCAGCCCGACGACGAGTGGTACGAACTGGCAGGCAGTGCTTACAGCCACCCCGATACAAAGCACCACTACCAAATCACCTACTACCGTCCCGACTCCGACCATGTCGCCACGCCCAAGAAAGGCTCACCCATCACCGACACCACCTATATCCTCTGGCGCGACAACTACGGCGGCGACGGTTATGTCATCAAGAACATCTATCACAAGCAGGACTATTTCCCTCGCTGGTTGGAGGACAGCCTCTCTTTCACAGGCACCCTCCTGCCGCCCAATGCTGTGGACGAATCGGGGCGCGGCAGTTACTACGTCCTCTATGCCTTCGACTGGGGCTATGTGGACAATCACCCCAACGACTCCATCAACCGCATCTCTTTCGACATCGACTGGGCGGTGGACACCAACGGCAACCCCGTCTATCTGCCCTGTATCGATTTCGTCCGCGTCTATACTGCCGAGAACCAGACTTGCGGCTGGATAGGCGAGACATCCACCGAACTGTCTCGCGCAGAAGACCTACACATCGAAGAATCTATATGGTAATATGAAGAAGATATTCCTTTTCGCAGCCCTTTGCTGCTTCACGCTGGCGCAAGCCGAAACCACCTACAACTCAGGCGTTTTCATCCTCAACGAGGATTGGTACGGACACAACAACTCCACCATCAACCACCTCTCCCCCACGGGGCAGTTCACCTACCGCATTCTGCAAGCGGCTAATCAGGACACGCACCTCTCATTGGGCTGCACCTCGCAGTTCGGTGCTATCTATGGCGACCGTTTCTACTTCATCTCCAAGCAGGAGCAAGACCCGGGCGAGGGCAGCAACAGTCAGTGGCGTGGCGGACGCGTAGTCGTGGCAGATTCCAAGACGCTCAAGGTTATCTACTCTATCCCTACTATCTTTGAACTCAACGGCAATTCAGCCGCCGACGGACGTGCCTTCGTCGGCGTGGACGAGACCAAAGGCTATATCGGCACCAGCAACGGCATCTTCATTCTCGACCTCGCCACCGGCAAGATAGGCAAACGTATTGCCGGCACTGAGAACCCCCTCATCACAGGCAATGAGAATAACTCCGACGGCACAGGTCCTCTCTACAACAACCAAATCGGCATCATGCTGCGTGCCTACGACTATGTCTTTGCCATTCAGCAAGATAAGGGTATCCATATCATCAACCCCGAGACCGACGAAATCATCACTACCATTGCCGGCTGCTTCTCCACCATGGTGCAGTCCAAGGACGGGCGTATATGGGCGGCACGCAACACCAATCCCGAGGCACTGACATACCCCTACGGCTTCAGCGGTACGGAATGGCAGGGCAACGAACTCCTTTGCATAGACCCCATCACCCTCAAGCAGTCCTCCGTCAATATCGCCCAAATTTCGGGTAATGCCGACCTCATCGTCGAACAGACATGGTATGCGTGGACGGCAGGCTCACTCTGTGCCGCACCGCAAGAGAACGTCCTCTATTTCACGTTCACCGACAATATATGGGACTGGTACAATGGACGCACGCATATATACAGGTACGATATTGACAACAATAGTATCGCCGAAATCTTCGACACCTCCACCCTCGGCGACTACTATATCTACAACAGCGGCACGCTGCGTGTCTCGCCCCACGGCGGTAACTTGTACGTAGGCTGCTTCAAGAACAACATCTCTACAAACGACTGGGCATTCTTCCAAATCACCCCGCAGGGGGAACGCGTAGGAGCCTACACGCCCATCCGCAACTACTGGTATCCTGCCCTCTTCATCTTCCCTGATGTGTTCAAACCGAAAGTAACCAACTTCACACCCGCCACCGTCAATGGCGGACAGACCATCGCGCTGCCGCTCAAAGGCATGGCTACCGACAAGGACAATATGGACGTCGCTATCACCAAGCGTGTCCTCTCCGTCTCCGACCCGTCGGCACTCTCTGCCGTTGTCCGCCGCGACACCTTGTTTGTCACCGCCATCACCAATGCCGAGCAGTCGGCTTCCGTCACCATGCGCTTCAACTCCAATGGTCAATTGGTGGACAAAACGCTCTCTGTCAATATCCGATACACTCCGACAGCCGTCACGGAGCCCGATGCTACCGTGTCCTTGCACACCGAGGGCAACCGCCTCTTCATTACGGGCATCACGCAACCCACCATGGTATCCGTATTTGATATGACAGGCGGCACCGTCTCCGCTACCTATGCTACCGGCGACATCTGTCTCCCTCTCCCACAGGGCGTGTACATCGTCCGCATCGGCACCCGCACCCACCGCATCCTCATCCAATAATACCGGCAGTATCCTTCGTTTCTTAACAATGATTAAGCCGTGTCAAACAGCAAGGGATAAGCAACCCATACGCAAGAGATAGGCAACCCATAGAAATGACATAAGCAAGCAAATAATAAAACTTATAAACAACATCAATGAAGAAATCTCTTCTCTGTATGGCAGCATGCGCATTCATGCTCCATACGCAAGCGTCTGCCACGCAGACAACACCTGTCCTTATGCCGCAGTTCGGCAAACAGGTCATCAATGTACAGCCCGGTGATACACTCACGTATCTCGACTACATGGGCTATGGTAAGATGACCGACCGCACGGCAAGCAGTGCCTTTGCCACCACCATCTTCCGTCCCGCACAAGAGGGGTATCGTATCTACATCGACTTCGACACGGTGCATGTGGTACAGGTTGCCAACAGCAATCCCTCTTGTCTCAAAATCTACAACGGCGTCTTTGATACGCTCAGTGTAACCTATCCCACAGCGTACACGGAATATACCAAGACCGTCTTCCCATATACCGCCAGCCAGTTGGATTCTCTCACAATATCTTCCAACGTAGGTGGTCTGTTCCGTCACAAGACCTACCTCTCCACCGACCCGACGGGTGCACTGTCCTGCTGCTTCAGTTTCGGCGGCGCACGTGTCTCCTTTGGTTGGAATGCCAAAGTGTATGCCCTGCCCGACAAAGCGCAAACCGTAACGGCAGTGGTACCCGACTACTCCAAGGTCGCTACCGACCTCTATGCGGGCAAAACCAATGTCAGTCTCGCTGCTTTCTCGTTGCTCACAGAGGGGGCTGCGCCTGTCGATACGCTGACCGGCATCTCTTTCACCCTCACCGACAAGACCGTCTTCGACCCTGCACTGCTGCGCCTGTACACAGGCAATGCCGAGCGCACCGTCCTGCCGACACCATCGCACCCATACACCGGTATCAGCACACAGATTGAGACCACCTTCGCAGAAGCAAACGGTGTTTACACCCTCACATGCAAGCAACCGTTGGAGTTGGCGGACAACATCTTCTGTATCGGTGGCGATGTCCTCTCTTCCGCACCGTGGGACGCTGTATCTGCCATCACCATCACATCTGTCAGCACCAAGAAAGGCTCGGTCTCGCTAGCAGCCACCACGCCCGTGGCACAGAAAGTACAAGCCACAGTCGCGTTGGAAGAGGGCAAGAACCAAGTCATTGACGTGAACCGTACCGACATACGCTTCTATGACAACGGTAGCGTAGAAAACAAATACACCAATCAGGCACAGGCGGGCTGCGTTACTTTCCGTCCTGCCACCACGGGCATGCGTGTGCAACTGGACTTCCTGACCATCGCCATCGCTTCGCGCGACACGCTGTGTGTCTATAGCGGCACCGAGACTACCGATGCCAACCTGCTCTACACGGGCAAGAACGGCGACCGTAATATACGTATCAAGAGTCTGGCTGCCGATGGCGCACTCACGGTTCGTTTTGCCACCAAGGCTACCGATCAATCCCTGTCGTCTTACAATGGCTGGGAGGCAACGCTCTGCGAGTTCGAGCCTAAGGATATGGTTATCACCTCGTCTGCCGTTACCAAAGAAACCGCTACACCGGTCTGCGGCACCAAAAATGTGCAGGTACTCCACTTCGTACTCAGTGCCGAGAACACCGAACAGCCGCTGCAACCCCGCGAGTTCGGCTTCAACACCAACGGCACTTTCGCCGCTATTGACAGCGTAAAACTCTACTACACAGGCAATAGCAGCAAGTTTGCCACTACCAATCTCCTTGCCGAGACCGACGTTACCGCAAACGAGTTCACCCTCACCCCCGCAGCAATGGATGCCTTCAAGGAGGGCGAACACCACTTCTTCGTTACGGCGGACATCAGCGACAAAGCCGCTACTGACGACCTTGTTGACATCAACATTGACCGTGTGGTATTCACAGACAATAGTTCGTATCGTGATTTCAACAACCCTGTCTCGGGCGTGAAGGTGCTGAACAGTATCGCATCCGTCTGCGACGAGCATACATACACCATCTCCGGCAAATGGCAGTTCACGCACACTGCCGCCAAAGCCGAAGACTGGCCTACCGTGGTGGGTGGCTACACCATGGAGATATGCGACCAAATCTCCACCTTCAAGCCTGCCACGGCAAATGCCAAGTTGCAGATGGAGTTCTCTTTGTTTGACATCTTCTATGCCAACGACCCCTACGGCTTTGACACCAACAAGGCGCAGTTTGTCATCTACAATGGCAGCAACACCGACGCTGACGTTCTCTTTGAGGTAAACGACCTCGCCTCTGCCACTACCCTTCCTGCCACGGTCACTTCCACTGCCGCTGACGGTTCGTTGACGGTCTTCTTCAATGCCAATCCCTCTTTCTCAGGCTACAACAATGCCGGCGGTTGGAAAGCCACCCTCAGCGAAGTAGGCGGACAATCCACAGCCGTTCCCGCTGTTTCGGCGGACAATAAGGCTGTGAAGTACATCACTCCCGACGGACAACTGCTTATCCACTGCAACGGCATTCTATACAATGCCTCCGGCATCCGAATACGGTAAGTAGTAGTTCATATATCCGCTTCATATAGTCTGTAATCTGCTATATGAAGTCTGTAAACACACTGCATTTAGATGATTGAAGGGCATTTTGTATGTTTGTATGCCTATGTCATCTGAATGCAGTGTTTTTTTGTATCCTGTATCGAACAATGCATAGCCCCACATGATAGGGGATTTTTACAGGTTTGTGCTGTTGTATTTGCATATATCGGATTTATTTCTTAACTTTGCGGTCCATATATGAATATATTTGTATGTCGAAGACGGATGTGAAGCGGTATATTAAATCACTGGATAGGAGTGCATTAGAGGAACTCGTGATGGACTTGTATTCGGCACGCAAGGAGGCGAAAGACTTCTTGGAGTACGCTATTCATCCGAATGACGACGTTAAAGCCGACCTGTATAAGGACATCATCTTAAAGGAGTTTTTTCCTCTTCGTGGAGAACCGAAGACGCGCTTTTCTGTTTGTCGTAAGGCTATACGTGATTTCCGAGCCTTGGACCCTCACCCTCAACTTATGGCTGATGTGTTGTTGTATCTGCCTGAGCAAGCGGCAGAGTTCGCAGATACGTATGGAGATTTATGGGAAGCCTTCTATGATTCTGCCTATAGCAATTTCGTAGCAGCGATGAAGTATATTCAGGCGCATGGTTTGCAACCGGTATTTCAATCTCGTATTGAGCAACTCCTGCACCATACCGAACGTTCCGGTTATGCCTTCCCCGATATGATGCACGATGCTTACTATGAGTATGGCGATGGCACCCCACTTGGGCACTGATACTATGGATAATGTTTCTGAATGGTCTTTAACGAAAGATAGTTAACGATAAATTAACGGCACTTAACGGAGAATAATACCCGATAATGTTTTGATGGTTCTACAAGGGCGTTAATGGAGCAAAAGAAATTAATGGTTAATTGGTGGAAATTATATGTTTATTTTAGAGGATAACAATGGCAACCGCAATAGAATTTAATCACGTCAGCAAACAATACCGCTTGGGGGTAGTCTCCACAGGCACTATCGCCCACGACCTCGACCGTTGGTTCCAGACCACTATTCTGCGCCGTGAGGACCCCTATCTGAAAATCGGCGAAATCAACGACCGTGCCTCCAAGGGCAACTCCGAATATGTTTGGGCGTTGCGCGACATAGATTTCAAGGTCGAGCAGGGTGATGTGGTTGGTATCATCGGCAAGAACGGTGCGGGCAAATCCACACTCCTCAAACTTCTCAGCAAAGTTACTGCGCCCACCACAGGCTCCATCCGTGCCCGCGGACGCATAGCATCATTGTTAGAGGTAGGCACAGGCTTCCATGGCGAGATGACCGGTCGTGAGAACATCTATATGAACGGTGCTATTCTCGGTATGACCAAACAGGAAATCACGTCCAAACTCGATGAAATCGTTGCTTTCTCCGGCTGCGAACGCTACTTGGATACGCCCGTCAAGCGTTATAGTAGTGGTATGATGGTGCGCTTGGGCTTTGCAGTTGCCGCCCATTTGGATCCCGAAATTTTGGTTGTGGACGAAGTTCTCGCTGTCGGCGACGCGGAATTTCAAAAGAAAGCCATCGGCAAGATGCAGGACATCTCCCACGGCGAAGGTCGCACCGTCCTCTTCGTTTCCCACAATATGACGAGCATCAAAAGCCTTTGCAAACACGGTGTCATACTCCAAAACGGACAACTCATTGACCAAGGCGACATCGCCCCCATCGTCACTCACTACCTTCGTGGTGATAGCGCAATTGATAATCATAAATCATGGTCAGAACCGCAATACAAAGGATATGGCTTTGAACTCCTCGAGATAGGTGTCAGGGCAAAAGGAAAGGATTATACGGAGGTAATGTATATTACAGATGAGTTGGAGATAGTTATGCGTTATCGTCTTACAGAAGATAAACCAAAATTTTGGATAATATTGTATGTGAAAAATGAACAGGGCGAGCGTATTTTTACAACAACAGGACTAAAGCGTTGTTACCCTGAACATCATATTGCCGGAGAATATGAGCAAATTTGTCATATTCCAAGAGATTTCTTTAATTATGGCACTTTTGCATTTGATATACGTGTGGGGGATAAACCTGTAACTGCTCATGATAATAGGGAATTGCAATATGTTACAGATATTATTACGTTTGATATGCTGAGTGTTCCAAGAGAAATGGGTGAATGGATGGGACGAGAGCCGGGGGATTTAACTCCTCAGTTGGAATACACGGAAAGAAAACTGTGAGTAGTATGAAAGTCCCTGTTCTGTTGATGGTTTTCAACCGCTTGAATTGTGTTCAAAAAGTATTTGAACCGATTAGGCAGTATCAACCAAATAAGTTGTATATTGCTGCAGATGGTCCTCGCAAAGATTGTCCTGCTGATGTTGAAAAATGCAATCTTGTTCGAGAATGGTTACTGAATAATATCGATTGGCAATGTGATGTACACACATTGTTTCGGGAAAAGAATGTAGGATGTGGTTATGGTCCGTCAGGGGCTATATCGTGGTTCTTTGAATCGGAAGAAGAAGGTATTATTATTGAGGATGATTGTGTGATGCATATTGATTTTTTTGATTATTGTGCAGAATTGTTGGAGCATTACCGCAACAATAAACAAATCATGGCAATCAATGGTTTTAGCCTTCAATCGCATTCTTGGGGAAGAGCCTCTTATTATTTCTCTATGCAAAATTCCGGCTTTTTGGGGTGGGCTACTTGGCGCCGTGCATGGCAGTATTTTGATTTTGATTTAGAGGGGTATAACCGAAATTCCATTGAGCATTCAATGCATTATTATAACGCTACAAAACAGGAGATTAAGTGGTGGGGAGACATCTATGATAATCTTAAGAAAGGTATATATGGAACATCCGCGTGGGATTATCAATGGATTTTTACTATATGGAAACAGCATGGATACACTATTATGCCGAATGTGAATCTTTCCTATAATGTGGGTTTTGGAGTAGATGCCACGCATACAACGGGGACTAATGACCCGATTGCGTGCAGGGAAGTGGAACCTATTTTACCATTAATGCATCCTGAACATATCTCTTATTGCCGTGAGGCTGATTTGTACTATCATAAGTTGTACTATGCACCTCACCAAATTTCTGTTCCATGGTACATAAGATTGAAACGCACTATCAAGAATAATAAACTATTTAGAGGGCTGTGCTGTACCTTCATTGAACGTCATATGTGTTGTTTTTTGGGCATCAGACACAAACGGTATAGAAACATAAGAAAAAGTTGTGTATGCTAGAAAAATATCCTACCTTTGCAAACCAATATATTCATCTTACAAAAAGTCACGATTATGATTAGAAAAGTTCATTTTGAAAATATAGTCGGAATTGAGTCATTCTCAAACGAAATTCCTTTCCCTGCAATAACAGTAATCATAGGAAAGAATGATGTTTGCAAGACTAGTTTATTGAAAGCATTGTATGTTTCTGCAAAATCGGCAGAGCGATATTCATTATATTCTCAACACAATAATGAACAAAACTTGGAACAAATTATAGCCAAATGCTTGTCTGGGGTTTATGGACGAACAAAAAATGGCATTGGCGATATCGTGAGAAAAAATGGAACTCCACACCGTTTGACGTTTTCTGTGGAGTATGATGTTCATTGCCCATTCAAGAGTATGGGGTTTTCGTTTGGTCAAGATGCAAGGAAAGAATTGAAAAAGAGTAATGTTAATTTTGTCCTAAGTGAGCAGACTGAGTCTTGCTCTAATGCGATTTTTGTGCCTGCAAAAGAGGTTATAACAGCATTCCCTGCTATTAAAGCAATTGTAAATAGGTATTTTTATCCGGGGTATGATGACACTACAATGGACTTGATAGAAATGTTGGATGTGCCGGAAATAAATGCTCCCATTGAAAATAATTATGGGCAGGATATGTTTTCGTTTTGTGAAAAGGTTAGTTCAATGTTTGCGGGAGAACTTAAACAAGTTAATAGTGCCGAGCGATTTGTTTATAAGAGAGGAACGCAAGAGTTTGCTATGTCTATGACAGCAGAAGGTGTAAAGCATATCGGAGTGTTAAGCACATTGATTAAAAACGGACAATTGACATCAAATAGTGTATTACTTTTGGATGAGCCTGAAGATAATCTTCACCCTAGCGCAGTTCGCCAATTGATGAAAATTCTCGTAGGACTAAGTAGGTGTGGAGTACAAATATTCTTGACTACGCATAATTATTTTGTATTGAAACAATTGCAGATAGAGGCTTGTCGGGATAAAAGCAGTATCCTGTGCTGTTCACTTGCTCGTGGTGAAGACGGAACAATAGAATCAACATTTGCAGATCTGCGTGAGGGACTGCCTGAGAACGATATTATTAAAGAAACTTTGGCAATGTATGATGAAGATATTGAATTAGAGTTTCATAGTTGATAATTATGTTAGGTTTTGTAGAAAGTGGGATAACGTTAGACTTCCCAACACAGATGTGGTTTCGATTTGAAAAAACAGAACCCTATAAGTCTTTGAGCCAATTCTCATTCAAAGAAATGGATGCATGTTGGTTTGATGATACATTGGCAGGAAACGAAACATTGTATTCTATAGAGTTGAAAGATTTTTCTCATGCAAATGCAGTTGAGGAAAGCAATGTGACAAAACGGAAATATAACATTGTTAAGAAAAATATTGATGCACTGCAGATGTTATTGTCAGCGGTATTCGAAACTGATTTTGGACGGCAATTGGAACGGCAATTTCAGGTAGATTTACACTCCACGAGTATTAAAATTGTACTAATCACAATTATCAATGTTCCATCAGACGATGCTCAAATGGTGATGGCTTTGAAAGATGAGTGTCAAAGACTTCTCAAGCCGTATTTGCTTATATGGGGATTTGTGGATTGCCATATTTTAACCTATGAGCAAGCAAAAAAATATTATGGAACCTTTGTCAAGTGACATATATAGCATGAGATACTATGAACAGCAAGCCTTATTTTGATTCCTTATTCTTGCGCCGTCTTCGTCGAGTAATAACCCGCATTGTTCCTGAGGCACCATTGGAAATGTCTTTACAGGCACCCGACTATGATAGAGAGTGGTGGACAAATATCTCTGATGAAGAATTACAAATCTATTTGTCTGACCTTATCATTAGTAGTAAGCCATTTTTGTTGACTCGTTTTGGTTGTGAAGTATTGAAAGCGGCGATAGACGTAGATAATAAACCTAATTTGTACAATATCTATCGGTATGTTACGGGGCGTACTGACGCGATAGGAATACAATATGGTACAGGGAGTATTTTGCCCAATGCTGGCTTTTATCCAATTACATATAGTGCAATACAGAAATACGGACAACTGATATTAGATTGTATTCCCAAAATTGATATATTAGCCACTATAATGTACCAAGACCGCTATTTTGCTAAACAATTGGGCGATAAGGTGCGTTGTTCTTTTCCTGCTTTGGAGCCGTTCCACTTTGAGCATCCATGGACTGCTGCATTGGAGAATAAAAAAGTATTGGTTATACATCCGTTTGTCAAGACCATAGAGTACCAATACAATAATCATCGGGAACAACTTTTCGACAATCCACGTGTGTTGCCTAAATTTGAATTGCAAACATTGCGTGCTGTGCAAGTGAAAACTATTTCAGAAGATCCGTATGATACCAAGTATAAAACATGGTTCGATGCGTATGAGTTTTTGAAAACTGAAATAGATAAACGTGATTTTGATGTTGCAATCCTTGGCTGCGGGGGCTTTGGAATGCCATTAGGAGTGCATATAAAGGCTATAGGAAAGCAAGCAATTCATTTAGGGGGGGGGCGTCCAATACCTCTTTGGAATAAGGTCTCATAGGGGTGATAATTTGCCTCATATCGCAAAGTATTATAATGATTATTGGATACGTCCTTTTGATTCCGAACGCCCTGTTCATTACCAAAAAGTTGAAGATGGTTGCTATTGGTAAAGATAAGATGTAACATCAATAATAGAATGTGTAATTCTAAATCAGTTTTTTATGAAAGAAGAATATGAAAAGTTGACATTTGAAGATCAAGAGTCTGATGTTTTGGTTGGTATACCCAAGGAGGAACGTAAAATTGTTACTCAAGCGTATGATAAGAGTGTTGTTGATATTGTGCGTATGATAGAAGAGAACGATATTCGTTTGGATCCAGAATATCAACGTAACTATGTCTGGGACAATAAAAAGGCTTCTTTGTTGATAGAATCTCTAATTCTCAATATCCCGATTCCTGTGATATATGTATCTCAAGAAGAGAATGGAGTATGGACGGTCATAGATGGTTTGCAGCGATTATATTCTCTCAAAAGATTTTTTGACGGGGAATTCAAACTTACGGGTTTAGAGATATTATCTGATTTGAATAAGTGTGATATAAATACATTGGATACAAAGGCTGCCCGTACATTACGAAATGGTCTTTTGCGTGTAATAATGATATCAAGTGACTCAAACGAAGAAATCAAATATGATATTTTTATGCGCTTGAATACAGGATCGGTACATTTGACAGAACAAGAACTTAGAAATTGCTTATTTAGAGGTTCTTTTAATAATTTATTAAAAGATTTATCGCGAAATGAGATATGGTTAAGTTTGTTAGGGTTGAGTAGTCCTCATAAACGCATGGCTGATAGAGAGTTGGAACTTCGTTTTTTTGCATTAGTTAATTCATGGAAACGAGAGCAAAATATTATAGAGGGGTATGCTGGAAAAATGAAACCATTTCTCAATGCATTTATGAAAAACAATCGGCAATTATCTACAACTACTAAACAGCAATGGAAAGAACAATTTGAAGAAACTATAGATAAGGTTTATTCTGTTTTTGGTGAAAATGCCTTTAAACGTATACGACAGGGACAAGATGATTCAAACGAAAAGTCTATAAATAGAGCAATTATGGATGTATTAATGCTGTCTGTGAGTTACTATTCCAAAGATATATTGGTTAGTCATGCTTCGCAAATCAGACAAGAGTTTAATGCATTAAAAGATAATGGTGATTTTCGAGATAGTTTACAGAAAGGAACATCTGATACAAAGGTATTGACTTATCGTTTGCAAATGTGGTGTGATAGTTTGGATAATATCTTGAAAGCATAAAATATGGATAGTATAGATGATTTTCGAAAACGACTGAAAGAGATTGATATATTAGTTTGCTATGCTCGACATAATGCTAAAGATATAACGAAATACCAAATATTCAATAAAGTGGCAATTATACTTCTGATTACGAAATTTGAGGTTTTTGTAGAGAGTTTTGTGGACGAACATAGTAGAAAGGTGTTGGAACAACATACTAATATGACACTTCCCAGGTCAGTAAAGGGGCGTTATATAGAGACTGCTGTTGCACGTGCGTATGAAAAGAGAACTATTGATAAAAAAGAAGAAATAATCAAGAACCTATTGTGTTTGTATAGTAGTCAGGAGGAAAAATTATTATCTCTAATAGGAATACGCCCCAAATTAACCTTTAGTTTAGGAAAGCATGGTCAAAACGAATTAGAGGAAATGTTTAAATGTCATGGTATGGAACGTTTTATAAAAAGTTCGGAAGTGCTTCCTCTCTTAGGGAAAATAAACTCTATGATTGCTATACGAAACAACATCATCCATGAAGATGTAACTCCTTCTTTGACGCACATTGATGTTGAGCAATATCAGCAGGCTTTAATTAAACTTATTGATTTGTTGGAAAAAGATATAGAACAAAATGCACAGGAGTATTATAACAAAGGCTAAAGTGTGGAAAGGAGAGAATGAACTTACAAATGAAACTTGTGAATAAAATATGCCGCAGAGTTTTTTGTTGGGTTTATCCCGAGTTCAGTTGGCTAAAGAATCCTCTTTATGATTTTGCCCAACTTCGCTCATGGGAGAGTAATGCGCATAAAGGGAAACATGTGGTTGTAGAGCCTGTTGTACATCTTGACAATGTAGAATTAGGAGACTATACTTATGTGTCTTACAATGGGCAAATATCTTTTACTACAATTGGTAAATTTTGCTCCATAGGTCCGAATGTTTGGTGTGGTTGGGGGGTGCATCCGGTAAATGGTCTTTCTACAGCCTCTATGTTTTACTCGCAAAACAAATTAAATGGAGTTACATTATCTAAGGATAACAAAATTACAGAACGTAAACGTATCACGATAGGTAATGATGTATTCATAGGGGCAAATGTTACAATCTTGGATGGCGTCACAATAGGTGACGGTGCCGTCATAGGTGCGGGGGCTGTAGTCTCCAAAGATATTCCGCCTTATGCAATCGCAGTAGGTTCTCCTATTCGGGTGATTCGTTATCGCTATTCGGAAGAGCAAATAGCCGCAATGTTGCGTATTTGTTGGTGGAATCGTGATGAGCGATGCCTACAGGATGTGTCTGATATGTTTTTTGATATAGATGCTTTTATTGCCAAATATGACCCACTTATACACAACAACGAATGAAACTATCCATTATTACCATAAACTACAACAACCTATTGGGCTTGCGTAAAACGATAGAATCTGTTTTTGCACAGACCTATTGCGATTTTGAGTATATAATCGTTGATGGTGCCAGTACGGATGGTTCTAAAGAGTATTTGGATATTATCAAGGCAAATAACAAAAAGGATAACTTACAAATTGTCTCCGAGCCTGATACTGGTATCTATAATGCAATGAACAAAGGTATTCGTTTGGCTAAGGGGGAGTATTGTTTATTCTTGAATAGTGGTGATTTCTTGGTCGCACCAGATGTCTTGGAGAGAGTATTTAGCCAACTAATTTATGCAGATATTCTTTGCGCAAAATGCAATGTTTCCGATAAAGGGAAAGTGATATGGACTAGTAATCCGCCTCAAAATGTGACCTTTGGTACATTATATTTTGTCGGTTTGGCTCATCAATCTACTTTTATTAAACGCGCCCTATTTGATGTTGTCGGGCTATATGATGAGACATATAGATATAATGCGGACACTGAGTTTTGGTATCGTGCAATAATCATTCATAATGCTACTACGCAACGTGTTGATGTGATTACTACAGACTATAATTTAGACGGTGTTTCTGCCACGCATAAAAATGATTTGTCATTTAAAGAGGAACATCGGCGTATTAAATCTAATCCGCTGTTTGCTAAATTTATTCCCGATTACGAACAATGGCGTCGTGAAAAATCTGTAGTCAACGAATATGTATGGATAAATTCACATCCGGTTTTGCGCAGGTTATTGCATTTGATACATCATATTGTTAAATAAATTCTTCTATAAATACTATCACTATGAAACAATCATCAGTTCTTTGGACTGCGTCCTACGACTTATTAATTGCTTTGTACGCAAAATATGGCAATACCAAGCCAACTAATGAGGAGTTAAAGGCGTTGCTAGAAATAATCAAATCTGCAATGAAGGAGGATGTAGAGAATTGCAATGCCGTCCAAGATAAACTTTCTGCAAAGATTACAATAGATGCATTTTGTAAATTAACAGAAACAATCTTAACACAAGAGTGATAGTGTGGAATACACTGACACATTTCGGTTAGTTGTACGGTCAAATAACTATGTTTAAGGGCACAATAAAATCAGTTTGTGATATGGATAACATAAATGAACAGGGACAGAAATATTACGTCAATTCTAAAAATATTGCATATAAAAATAAATATGTGTGTTGGATAGATATAATGGGAACTAAAAATACGATGCTAGAGTCTAATGAAATTGCTGCGAATTTTATTCTAAGGTTTCATCAGGCTGTTTTGTCTATGAAAGAACGGTTTACAGATATGAAATATTATCCAGTAATGGATGGGGTTTATATTACAGCAGAAAAATATGACAGAATGCAACGTATGCTAAAGGAACTTTTTACTGATTTGGCGACCGTGTTTTGCCAGCAAAAAGCGAATCGTCATCGGTTTGTGATAAGGGGAGCCATTGCATATGGAGCTGTAATTGATGGATCTTTGATTACGTCAAATGTCTGTCAAATAAGTCCAAACTATAGAAAACTAATGTTGCTCGGACTACCTGTAATTCAGGCGTATCAGTCAGAAAAAGAAGCACCACCATTTGGTTTATATATACACGAATCTGCAAGAATACCCAAGAACTTTCAGGGAAGATATTTTATTTGGTTATGCAATGATAGTAGTGGTATAACCAAAAAATTGCATAAATCAATCAATTCATACTTTAATTGGTGTTATGCTTATAGATTGTATCTGCAGTTGGATGAAAGTAAAATTAATAGATATAAAGAACAAGTAAAGGAGTTCTTTGGGTGTTTACAATGGTCGCCCAATCGAAATAATATGTGAGGTAGTTCTATATTGCAACATAATCGGAATTTCTTTTGTCGTGAGATATAATTAAGGTTGTTTAGGCTTTTATGCACATCCTTTTTGTTACACATTATGCGGGTTTTTATGGAGCCAATAAATCGATGTTGGCTTTGATAATGTTGTTGCGTGAACGATATGATGTTCAGGCAACGGTGTTGTTGCCCCATACGGGTGCGATGTGTGACATATTGGAGCAAAATAACATTCAGTATGTGGTATCCCATTATTATTGGTGGGTAAATGATAACCATGGTCTCTTTCAAAAACTGCTCAACAAGCGCAAACAATTACTTAACCATTGTCATCTCCCTCGTATATTGAATGCATTAGGAAATCGACATTTCGACATGGTCTATTCCAATTCTGTTACGATAGATATTGGTATTTTTATTGCCGAGCATCTGCAAGTACCTCATATATGGCATTTCCGTGAGAGTCTGGTGCAGTTCAATCTATCTCTATCTCTATCTCTATCTCTATCTCTATCTCTATTGCGCCGCCCTATCAATAGTGCGTATATACTTATCTCACAATATATGATGGACTATTACCGTCCGTATCTGCCTGCAGACAGAATGCATTGTATCTACAACGGTGTCTCTCTACCGCAAGGCATAAGCAGGCAGCAACCTAATCGGTTGATAAATCATTTGAAAGTAGTATGTATAGGGGTGCTATGCGAACAGAAGAACCAACTGGAACTACTGCGTGCGCAGGCAATTCTGTACCAGTTGGGCGTTATTATTGAGACATTCTTTTTAGGTTCAGTCAAAGCCGATTACCTGCATCAGATGCAGCAGTTTATAGAGCAGAACGGTCTCGCTCCTTATGCTCATATTATGGGGCATACAGACGATGTTTATACTATTATGCAGGATATGAATGTGGGAGCCGTTTGTGCGCACGATGAGGCTTTCGGGCGTGTTACCATAGAAGAGATGCTAATGCGAATGCCAGTGGTTGTCAGTCAATCCGGAGCAAATGCAGAGTTGTTGAGACCGGGTAAGGATGGCGTGGTTTACCCTCTTGGAGATACAGAGGGACTGGCAGAGGCATTGCATCAATATGTGGAGAATCCTAAATTATTACAGGAGCAGGGTGATAATGCATACGAATATGCAACGGGGCATTTCTCTGCAGAGCAAAATGCAGAACAGATATATCAACTGATTACAAATCTCAAATAGCAAAACTAATATGTGTGGAATATCATCCGTATATCGTTATACAAACACAACCAAAGAGGATGTGCGGCGCATTAAGGCGATGAACAACTCAATGCGCTATCGCGGACCAGATGACGAAGGTGTATGGCAGGATGAACATTATGTAGCGGGGCAGGTTCGTCTCTCTATTATCGGATTAGAGAAAGGCAAACAACCTTTGTATAATGAAGACCAATCTCTCGTTTTGATATGCAATGGCGAGATATACAATTATGTAGAACTAAAGCAACAACTCATTGCCAAAGGACATCAATTTATGTCCGAGAGCGATTCGGAAACGATTATCCATCTCTACGAGGAGTATGGTGTGCAGTGCTTGCAGTATCTGCGCGGGATGTTTGCTTTTTGTTTGTATAACATAAAGACGCAAGAGGTGTTTGCTGCTCGGGACAGGGTGGGAGAAAAAACATTGTATTATGCAGAAATCCCTTGTGGGGTGGTGTTTTCTACCGAATTGAAAGCCATCTTACAGCAGTATATAGAACAACCTCAAGTGGATATACAACAGTTGATGGCTCCTATCCGCTATACAGGACCGATAGATAATGAGAAAACCTATATCCGCCAGATCAAACGTTTGGGAAATGGAGAATATCTGCTGGTCAATGCAAAGGGATGTCGTCGCTATCCATATTGGGACAGACATCGTTTGCGCGATGTAGTATCTGATATTTCGTTTGATGAAGCCAAACAAAAAACGGAGGCATTATTGCGTGAATCCGTAGAATTATGTTTGCGCAGCGATGTGCCAGTTGCTGTGATGCTGAGCGGTGGTATAGATTCCAGTTTGGTGGCAAAATTCGCCAAAGACAGCGGACACGAGGTGCACACCATTACTGCGGGCTACAAGGGGGCATTTGATTGTGATGAACGCAGTGTGGCAAAGCGTTTTGCCTCAGAGCAGGGATTTATCTATCACGAGATAGAATTGGACGAATCTGATTTCAAAGATTGTTTTGACGAGTTTACACAGTATATAGATGAACCTGTTACAGACGCGGCGGCTTTAGCACAATGGGCACTTTATAAGAAAGTGCGCAGTCTTGGTTTCAAGGTATTGTTAGGCGGTATGGGAGGCGATGAGATATTCTACGGCTATCCTTATTGGAACAGTCTCGGAGAATCGTATGCTATGCGACGCTATCACGAGTCTTTATTCCCAATCAGAAAGCATAAACAGGAATACATCCGTTTCTTGGCACATAATTGGCATGAAGTGTTATATGCCAATCATCCATACGAGATTAATGATAAATCGTGGTGCTACTGGATGCGTGATGACTATTACCGCTTTGCTGCTGATGCAACCTGTACCAACGCAGGGGAGACTTTTGATATCAAGGATACCAATTTGAATATGCCGTTCCCCAATGTGCCGTTGGGACAAGAGATAGACGGAGTGTATGATTTTCAAATTGACAACATAATGACCCGTGCTTATCTTTATCTTTCCGACCGTGAAGGTATGGGGAATTCTTTGGAGATACGCAGCCCGCTACTTGATTATAAATTGATAGAGTTTGTGTCGTCTCTACCAATGGCGGTAAAATACAAACACGGTGTACCCAAGTATTTCCTCAAAGAGGTATTGCGTGGTATCATTCCTGATTACATCTTGTTTGCACGCAAACGCGGCTTCACACCGCCGACGCCATTTATCAGTGATGTGGTCAAAAACTATCAGTATAAGTTCTTTGATGCATCATATAAGTTCTATAATTCTGTATTGGCGGACAGGGTCTGCTCTTTACTCTTACAATAAAAGGCTATGTTTACTACGCCGATACTACTTATCACTTTCAACCGTCCAACCCATACTCGTCGTGTATTGGAACGGATTTTGGAGACACAACCTAAAGAACTCTATGTGTTTCAAGATGGTGCACGCGAAGGAAATGAGAATGATGCACAGAAGTGTGCAGAGGTTCGTCAAACTATTGAAGAACTATGGAATAAGTATATATTATCCGGTTCAAAAGACGTGAAGCAAGGTAATCCGACTATACATCGCTATTATAGTGATGTGAATCTCGGTTGCGGCGCAGGACCGGCGGTGGGTATCAATTGGTTTTTCTCACAGGTAGAGCGGGGCATTGTAATGGAGGATGATTGTTTGGCACATCCCGATTTCTTTGGCTATTGTGAGGAACTTCTTACCAAGTATCAAGATGATGAACAAGTACAATTCATCAATGCCGCACTATATCATAATCTTTGGCATTGTAATGCATCGTATGGCTTTTCCCATTATATGGTAGCCGGTGCGTGGGCGGCATGGAGGCGTAGTTGGCAAGGTTTTGATTTGGATTTACATTCTCTGAACGCGCGAAAGTTCCGTCGTCAAGTTCGCTTGCTTACTGGCAATCGGGCAGAGGCAGATTGGTGGTACTACAAAGTTCTTGAGATACAACGGGATAAGGAAAAGAAAAGTTATTGGGATTATCAAATGCAGATTCTTATGTTCCTGAATAATGCACAGACTATTCACCCTGCAGCAAACCTAATCTCCAACATCGGTTTTGATGCCGAGGGCACTCATACTTTAGCCAACGACGGGCGAGGTGATAAGGAGACATTTCCGATATTGCCATTGGTGCATCCACAGGATAAAGCAGTTGATTTGTCGTTGGACGCTCAATGCTTTGCCAAAGCACAGCCAACTGATTGGTGGCATGATATGCTAAGCCGACTATATCGGGATATGTTGTATTCCAAAGGATTATCGCATTGGTTATTAATGCAGTACAAGCGTTTGAAACATAGAAAGCGGGGCTAAACCTTTGCGTTGCCAGAATAAAAATATTCGGCGGTTTGGCATAGTTGTTGTAGTAGTTTCGTAAAGTTTGTTTTATAACTAATTGGTTCTTTTGTAAAGTGTAGTTTATGAAGATAACAAAAGATGTCATCTATAGATGTGTCCGAGACAAACGGGACGAGATAGAGAGTGCAGAGGTTGTCCATCGTCCATTCTGTTTCGAGGACGCTGCCAATTATGTGATGGTGGGTGTGCGTCATGTGGGTAAGTCATATATGCTCTATCAGCGTGTCAAACAACTGCTTGGTGAGGGGCATGGCTGGGATGAGATACTATTTGTGGATTTCGATGACGAGCGCCTATCAGAATTTACGACAGATGATTTCAATTTATTGTTGGAGGCGCACTTGGAGCGGTATGGCAAACGTCCGTATATCTTTTTGGATGAGGTGCAGAATATTCCCGCCTGGGACAAATTTGCCCGCCGTTTGGCAAATGAGAAATACCATGTATTCATTACGGGGAGCAATGCAAAGATGCTCAGCAAAGATGTAGCAACCACATTGGGAGGGCGCTTTCAAATAGTGGATGTATATCCTTATTCGTTTCGTGAATACCTTGACGCTAATGGGGTAGTCCTGTCTGCGGATTGGCAATACTCTACGATAGAAAAGAGTGAAGTGCTTCGGTATTTCAGAGAGTATTTTGTATATGGCGGTTTGCCTGAGATATTGAATTTCAAGCAAAAACGCTCTATGTTGTCCGGGTTGTACCAAAAAATTTATTTGGGTGATATTTGTCAACGAAATACTATAAGGAATAGCAAAGTACTTAATTTGATTATCAAGAAGTTGGCAGAGAGTGTAAAACAACCCATCTCCTTTAACAGACTGAAAAATGTGGTGGTATCTACGGGATGTCAGACGACTATCCCGACGGTGATTGATTATACCAATTATGCAGAGGATGCCTGGCTATTGCTCCCCATAGAGAATGAACTTGCCAAATTGGCAGAGAAAGAATCCAATAAAAAGTATTATTTTGTGGATAATGGTATTCTCAATTTATTTTTGATTGATGACGATACTTCTTTGTTAGAGAACTTGGTGGCTATTCATCTTTGCCGCTTGTATGGTCGGGAAAATGTATCGTACTACAATGCGGGTAAGGAAATTGACTTTGTCGTAGAAGAACAGACGTTAGCAATACAAGTTTGCTATTCTATGGCAGATTCTGCTACGTACGAACGCGAGGTGACGCCTTTGCTGCAATTTGCAACCAAACACCCTGGCTGGCGGCTTCTGATTATTACGTATGATGAGACATCTACAATAGAGCAATCCGCTCATACCATTACGGTTCAACCCGTGTGGCAATGGATGTTAGAAGAAAAGTAATCGTGTTTTGTTTATGCCGAAAAACTCACTTGTATAGGGGGCGAATCTGTGTTTAGTACATATATATATTGAAAGAGGCTGTCTAACAAGTATCGTTTGGCAGTCTCTTTTCTGTAGAGTATGGTTGTGTATAAAATATAAAAGTTGTGTGTATAAAAAAGGGGACTAATAGACATTTCTTGTACCTAAAATAGGGGTAGTATGGTAGTAATAAACA
>ERZ808245.369-NODE-369-length-23813-cov-3.434170_pt1 | contig 23813 bp, 25 predicted proteins | sample MGYA00521243_ERZ808245 | MGnify/ENA primary metagenome ERZ808245 (study PRJEB31516, sample SAMN03275576) | gut metagenome | biome: mammalia-associated habitat; material: feces | host: Papio cynocephalus | place: Kenya | collected 2012-07-07 ... | reverse complement strand
CCACTATATATTGTGATTGTCAAGTCTGTAAAGTCTATATATAGATATTTCGGGCAATGTATAATAATTATTCTAACGACTTCATTATGCGAACCACAGTGTCACAGGTATCATCAAAGGGAATGTCTGAGGCATAGTCGAACTCCTGCTGATACTTGACCCATTGTTCTTGCATAACAGCACTGTTCTTTACTCGCTCCATAATCGGTATGTATCCCTTGACTATTTCCGCAGAACCTCTTTTACCGCATGTGGCAGCAAGAGCTTCTTTCAAGGAAGGCAAGTCGATGTTATGGGCTTGCAGCTTTGTCAGCACATAAATGTCATAGTAATCTCTCGGGCGAGTATTCTGATCCGAACGGGAAATCACTGTTTCCAATTTTTCTGCTAAAATTGTTTCGAGGTTATATGCCAAAATGGAGATGCTGCGATCTTCGAGCAAAAGCTTAAAGCTATATTCGATTTCTCTCGGTGTGATCTTATCTCCTGTGGTAATATCCAGCTTTAACGGAACAGCCAGAGGCGGATAGTTGGCTGTCAGTGCCACACGATAGCCGGTATACTCATCGCCTTCACGGATCTCTCCAATTTGGCGAAAAGCAAAAGTAACATCATCGTTTAACTCAATAGCGCAGATCTCCTCAAACATTTTGCGAACAGTTTCCTCATTTACGGGGTAACCTTTAAGAGTTGCATCCATATCCATAGTTGCTCTTGTGTCCAACCCGACCATTGCAGCAATCAGGAAACCACCTTTGAGAATAAAGTTATTTCGATATTTGGATACAGAGACTCGCTCAAGCAGTCGTTCAAGCATATAATTCTGCAAAACAAGCTGCGCAGAAATGTTCTTTTGCTTCGCCATATTTTTGAGGATGGCTTTTAATTGCATTGCGTTTTTCATAGTAGTACCTCCAAGTAGGAACGAACTTTTCCGCTTACCCTAAAAAGTTTGGAATAATCCGAAAGAAGTGCGATATTTTTATCGGGAAGCTTTGTGTATTCCTTAAATGCCTGCGTAATCAGCTGAATATCCGCTTGATTGCTTTTTTTGAGAATATCGCATAAGGTACGCTCCCTGTTATATACCCGGACAATATTGTGAGCCGGGGTTTCCGTTTCCGTTAGTCCCACTTCATACAGGCTATCAATAACCTGGGAACATCGGACATTTTCCTTCTTGACGCTTGTTAAATTGTATGTCGCCGGAAAAGTCATACAAAATTTGTTTGGTGTGCGATCGGTCATATTCCATAAGAATAAGGCAGTATCACAGGAAAAAACGCCTCGCTTAAATCGATTCTGAAAAGCAAAGAATTCATCGTCCCAAACCTCCGGCAAAACATACACGCCGCGTCCGGACCGTTCCAATTTGCCTGTATCGGTCAGATATTTTAAGTTTCCTCTTGAGATGCCGGCTTTTGTAACCATAGCGGTAGTGACAGTGCCGTTATTCTCATGAGCCATTTGTAAAATCATTTCAGTCTCCTTCATAAAAGGCACCTCCCAATCTTGTTGACTTTCTCGCTTATTATGATACACGAATTAAGCATAAAAGTCAATAGCACGGCGAAAATTCGGGCGGTGTTCGGGAAGTGCCTTTTAATCATTATTCAGTTGCTTCGGCAGCAAACTCACCCAACTCCTCATACCCGAGAAAATGATCCGAGGACATAGCGGAATTGAGATACTCGCTGCCGAGAGAAATGTGCTGCGTTTCCTTGAAATAGAACCGATACCGATAGCCGATCTTTACCTTTGACTGCTTACCGAGCAGCATAGTAGACTCGTTGCCGTTGCCGTCCATAATTTTGATTTTACGGTATTTGCGCAGCGGCTTTGGGACAATCGAAACGCAGACGCCCTCGACGGTCTCGTAGCTTTTATCGGTGATGATGCGGTAATAGCTCAGCGCTCTGCCGGCGCTGGCCACAAATACCGCAAGGCTCAGAAACAGCATAATCCGGTCCTTCAGTATGAAGCACATCGCAGCGCCGATCAGCAGGCATCCGACTCCGATGATCCCGGTGAGAAACAGCTTCCGTCTTAGCGGCGCCGGTGTGTCTTTTATCTTACCCATGACTTACATCCTTTCAAAAATGATTTGTTTTCGCAGGTACAGGTTGGCTACGGAAGTGATGACCGGACGGCACTGGGGCAGGAAACGAACGCTGCGGGAGATGTTTTCACTTGTTGTGTATTCGTCGTGATAGAGCGTATCGATCAATTCATCCTCGCTGCCGAACGCAAAGGTATTCAACTCCGCACACTTGATCATTTCCGCCGTGGAAAGTATCGCTTGGTTTGCAAGCAGCATGACCTTCTGTTCATCGCTGCTCCGCTTATCTCTGCGGAAGATCTGCTTGGTAACAGCATACGGGATATGTTCAAATACCGTCAGCCGGATAAAGGAGATCAGCCGCAGGATCGGACTTTCCGAGATCGGCACAATATACAGGCCGGAAAGCAGGTCAAACAGTGCGTCTGCACCGAGCTCGCCTTCACCCTCGGCAACCAGGCCGCGCCGTACCAGCCGCTGCATACATTCCGCGGCAGAACGGTGCGTCATATAGCCGGTTTCCCGTGCCTTGTTTTCATACAGCGTTTTGATCTCATCGTCAGAGAGGATACGCCAGTTCAGAATTGACCAGATCATCATTTCCTGGATGTCCAGAATGTACTCCTTGTTATTCATAAGCACCATCGGGCAGCGCATATCCCGGTTTCTTCCTTTGAATTGCATCCGTCCGACTGCGGTATATAACTTCTTCATGAAACCACCTCATTTTTTCGTTTATTCTTCTTTTACGACTTACGAGCTGTCAATTTCAACAGAGCGGTCAAAATACTGCATAAAATCGCGGTTTTGCTTTAACCGTCCGGCTGCTCTGGAGATCCACGCACCCACGAGATTCGGCTTGACCCCGTACATTTTGGCAATCTCCGCACCGGACAAGCCCTTGACCTTCCATTCGATCGCTTCAATACCGAGGCGGGCAGTACCGGTATACTGCCGCTTGCAGTTTTGCAGCAGCATACAGATGTCCTGCTCCTCAAGCAGCTTGTCCAGCGTGTTGTCCTCACTCGACAACTGCTCTATGGAAAGCCCGCCCTCCTCCGGCTCACTTTGGACCGGAAGTGAAATATGATGCTTTTGCTTGCCGCACATCAGACGGCAGTATGTACGAAGTCCGTTGGTAACGACCTTTTCGGCGTAGGTCGCAAATTTGATGTTGCGTGTTTCATCAAAGCTGATGGCCGCCTTGCACAGCCAGATGCAGCCTTCTTGGTACAGATCGTCATATTCAAAGCCGTAAAGGCTGTCGTTGACGATAATGTTTTTGTGGATGGCGTGCCGGACGACGCTCAGGTTTTCCTCCGCCAGCTGTTGCTGTCGGCTGTTTAAGGTCAGGTTTTTCATTTGGTTTCTCACTCCTTTCAAGCGGCGATTCTTTGGTTTTCCAGCGCCTTGTTGCACTCGATGATCAGGCGGTCGCACATATACTCGCTGAATTTAGCGATATGCGCCTGATCATCCGTCAGTGCCAGTTTTCCCTGCCTCCACTTGTAAGCCTGCCACTTTGTCATAAGCCCGGATTTCCACATCCAGTCGAACGCTTTGTGTGCCTGAATCCGTTTATTGCGCAGATCGCCGTTGGCGAGCGTTCCCATCGGCTCCTTTGTGCGCTTATGAGCGCCTACATAGGAATCGCATCGGGGATAGCGGTCACATACATACAGGTAGCTGTCCGGCACTTTTGTTGCCGTGCCGTAAACTACGGAAGCGGGGCGAAGCGATGCTTTGGCACCGCAATAGGGACAGTGGATTTGTTTCTTTTTCATTCGGTTCAACCTCCAATACTTTCTTTTTGCGGACATAACACGCATTAGGTGCGCTGGTCCTCCGGAATGACCTGCAAAATGCTGCAGGTGTTCGGGTCGGTCACATTCCAGACCAGCCAGCTATGAAACAGCTTTTCAAATGCCTCCTTTGCGATGATGGCAGCGCACTCGAACTTATCTACCTTGTCGCCGGTCATCTTTTCAAAGAGCAAGACCGGCAAAAGAAGCGGAGCCCCTTCGGCATCGGCAGTCAGCAGATGACCGCCGCAATCGGTACGGCCATAGTGGCATTCGATACAATCTACATTGGGCACGGTCGGTGCCGTTTCCGTCGGCTCTGTTGTGGGCGGTGGGCTTTCTGCCGGATCCGTCTTTTCAGCAGGCTCAGTCGGTCCACCGGAAGCTGTGTTTTGTTTCGGCGTCTTTACGGAACTGTCGGAAGTACCGCTTTCCGCCGTGGATACAGCGGTTTCTTCCGGCACTTCGGTAGTTTTGGCAGGCTCGGACGAGGGTGCCGTGCTTTGCTCCGTTTCTTCCTCCGTGGGAGATGTGATATGAGTGTCCTCCGAAGGTACAGAGGATGCTTCCGGTAAAGCCCCTTTGCCGCAGCCAGCAAGAGTCAGCAGCAAAGCGAGCAAGACGAAGATGGTTTTGCGCATAAAAATGACCTCCTTGTTCGGAAATTTCCGTCTTGCTCTTTTTATACGACCTGCGCTCACCGTTTTTCAACAGCCTACAGATGCTGCTTGATAATACGGGTGATGATCCCGACCGCCACGCCGCGGTCTTCATCAATGTGCGTCACGGCAAAAGAAACATCGTCTTTCTTGCCGGGCGTGCGCCGGTCGAGGCAGGTGTGGGCAATAGCGTTAGCTCCGTTATTCAGTCGGACATATACCACGCCCTTATGCACATCTGTCACCTTGCCGGCATACTTGCTCTGCACCCGACACTGCTTCAGATAGGTGCGGTTGGTGTTTTCGGATACGCTTTTTACATCGGCACGGATGGAAAGCTCCTCCAGGCTTTCACGGTTGACCTCCAGAATGCGGACGAGGATCTGATCTCCGACAGAAAAACGGTCGTTGGCATCCCCAATCCAATCCCAGGACAGATCCCGTGCCATGATCGAGCACTCCACGCCGAAGGCTTCGATGCGTACTGCCTTTTCCGCCACGGCGATCACACGGGCCTGCACGGTGCGTCCCTCATAAATGCGGTATGCGCCGGAGGCATCCTGGTTCATGTAAAAGACCTGCCGCTTTTTGAGCATCGCTTCCTTGCGGCTTGCCACAACGGTGCGTGTTTTCTGATCCACGCCCTTTACGATGAAGTCGATCTCGCAACCCAGCATATTGCTGAGCAGCTTGTTCTGGCGGCGGATCATTTCGGTATACTCCGTGCCTTTGAGGTTCTTTTCCAGCTTCACGAGCATTTCCTTCAGCGGGATGACTACACGAAAGCCCTTGTAATCTACAACGGCGAGCGTTTTCCCGGCTTCCGTTTCTTCCACGCCGCCGAGCATTCCGGTCAGGATACGGTGCGAGCGGTTGGAAGTCAGGATCTCGTGCCATGCGGCATCCATCTCGTGTGTCTCGGTCGTAACTTCACCGCCGACCTCCAGCGTCAGAATAGGATCTGCCTTCGGCTTATTCTGCCGATCCGCTGCTGCGGCTTCTTTTTCCTTTGCGGCGGTCTCCTTGGGGGCAGCCGGTTGAAACTTGGGTAAAGCTTCCTCGTCCACGGCATCCGTTTTCTTTTTGCGGGTGCGTTTAGGCTTCGGCGGTTCTTCGACAGCCGGCTCGATCGGCTCGGCAGATACTTCGGCGGTCGGTTCGACGGGAACAGGCTCAATGTCGGTCACCTCCGCAGCGCTTTCGGTCGTTTCCACCGCAGCGGTAACTTCCGGATCTTCTTTTTTCTTAGGCATAGGTTGATTCCTCCTTTAGTTTTTGGACATGATACTGTCTTTGTCGGTCGGCACCACATTGGATGCCGACACCTTTTTCTTTCCGCCCGGTTTTTTGATCGGTGCAGGCGTTATTTCTTCCACCTCCTTCGGTTGCTGTTTTTGCCACTCGGGTATATGTGCAGAAGCCTTGCAGGCGATCATCTTTTTGCTTTCCGGGTGCTTTGTGTAATCGCATTTGTCCACCTGCAATAGCTTGCGGCCTCGAATAATGATGAGTGCCTTGCTGATTGGCAGCCGCAAGACCTCATCCATCGTCAGCAGCTTTCGCTTGCCGACGCCGCTGGTCTCTCTGTATTCCGGTGTGTAGTTGGATATCCGCCATGTGCCAAGCTGCTTTGCCTTGCTCTGCACATGCACGGAAACCTCGCCAGAGCGGTCGCTGATATATTTTGCTGTCAGCTCATCCACGCAGCCGAGAAAAAGCTGCACATCGCTGTTGCCGAGGATCTCCTGCCATTGGTTCAGCGGGTATCGGTTCTGAAGTCCGGCAAGGTTCTGGAACACGCAGCTCATGCTGATGTTTCGGGAGCGTATCACGCTGATCTTTCGACTGAGGTCGGGAATAACGCCGCAGGCCGTCAGCTCTTCACCGAGCACATGAACGGGGATAGGCAGCTTACCGCCCTCGCAGTTTTTGTCTGCATACCGCACCAGCTTGATAAAAACAAAGGACAGAAACAATGACGATAAAAAGTCGAAGGTACTGTCCTGGTCACTGGTGATACAGAAATAAGCGCAGGGCTGCTGCCCCGGCAGCTCCATATCAATCTCATCAAAGGCGGTCATATTGCAGATGGATCTGTTCTGGAATACCTGCAATCTTGAGCCAAGGCCGATGATCACGCCGCTGCGCACGGTGTCGGACGCCTGCTGAAAAATGGCGTAGGGGGCTTTTGCCGGATTCGATGACGGCAGCATGTTGAACAGGCTGTTCAGCTCCTTTTCATCGCAGTGGGTCAGCAGCCGATAGACCTGCCCGATATTCTTCCTCTCGGGCGGATACCCCTGCTCCACATAAAGGACTAACGCTTTGAGCAGATTCATCTCAGCGCTGTCCCAGAAGTGGTCGCCCCGTTCCGAGCCGGTGTTTTTGATAATGACATCGCAAAAACGCTGTGCCATCAGCTCATCACCCTCGATCTCCGCAAGGCAGTTCCATGAGTCCGAATTTTCCGGGCACACAAGGTTGAACACCTTAACGGTATGCGTCTTGCGCAGCAGCTCGCTTGTTTTTTCATACAGCTCGGATTTTGGGTCGCAGATGATCAGCGATTCCATTTTGCCGTCCTTGCCCGGAACGGTCGCCTGCAAAATGCGGTTGATACAGTAAGCCCTCGTTTTCATACTGCCGCTGGCACCGTATACCGCCACGTTTTTGTTGAGCATACTTTCCTCCGGCATACACACATACCGCCCGTTCAGCAATCCGAAGATCGTGCCGTTATGGTTTTTAAGGCTCGTTCTTAAATCAAAGATCTCCTCGGCTTCCTTTTCGCTCATAAAGCCGGATGTGCCGTAGGTGCCTTTCTTGGAATAGATGAAGTTGCGGTCCTTATCGTATTCGCCGGTTTCACTGTAGCCCATACGCATGACCATAACGATGAGCAGCGCCAGCGCTCCCGCACAAATGAGAATGCCGGCTATGCCGTATGGCATGGTAAAAATGGCACGCAGGCACTCGCCCACGCTGAAGGACGGCATTGTGGGTGAGGTCCCGTTGCCAGGTGTTCCGCCGGCAGCCTGCCATTCGTGATAATTGCGCATAAACTGAGCAATATATCCGCCGCCGTAGAGCAGACTCAGCAGAAGCGGCAGGAGTGCCAGCAATATGCCAAACAGTCTTTTCTTCTTACTCAAAAAAGCTCCTTTCCCATTTTTCAAAATCAATGGTCTGAAATTTTACCCGGTCGCTGCAATAGCGTTCCAGCGCTTCCCGCTGAAAGTCAAAGCAGATCAGCGTGCCGTACTTGTTCTGCAGCTGCAATGCCGTGTCGAACCGTTTGATACGGGGCAGGTCGCAGAAGAAAGAGAGCAGCACCGGCTCGCCGTTCCGGTCGGCGGCGTCACATTCCAAGTTGCCTGCAAAATCACATTCGTACAGATCAGCATACAGAATATCCGTGAGCCGTTCCGTCAGCGCCCTGCTGCATAGCAGGCTCAACAGCCGTTCTCCCTTGCGGTCGTTTGTAAGAAAATAAAAATGCTCATAATTTCCGTCGAGAATAAAATACTGCCGTCCTTCGTTCTCTTTGAGAATGTCATAGGCTTGCTCCATACCGTCTGCCAGCAGAAGTCCCTGTACCGCCTCGGGCGGATACTGGTGCGGCAGGCGCTCCCGGCACAGCACCGTTTTCATCAGCGCCTTTGTCCGCATTTCGGATTTGTACTCCCATTTCATTAGGGAATTGCCGAGGTCATAGACCACGAACACATCAGTAGGGGTGAGCAGTACGCCGACCGAACGGGCACCACGGATCTTGGTAAAGACCGTTCCCATCTCCTTGATCTCCCGTGAGTTATAAAAAGCCGGAGCCGTTATGGAAAGAAAATCGGTTTCCGCCCATTCGGGAGAAAAGACATCCGGCTTTTCATCTCGAAAAATCAGCACCCCGGCATTTTTCATTGTCAGTGTCGCCTCAGCCACACGGTGAAGGCGCAGTCGGCGTGTGATCTCGCTTTTCACCAAATTGGTCTCGGCAGAGCCGGACAGCGAAAAGGAAAAGCGTTCGGGATCAACACGGCAAAGGGCTTTCTTGGCCGGGGCCGTCAGCCTGTATCCACGCACACCGTCACGGTAATAAGTCCGCAGCAGTTTTTGCGATTTAAGAGTACGGACAACATTCAGCTTATAACTGTCGCCGCCAGGGAGTCGGCAGAGTTGATCGGCCGGAAGCTCACCCGATACGGCAACGAGCTCAAGCAGCGTGTAGCCCACCGTCTGCTTATCCGGCAGACCGTTTGTGCAGCGCATAGCGCATCACCTCCTTTTGCTTTGAATATTACCGAGGTTGCTGATAACCCGGGTAGTTTTTCGGCTTCGGCACGGCGGAAAAAGCCTTGGTTTACGGGCATTTTTACCTTTCCGTGCCGTATCGTGAAATTTTCACCCGCCAACCGCTAAAAATCCGATATGGTTTTCAAGCTCTTTTCCCGTTCATTCAGCCACTTCGGGAAGTCTTCTTTTGCCATTACGGAAATGCGGGTGCAGTCTGCTTCACCGATCTCCGTTGTGTTATAGGCATCCACCAAAAGGCCGGTATCGTCTACCATGATGAAAGTGGACAGCACATCCAAAAGCTGCTTGAGTTCCAGATTGTCGTAGTCCCGCACCCTGCGGTTATGGAATTTCTCGCTGTAAATATGCGAGAAGCACACAACGCACTGCCGGAACCTTGGCAGTTTATTGTTGTCCGAATACTGACTTAGGGTGAAATACAACGGATCAATCAGAAATTCCGTGCTTTGCCGCTGCTTTCGTTTGGGCAGCAGGCACGGCAGTGTGATCTCCAGCATATTCTCCTGCGCCTGAATGCGGATACCTTGCACCACACCGGCAGAAGCGAGATAGGTTTCCTTCCGTGTGGTCGTTGAGCCGTATAACAAATGCCGCATACGGCAGGCGATGAGTTCGCTGCGTAATGCGGCATCGGTAGTCAGCATAGCGTAATTGTCCGGATAGTTTTCTATATCCGTCTTTTCGATGGCACAAAGGGTGTTTGACAGCTTTTCAATGTCGCCCTTGATGCTCCCGATTCGTCTTGAAATACTTGTTCTGTCCAATGCGGTCCTCCTATTCCTGCTTATAATATTGAACAGTGCCAGTGTCCATATCCACGGTGCAGTATGCTGTCACATCGGGGATGTTCAGCTTGCCGATCTGCTCGGCTCTTTCTACGATGACGATGCGCTTTTCCGCATCGTCCGGCTGCTTGGCAACAGCGTGCTCGATCAGAATTTCGCTGCCTGTTTCTACATAGATGACCTCGTACAGCTCGCCGTCGGCAATAAAGATCAGTTTTACCGGAAAGTCCGTGGAAGAGTGGTAGTCCACCCGGTCGATAAAATCCGTCAGCACCCAAAGCGCCGCCAGCATTTCGTTGTCGGCGTGGGCTTCGGTGCCATCGTGATATAAGCCGGAATGTTCGTCCCGAAAGATTCGTCCCTGCCTTAGAAAAAAGGACAGAAGATTATCGATCTTTTCTTCCTTTCCCGGATAGAGCCGCAAAAGCTGGTCGTGCCGCATATAGTGATAGGTCGTGATATTCCGCAGCATATCCGCAGCCTCTTTGCTGTATATCTCTGCTCGTGTTTTCATTTCGGTCTCCTTTCTATACGCATTAAAAGCGTATTAAATCCGCAATAGCGCCTTAATGCGTATAAATTCCGTGTTCGGTCGGTGTTACCGCTTTTTCTGCTCGACCAGTTCCTGCAGCTCACGGCGGTCGGTCGTAATCAGGCTTTTCTCCAAGTCGCTGCACCGAAACTCGACCGTGATGTTATTGTTGTTGGTGCTGATCAGTCCGTTGCCTCGCTCAAAGTGCGTGATTTCCATGACCTCCGCCTCGGACAGATGTAAAATACTCTGCACCCGCTGCGCCTCCTCGTCTTCAAGGTTGAGGACGATCTTGGTCTTACAGTTGTTGATGATGCCTTTGCCGTATTTTCCGTCATCGAGAGCGAAAAAGTCGTTGAGATCCTGCGTAGCGAAAACAGCGCTTCCGCCATAGCCACGGATGATCTTGGCGATCTCCAGCACAAAGTTTGCGGCAAGTCGGTTGGCAGAGCCGCCGATCAGCGCCCAGCATTCGTCGATGAAGATGGTCTTTTCCACGGTGCGGTTTTGCTTTGCCTTATCCCACACATAATCGAGCGCCACGAACATTCCCGCCGTCAGCAAATCGCCGGACAGCTCGGAAATGTCCAGCACCGTATATTTGTTATCCAGGTTGACATTGGTGCGCTGGTTAAAGGTGCTTGCCGAGCCGTGTACCAAGCGGTTGAGAATATTCGCCAGCCGTTTGGTTTCGGGTGCGGTAATGAGAATGTCATATAGGTCACCCAAAATCGGCATCTCTCTGTAACGGTCAGGATCATCCGGGTCTGTGAGCGTGTCATTGTCGTGGGTGATTCCCTTGGCGTTGTAGGTCTTGATCAGGGCCTCGTCCAAAAGCTGCCGTTCTTCGTGGGTGATGTCGGGGATCAGCAGGCTGAAAAAGATGTGCAGCTGCTGAATTTTGGCGGCAAGCTCCGATTTCTCGATCGGAGCACCGTCCAACAGCTCATCCACCGACCGATCGGTCTTGCGTATCTCCATGACATTGATGCAGTTTTTCGATGCCGGAGAGATCTGGATAAACTCGCCGCCCGTATTACGGCAGGCACGCAGAAATTCGTGTCCTTTCAGTGGAGCAATGATGAATACCTGGGTGCCTTTTCGCCGCATTCGCAATGCCATCAGCTGCAAGGTGAAGGTTTTACCTGCGCCGCTGGTTCCCATGATCGCAATGTTGGCATTTTTATAGGCTGCGGAATTGAAAATATCCACGATCACAAGGGAATTGTTGTATTTGTTGACACCGAGCAAAATGCCGTTATCGTCGCTCAGCTCATAAGCGGTAAAGGGATAGCAGCTTGCCGCCCCGCTTGTCAGCACATTGCGCTTGGAGCGCTCAAATAGGTGCTTCTCCGGATTCGTCAGCGGCAGCGACGACAAAAAGCCTTGTTCTTCCCGAAATGAGCAGGGCACGATATTGAGATCCTGCGAGATAAGCAGCTTTCGCATTTCACGCTCACGCCATTCCAGATCCTCGGCGTTGTCGGCGGTCATCGTAATGAGGATGTTCATATAATAAAAATCCTCATTATTGAAAAGCCCCTCCTTCAAGAAGTACCCGCTGCGGATAGCACCGTCCAAATCATCAAAGTCGCTGTTGGTATCGCTGGCTTCCCGAATCTTGGAACGGTTGATGCGAAGCTGCTGACCGAGCTTGTTTACCATACGCTCCTTCGGCTGACGGGTTAGAAACAGGTCGATGTCGATCCCGTCGCCGGCATTGACAAGCAGACTCAGCCAACCGGCTGCAACTTGGGATTTGTAGCCGTAGGACGGGATCAGTAGATATGACCGATATTGTCCGTCTACGCAAATGTACTTGGCGTGGGTAAAGTCCAGTGTGCGCGGCGCCAAAAACTCCGTACACGGAATGGCGTCCGTATCCTTTCCTGCTGCGATATAGCCCGAAACGACATCCTGCACTCTTTGCGGAAGCGGAATGTCCGAGCTTTCCTGGCGGCAGAGAATGTTATACAGCACATCTACCGTAAATTCGTCTTCGTTTTCCGGTGTCAGCACCTCATTGCCGCACTGCTTCAAATAGTTTGCCGCCGTCCTTGCGGCGGTTTGCAGAGAGGCAATAGCGTCGGCTTCTTCATTGCTGCTGCGCCGCCCGATCTGCTCATATTCAAAGGCAACAAAGAAACGGCGGGTAGTCGCTTCACGGGAGCCGATCCGATTGATGAGCTTTAGGTAATCCTCCTGTAAGACCCGACAGTTTGGATCGGTTTCAGCTTCCATTTCACGGCGGACGATCTCGGTATGCTTATTGAGGTCCGCACGCTTTGTCAGCACCTTGAACTGAATCTTGACCGGACTGATTTTCAGGTAGCTGATAAAGGAGTAGATAATGCTCCGCTGTTCTCTGGTGCTTCGGAGCAGAAAATTGATCGGTACTACCTCGATCAGCTTGATATACCGGTGATCCTTGGTATAGATAATGCCGTTTGCGATCTTTTCAATCGGCAGATACTCCGCTACGGGATTGAGAAAGGGCGAGTCCGCTTTGCTCCTGCGGTGCGGCTTTTCCTGTTTTGGTGTCTTGGCCGCCCGGGGGGCTTCGGTATGCTTTTTCTTTGCCGACCGCTTGCGAATAACACCGGCGATCTCCGATAGCATCGACTCGTTTTCCGGAGCAGGCTGTTTTTCTTTTTTCGGTTTCGGCTTCTTCCGTTCCTCTTTCGGCTCCGTCTTGCCGACCACACGGCGGTTCTTGAGCCACTTGAAAAAGGCAATAACATACGAAGAAAGCGGCTCGCCGGCAACGCCCATCAGCGCAAATAAGGCAAGCGGCAGCGCCGTCAGGCAAAGAATGATAATACGGACGGTGAGTGAAAGGTCAAGGGAGAATACCGGCACGCCTACCGCTGCGGCAAGTACGCCGGCTTCAATCACATTCCGTATTTTGAACATCCCTCCGAATAAGGTGCTGCCCTCGATAAAATTCGGAGGGATGATGTAGGTATCGTGATGTTCACTGTTTTTGCTCATCAAAACCTCCTTTTTGTTTTCCGGATTCTTTATCGGTGATGCGATATTCTTCCTGCGCCTCGTGCCAATTTATCTGAAACAGGCACATGAACACGCAGCCAAATGCACCTCCGATAAGAAACGCTATTGTTGTCCACATGATTTTCCTCTTTTCTATCCAATGATCCAGAAAGGTCCGCCGGCTCCGACGTGGGTGCTTGCCTCATTCAGAATGATGGACAGATCCCACTCCATACTGCTTCGGTCGTAACTTGCCGGATCGGCTACAAGTATTTTCCCATCCTTTACGCCACGCAGGACTATAAAGTGGCCGGAGCTTGTGAAATGCCCCTTCAGCATAATGGCGACTACCAATTTACCGTCAGCCAGAGCGTCTGCAATTTTCTGCCCGTCCGAAGCCGAGCAGCCCTCAACATTCAGTCCCCACGCTTTTGCGGCGGCAGGGATCAGCGCATGATAAGAGCCGCTGCCCGAACACCAATAGCCGTTTTCATACGACCATCTTGCCATCTCGATGGGGTCAACGGTATCGTTTGTCAGCGAGGAAACAACGATCGACATCGCCGTAGGCCCACAGCCGTAGCCGCCGATATTGTCAGTGCCATACGGTTGCCCCGCATAGCGTTCGTCCAGCTGATTGAAATAGACGACCTCGGTTTGTCCGTCCGTAAAGCGGATATTGCCAAGCGAAGAAACCGTTGTATATCCGGCAGGAAGCCCCTGAAACATACTGTCCCCGAGGAACAGACTGAGGTTATACGCATAATCGTCGGCAAGGTCTTTCTGCCCGGCGGTCAGATGGAATACCTCATCAGCAAAGTAGGCTTCACCGTTGTAGGAAACCGTATAAACGATCCACTTTTCCGTGGTTGTTGTTACGGTCTCCGTTGTGGTTTCTTTGCCGGTAGAAGCGTCCACCGTTACCGAGGTCGTGACCGTTTCAACTGTGCGTTCCTCTTCCTTTTTGGTATAGGAATAGAGCTTGTCCTTGCCGCTGCGCAGCATGGATTCCATATCCGACACAGACACAGCGGCATAATCCTCATTCTTTGCCGCACAGTATTGTCCGACAAACAGATTGGCGTTAAAATTCGGTGAGCTTTCATAAGGGTTTATGACCTCTTTGCCGTCAGCGGTACAGGCAGCGTAATCGTTGTCTATTGCGGTCAGCGTATCGGTAAGCGCCTCGGACAGCACACGGCTTACGGCAGTAGAAATCTCGGTTAGATTACTGTCGATAGCCGCACTGCTGTTCATAATCGGCGTATCGGGGTCGGCCGGAGAATGGGAATTACCGAAGCCTCCGAATATGATTCCGGGGAGCATACACAGAATGAGGATTGGGATCATCAGCACGGCGGTCGCCGCAATGATGACCTTCCCGACAAACTTCCTATTTTCCCACGCAAAGCCGGCAACGGCGCCCCACACACCTCCGGCAGCCGCACCCTTGGCAGCGCCGGCGATGGCTTTTCCGGTTTTGACAGCACCTCGCACCGCTTGTGCGGCCTGTGCGCCTTTCTGCAACGGTTCAGCAACCGGACGACTGTTATCTGCCATCAGATTTTATCCTTTCGCCGGGGAGCTTTCGGCAGCCTTTTAACAAGGCTTTCCTCATAGATGATACTGCCGTCGTCTGCTTTATGAGGCTTTCGCTCTACGGTATCCGTTGCATATTGCTTATACCAAGAGGTGCCGTCCGTAGCCGTGACGGTCGTGTATTCTCCTTCGGGCGGCATATACTGGTCGGTGTGATACATTCCCATAGCGATGCCCTCCGGGTGCTCGTCATTCGTTTCGGTTGCGAAGATATGTCCGCCTCCGATCTCTACATCGGAAAAGGACGGAACACCTTCCGCATCCGGTCCGAGCGCCGTATATCCCATATAGGACATAAGAGAGTCCGCAGCGCTTTCACCGGAAATAGAGCCGGTCGAAGCAATATTGCCGGTTGCGATCTTACCGATCACGCTGTTGGCAAAGCCACCGCCCTTACCGAGTGAGGAATTGAATGCCATACCGCCGAGGCCACCGCTTTTTGAGCCGTTGGCATTGTTAATGGCTGTGTTTGTGACCTTTCGGCTCACAACGCCGGAAAGCCCGCCCTTCATAAAGGTGTTGCCACCGCCGGAGCTCCTGCCGGAGCCGCCGACTTTACCTGCATAATTTTTTGCCACTCCGATCCCACGCATAGCGATCATCGCCTCAGCCAGCATAGAGCCGCCGGTGTGTCCGACATTGATGCCGAGAGAGGACATAAAGCTGTCGATCTTCTGTGACACCTTCAAAAAGGCGATCGCACACAGAAACCATACGAACAGATTTCCTGTAACGGCTTCTTTTCCGACAGCGTTTACCTGATCCTGTACTTCGCTTTCGGTCAAAGCAAACGCCGGAACGGTCGTCAGCGAAACGGTCACGGCAACGGCAAGCAGGATAATGAGTATTTTATGTTTTCTTTCCATCGTTCCTCCTTAAAGTGCCAAAGGGTTGGAGAGGAACTGCCCCACCATACTGGTAAAGAGCCGCAGGCACCAGGCGTTCATCAGCAGCAGGAATACCTGTCCGCCGAACATACGGCACCAGCTCTTAAAGATGTTGGAAGTGGTCTGCGATGCGCCCATAGCAAAGGCGACCGGTGCGGTAAACACCAGCACGCCGAGCAGCACATAGCGCTCCGCCGCTTCAAACAGCAGCTTGATGTAATTCCAAGCCGGAATCAGTATGAGGATCAGTGCGATCAATGCTACGGTGCCGCTTGCACATACGCCGAGTATCGTCAGGAAAACGGAATTGAAGCTGGCAAAGTCAAGCGGCGGCAATTCGGAATTGAGTATCCACTGATAGGGCGTTCCTCCGATTTTCAGTATGATATTTACGATTTCGTCCGCAAAGTAGGCCAGCAGAATAAAGAGTATGGAACGGATGGAAAGTTTCACAGGATCTTCCGCTTCAATGCCGGCGGAAAGTCCGTAATTCTTAAAGAGCTGCCACACCCAGTTAAGCAGGATAAGCCCGATTGCCAGAGCGACAAATATTTTATACATCGTTTCTGCCGCAGGGAAATACCGCTTGAAAGTGTCCATATTACAGCCCAGTGCGCCCAAAACTGAGGTGTTGATAATGTCCAGTCCGTTCATGACCTGTTCTGCGATCCACTCTACGATTCCGTCAAGTATGCCCAAGACATCGACCTCCTTTCATTTCGGCGGGAACGGTTATCCGTTCCACTTGCCGCCGGAGAAGAAGGGAGTGATATAGGCCATAATGAAGCCGAGACCGTTAAGGATCGCCCAGGTGATGATGATACGCTTCAGCCAGGCACGGGCTTCATCCACCGTCCGTCCCGATTTGGAGAAATTCATCATCAGAAGTGCAATAGCGGCGGTCACAACGGCGGCAATGGTGGAGATCGTGAGGATCTGCGTATACACATCCTTCATGATCTCGTTTGCCTTTTCCCATACCGTTGTCGCCGCAAAGGCGGGCATCGTATTTGCCGCCAGCATAGTGATGCTGAGGAAACCGGCAAAAAGAAAACGCCCCCAGTTGACATGGCGGCGCTCCTTCCGGTCCTTCGGCTTTGTGGTTTTCAGTTGATTTTTCACTGTGTACCTCCTTGAAAAAAATACTAAGCCGCCCCAAAAAATAGGACGGCTTGTGCGGTCGTGCCAATCAGGGCAACAAAAAACACCATCGAAAAAATGGTGTCCGTTTTGCCCCTGTCGGCACTTGATACAGTTTTGAGCATACACATTATAGCATATACGGATTTGCGCCACAATAGCAAAACGCTGCCAATGTACTGCCATTTACCGCCGATTTACTGCCAACGCTATTTATCGGGGAAAAATTGCTCCAAAAGACTCAAGCTATCCCGGGAAGTATAGCCCCACAAGATTGAAGAAAGAGCCTCAACAGCATTCTTTCGCCTGCGAAAAAAGGTGCGTTCGCTGATGTCGGACACATGGGGTCGGATCATTTCGATGATCTCATCCACGCATCGATATTGCTGGGGCGAAAGGTAGCTGTAATAAAGCAGCCAATAGTACATCTCGCCGTGCTTATGCTTGTTTCGCATGATATTGACCGAGGTTTCCAACAGTTTCAGCATTTGATAGCTTTTTTCAATGCTTCTAGCCTGTTCTTCGATGCCGTTATCCGAGAAATCCACACCGGCAAGGTAGATGGACTCCAAAAAGTCCTCGATACTGCTGCCGACCTCCATCTGAAACCGCCGTTTGACCTGCTGCACCGACAGCTCCAAGCCCCACACCACATCCCGGTATTTTTTTAGAAGCAGGTAGGTATCGTGAAATCTCTGATCTTCCGGCGTCTGTTCCGATTGCTTTTTCATCAGTCACACCTCCTCCACGGTTACGGGCGACAGCCGCACCTCGAACTGGAATATCTCTGTGGAATCCTTGCAGGACAGCACAAGCAAATAGCGATAATCTTTCAGCTTCCTGAGATCACAGACACGAATAAATGCTTTCCTGCAATCGTCGGATAAGGGTAATAACTTACACTGGAGTCTCGGGCATGAAAAGCACGGGAAGCCCTGTGCAGCAAGGATTTTTGCCGCTTTTTGCAGGATGATCTCCGTGTGCGATTTTGAAACGCCGGAACTGTTTTCTGATACGCTGCCGTCCTCCGTTTCTTCATCCATTTGAATATGGATATTAAGCGACATTGCCACCTCATCCTTGTCGATCATCACATCAGAGATCTGGAACATTGTTGAGAGATATTGCTTGAGATAGATGGCAGTGCCGTGCGTTCCGGGGAATGCGACCATAGACAGATAGCCGAGCTCCTGCATTTTACGGAGATAGCGTCCCGCCGTCGCCTTGGACACGCCCCAGCGCTGTGCAAGCTCCGCATACCCGATGAGCGGGCTTCCGGTGCCGTTTCTCATATACACGACGGGACCGACCTCCGAGCCTTGCACCTGCGTATCGTTGTATACGGTGTTGATCCACAGATCCAGCATAGCGTCCATCTCCGAGCAGCGGCCGACGCTGACCAATTCATTGGCGACCGAGATCGGCAGAAAGAAGAAGCCGGTATCTTTCTGGCACGGGGCGTTGTACTCTAAAACTCTATTGTATTTGCACCATCCTTTGATTTTGAATTTTACCAGCTTGCCTCGGCCGAGCAGCGTATAGGTGATAAGGTGTCTGTCCTGCAGCTCCTTGAGAATGGCAAGAGCCTGATGCTGAAAGCGGGTGCGGAACCACTCGGTCAGCTCGCTCACACGGCAGAGCCATTCGCCGGGATAGATCGTGTAGCTGATCCCGTCGATTCGTTTATAGGAAGTGCGGAAATTTGCGAAGCAGGACAGCACCGTGAAATAGTAAAGCCCCGATGTGCCGCCGACACGGATGTTTTTATCCTTCATCAGCAGCCCGATAAATTGCCGGTAGATCCGGCAGCGTGGATAGTCCACGATCTGCTTTAACTCTAATTGATACTCTGACATAGTTGTTTCCTCCTTGAAACAGAAAAAGCGGTGCAGAACCAAATGGAACTGCACCGCTTAGGCAGCAAACTATTGATTTTTGCGCCTTTTGGCAGTACAATACTTGTTGCAGTTTTAGAAAAACAGGAGCGTTCCTCTGTTACCGAACAAATATTGATACGAGTGAGATACCTGATTTTGAGGTACACGACGGGTACACAAAAAAGTTTTTCTCGCAAAATCAGACTGGTAACTGTAGGAATAACCGCCGTATAAGATACCTCCGACACTCATTTTTATGGGTGAGGAGATATTCAAAACGGAATGGGAATAATACCCGAAAGGCTGAAAAGCCTTGAAAATGCTGGACTTTTGCGTTACGGAACTGCCCCGCGACAACAAAATGACAACATTTTAAGATTATCCAAGAATAAAGAGCTATCTGATTTCTGTTAGAGAAGTCAGATAGCTCTTTTTGTTTTACTCAGATTTAGTCGTTCTTCAGCCGGTCTTTGAAAGCCTCCACCAGCGCATCGCTGAGCTGCTGGGACGGCACTTTCACATAGCCGGAGGTTTCGTCATATTTCGGGTAATTATAACGCCACTTGTCGTAGTCCTCCCGGTTGATTTCACCTTTGCGGTACTTTTCAGCTTGTTCCGCCCACGCAGTGAGCATTTCGGAAAGCTCAGCGGCATCCTTCCCCTTCCGAGGGTCAACACGCAGCAAAACGCCGTTTTCGCCGGTTTCCACCGTCAGACCGTAGCGATCCTCCAAGGTGAACAGCGTGTGCATTAGGCCGAGGTAACTGTCAATATCCGGCACGGACAGCGCCAGCGGCGAAACACCCAGCGCACCGGCAAGGCTCTCCGTCAGCTCCGCCTTGGGCGTTCTGCTGCCGGACTCATACTGCGCCATCCGAATGTCGGCGGTCTTTTCAGGAAAGCCGACCACCTGCCCCAAGTATTTTTGCGTCATTCCCCGCAGATTGCGGAAAAAGCGAATTCTCTCACCGATTGCCATAGCGATTACGCTCCTCGTTTTTGTTCTGTGCAATCAGTATAGCATATAGATTTAGGTTATGTCAAGATAGCGAAAGCAAAAAAGTTTAATATTTTTTCTGCAAACCTCTTGACAATAGCAAATTCGCTTAGTATAATAGCTATAGCAAATAGCGTTAAGTCGCTTGTGAACAACTGAATATCCGTCGTGCGTCACGGTAATGGCGTACCCGCTCGGGCAAATCGGAATGCGGTCAGAAAGTTCTCCGACAATAAATAAGAGAACTATATGTAGATGAAAGGGGTGATGAAATGGAAAACACAAGCTTTATGAGAGTTGAGGAAGTAGCACAGGAACTGGGCGTTTCCAAATCCTACGCCTATAAGATCGTCCAAAAGCTGAATGAAGAACTGAAAAACAAAGGCTTTCTCACGATTTCGGGACGAGTCAACAAGCAATATTTTATGGAACGCACCTGTTACGGTGCAGTTCAGAAAGAGAGGTAAAAATGTCAGTTTACAAAGATACCAAGAACAACACTTGGAAAGTCTACTACCGTTTCACGGATTGGCAGGGTAAAGTCCACCAGTCTACGAAGCGAGGCTTTCCAACCAAACGAGAAGCTCTTGCTTGGGAGCGGGAACAACTCCACAAGGTAGAAGCCAATCTGGATATGACCTTTGAGAGCTTTATCGACACCTACACAGCCGATATGAAGAACCGGCTGAAAGAGAACACTTGGCACACGAAGGAGCATATCATCCGCACCAAACTGCTTCCCTATTTCGCCAAGCGGAAAATGAACACGATCCAGCCCAAAGACATTATCGCTTGGCAAAATGAGATGATCAAATGTCGGGATAAGAGCGGTGAGGCGTATTCGCCGGTGTATCTCAAAACCCTGCACAATCAGCTCAGTGCCATTTTCAATCACGCCGTGAAATTCTACGGGCTGAAAGACAATCCTGCTGCCAAGGTCGGCAATATGGGAAAGGCCAAGGCAAGAGAGATGCTTTTCTGGACACAGGAGGAATACAAGAAATTCTCCGAAGAAATGATGGACAAGCCTGTTTCCTTCTATGCTTTTGAAATGCTGTATTGGTGCGGTATCCGTGAGGGTGAACTGCTGGCGCTGACCCCGGCAGATTTTGATTTTGACCGGCAGACGGTCACGATCAATAAATCCTATCAGCGTATCGGTGGCCGGGACATTATCACTGACCCGAAAACGCCGAAAAGCAACCGTACCATCAAGATGCCGGAGTTTCTCTGTGAGGAAATGCAGGACTATATGAAACAGCTCTACCGAATCGGCAAAAATGACCGTCTGTTTGAAGTTACGAAAAGCTATCTTCATCACGAGATGGACAGAGGTGCCAAGGCCGCAGGGGTAAAGCGCATCCGAATCCACGATCTGAGACACAGCCATATTTCGCTTCTGATTGAAATGGGATACTCGGCGGTAGCGATTGCTGACCGGGTGGGACACGAAAGCATCAATATCACCTACAACTACGCTCACCTGTTCCCATCCACGCAAAGCGATATGGCGGACAAGCTCAATCAATTCAGAAAGGACGGTGTAAACGATGTCATTGAAGAACAGGGACGAGCATAATCGCTGGCGCAATAAAACGGTTGCTTTCCGGGTATCGCCGGAGGAGGATGCTCAAATTGAACGCTATGTGCAGCTCTCCGGGCTGACCAAGCAGGACTATATCACCCGGCGGCTCACCCACAGGGATGTAGTGGTGCAGGGCAATCCAAGAGTGTTCAAGGCGCTGCGGAGTCAGCTTGCCGAAGTGCTTCTGGAATTGCAAAGAATTGAGAGCGGCAGCGTAGTCAATGATGAGCTGCTTGACCAAATTGAAATGATCGCCGATATTCTCGGCGGAATGAAGGAGGAATCTGAATGACCAAAGAAAAAGAAATGACCGCTCCTGTTGTATCTGTTGGCGCAGATACGGAGCAGTCATCCCAAAACCGTACTTATAATAGTTTAACCGATTATGACCCGGATTTCAAGGGGTTTGATGAAATGCAGAGAGAAATTCTGCGAATGATGGACCCATCCTACCTCAAAACCGTGTCAATGTCTGAGTTGCTGGACAATGTGTACCAGAGCAAGCCGCCACTTGTTGACGGACTGCTCTACCGAGGCACTTACCTTTTTGTCGGCGCTCCGAAGCTGGGCAAGAGCTTTCTGATGACCCAGCTTGCCTATCATATCAGCACTGGTACGCCACTGTGGAATTATCCTGTCCACAACGGCACGGTACTGTATCTTGCTCTTGAGGACGATTACCGCCGCTTGCAGGAGCGTTCCTATCGGATGTTCGGCACGGCAGAAAACGAGAGTCTGTTCTTCTCTGTTTCGGCCGGTCAGCTTGGCAGCGGCCTCGACGAGCAGCTTACCAATTTCCTGCGAGAGCATCCGGACACCTCCCTTATCATCATTGACACCCTTCAGAAGGTGCGAGAAGTCGGTGGGGACAAATACAGCTACGCCAACGACTATCAGATCATAACCCGATTGAAAGCGCTGGCGGATAGCTATGGCATCTGTTTGCTCCTTGTCCATCACACCAGAAAGCAGCAGTCAGACGATAAGTTTGATATGATCTCCGGCACCAACGGACTGCTGGGTGCGGCGGATGGAGCATTTTTGCTTACCAAGGAAAAGCGCACCGGCAACGCCGCTTGCCTTGATGTGTCCGGCAGAGATCAGCCGGATCAGCGGCTGCACCTTTTCCGCAACGAGGAAACCCTTGCGTGGGAGCTGGAGCGTGTGGAAACGGAGCTTTGGAAAACGCCGCCGGAGCCGCTGCTGGAACAGGTTTCAGCTTTTCTTTCTTCGGGCAGTAAGGAGTGGGCAGGAACGCCCACAGAGCTTGCGGCGCTTCTCGGTGTAGATATGAAGCCCAATGCGCTGACAAGGCGGCTGAATGTCAATGCAGGACGGTTGCTGAATGAGTACGGCATCCGATATGAAAGCAGCCGTAATCGGAACGAGCGCACCGTAAAGCTTGCAGCAGCAGAGCGGGCGTGACGATATGTGACGGTGTGACGATATTTCTATGGGTGGGTGCGGTATCAAAAATACCGTCACTATCGTCACACACCGTCACAGAAGTTTCGGCGGGATGCAGGGTGACCTTTTCAAAGGGCAGCCCTGCTGGGGAGGCAACCGCAGTTGCCGGGGCAACGCCCCACAACCCCCTCGGAGAGCGCAATAGCATCTTTTGATGGCCGCAGGCTGTCAAAAGTGCTTTTGCGTTACTCTTGACAAGAGTAACAGAACCCCGGCTGCGGCCGGAGAGTGAAAGGAAGTGAGATTTTATGAAAAGAACAATCAGTGCCGAGGTCGGCAAAGGCTCTGTCAATCACAACAGCCGCAAGTTCAAAGCTGAAAATGTAGACGGAAGCCGCACGCACCTGAACATTGATTATTGCAATGAACGCATCCAGACGGTATATCACCAGCTTTTCGATGAAGCTCTGAAGCGGTACAACGAGAAGCAAACCCGAAGTGACCGGTGTATTCCGAATTACTATGAGAAAATCCGCTCCGGCAATCAGGAGAAGCCATTCCACGAGATCGTACTACAAATCGGAAATAAAGAAGATATGAGCGCCACCGGCGAGTATTCAGAATTGGCTCGGCAGGTACTGGACGAATATTATCAGGGCTTTCAGGAGCGCAATCCCAACCTCCGGGTATTCTCGGCGCACCTGCATATGGACGAGGCTACGCCCCATATCCATATTGACTTTGTGCCGTTTACCACCGGGAGTAAGCGAGGGCTTGACACCCGTGTGTCGTTGAAGCAGGCGCTGGCGGCGCAGGGCTTCAAGGGCGGCACCCGTGGTGCAACGGAATGGGCGCAGTGGGTACAATCCGAAAAGGAACAACTTGCCGCCGTGATGGAGCGGTACGATATTCAGTGGGAGCAGAAAGGAACACACGAAAAACATCTCTCCGTTCTGGATTACAAGAAGCAGGAGCGAGAGAGAGAGATCGCTGCGCTGGATACCACGCTGGCCGAAAAGCAGGATGAGCTGGAAACGGTACAAAGTCGGATCGACAACTTCGATCAGGGTGTGCAGTCTATTGAAAAGCTGGAGCAGCGGATTGAAACGGATACAGAGTTTCAGCTTCCCGAACCGCCCCCGCTGATGACCGCCAAGACCTACAAGCAGCGGTTTGTTGACC
>ERZ808245.366-NODE-366-length-24013-cov-6.970824_pt1 | contig 24013 bp, 6 predicted proteins | sample MGYA00521243_ERZ808245 | MGnify/ENA primary metagenome ERZ808245 (study PRJEB31516, sample SAMN03275576) | gut metagenome | biome: mammalia-associated habitat; material: feces | host: Papio cynocephalus | place: Kenya | collected 2012-07-07 ... | reverse complement strand
CTCGCACGAGTCCGCCACCGTGGTGGACATCAACGCCGTCTGCTCCAGATAGAGCGTCTGTCCGTCGGCATCCGCAATACTGCCCGACACCTCAAACTGCGGGGTGCGCCGGCAACCGCAAAGGGCTACCAACAGCAGGGTACATATATATAAGGTGCGATGTCTCATTATAATCCAAATACGTCTTTCAGAACCAGTGCCAGATTGCCGAACATCAGTTTGCACGAGATGGCTAACACGATGATACCAAAGAACTTACGAAGTATATACAACGTCGTCTGCCCCACGTGTTTCGACAACCAATGGGTGCCTTTCAGCACGAGGTAGAGTACGATAGTGCAGAGCGTCACCGAGCAAACCAGATTGAAAGTGCTGTACTCCGCTGTGATAGAGAGCAACGCCGTGAACGCGCCCGGACCCGCATACATCGGGAACGCCAAAGGCACGATAGAGCCTTCGCCGTCCAACGTGTCGTTCTGGAAAATGGTAACATCAAGCACCATCTCCAACGCCATCAGGAAAATCACAAAGCCACCCGCAATGGCGAAATACTCAATCTTCACGCCAAACAGTTTCAACACCCACTCGCCCGCAAACAGGAAGGTGATGAGGATAACGATAGTCGCCAAGCACACCTTGAAGGGGTGAATCTTGATGCCGCGGCTTTCCATATTCATCGTCACGGGGATGTTGCCAAACGGGTCGATGATGGCGAACATGAAGATGAAGGAGGACAAGACCTGCCAAATGTCAAATGAGCCAAAAAATTCTTTCATGATATTGCTTTATATTTGTAGTTACTGCTGTTGGTCGGGGCGAATGTTGCCAAGGCATACACTCCCATTCGGGGTACAAAATTACATAAAAAAGGGCGAACCCGCAAGGGAGTATGAGGAAATTGTGAGGAGGGGTCGGGGTGGTGTTTGTAAAAGTATATAAAGCACACGGCAATCACATACTAATCACATACTAATCACATACTAATCACATACTAATTCTTCATGGTTTACACGAGGAGAATGTGGGGGATTTGAGGACGGGATTTGGGGTGAATTTGAAAATTTGTAAATTGGGAAATGAGGGCAACTATACACAATTAAGAATTAAAAATGAAGGATTAAGAATTGATACCGACGACTGCCAATATGCAGTACGGATCATAAAAACGGGGCAACAACTGACCAACAAACTTGATAAAAACATATAATTAACCGTGTAATTGACCATTAATTCCGTGAGGGGGTGTGCAGTGAGGAATAAAAATGACCAACAAACTTGATAAAAACATATAATTAACCGTGTAATTGACCATTAATTCCGTGAGGGGGTGTGCAGTGAGGAATAAAAATGACCAACAAACGGTATAACATGATATGACCTCAACGTATAATATGGATGGCAAAAACCAAAACATTCAATAGAAAACGGACTATATAAAAAAGAGGCTGCCTACGGGGGTAGGCAGCCTGCATGACCACGACGGGAGACGTTATCGAATGAGGGCGATTTTGCCTGAAGTGATGCGGCGCTTGTCGTTCTCAAAGAAGATGTACAGGTATCGCTGGTCGCAGTTGGGCAAGGTGCACTGTGCCTTGGGAGTATGCACGTCGATGATAGTCTCCGAGCCCTCGACATTGGTGACAATGGTGGCATCATTCTGGTCGGATTCGGGGACGGGAGCATAGTAAACCAAGTTGCCCTGCTCGGTGTACACGGCTACAGAGACGTTCTTGCGAATGGTGGCAAAGACGAGTTGCATCGTGCCGCCGATGTGCTTGACGAGGACATCGTTCGCCGTGGGCGAGGTGGCCGTATGAATGGTGGACTCGAGGAAGAGGACACTATAGACCTGCTCGTCGCCACTGGGGGCGGTGACGTAGATGTAGAACGGTTCGCCCGGGGTGTACATAGAGAACTCGACTGTCGCATTCTCGTCCTCGGGCACTGCATGCACGGCGGGGCGGACGTCGGTGATGTAGTAGGTGTAGTCGAGAATATCGGGGTCGAAGTCGCGAATGAGGGCACTGTCGAGGTAGATAGCACTGAGGCGCGTGTTGGCACTGAGCAGAATGGTCTGGGTGATGGTGTACACCCGCGCGGAGACTCCATCGGCAGCAGTGACCTGAATGATGAAAGAGGTGCCCTGTGCGGTGACGGAGACATTGGCATCGGCATCCTCCGCCTCGGCTTGAATGTCCGAGAGCGTGACGAGTGCCGTGGAGTCCGTGCCGATGGGGTAGGTGAGGTGGTAGAGGAGGGTGTCGCCGTGGAAGCCCTCGATGTCCGTGCCACGAATGAGGAGCCGGCGCAGACGGCAGTTGTCGTTGAGCGCATTGAGAATGCGGATGTCGTACTCGGAAGAGTTGACCAGGTCTGCTGCGGTGACGGAGAAACGTATGGTGGTCTGCGTGCGATTGCCAACGGTGGCGTGGAGGGTGTCGATGGTTATTTGCTGACCTTCGTGCCCCTTGCGGACGGTGAAGACAGGCAGCGTGGCGGTGCCGTAGGGCAGGGTGACACAGTATTCAAAGGAGTCGGGGCGGAAGTCAGGAAGCAACTCACCGTCTTGCAGGATAGCATCCAGGAGCGCGTAGGGCGACTGCAGACGCGTGAAGATGACGCGGTAGGTAGCCTGTGCGGTGGCGTTCTCGGCCGTGACGAGAATGAGTGTGGTGTCCCCCTCGGTGATGGTGACGGATTGTGCAGCATAGCCCTTCTCGACGAGTACGGATGGACGTGTGCCGCCCTCGGGGATGGTGTCGAAATAGGTGAGCCGGTCGGGGCGGAAGTCGGGGATAGCATGCCCTGCGAGGTAGATATTGGCGAGGTCAGTATTGTCGGAGAGCACAGGCGTGAAAGTGAAGAAGAGATTGTAGGTGCGTGTGCGGCCGTCCTGTGCCGTGACAAGGAGGGTGGTGCGCCAGCCTATTTGTGTACCGTTGAGGGTGTAGGGCACAAGGTCGGACGGGGTGACGGTCTGCCACTCGTCGCCCTGCATAGCGATGATGTCGGAGGACGCCGGTGCGAGGCTGTCGCCCGCAGCAAGGTCAATGGTGTACTCCTCGCGGGTGCCGATGAAGTCAGGGAGCGGTTGGCCATTGAAGTAAATCATCTGCAGCGTGTCGCATGACGAGCGTGCGATGGTGTAGGCTACGGTGTAGGTGTTCCTGCTGCCCGACATGGCAGTGACTTGCAGTTGGGTGGTGCGACTGAATTCACTACGCATGACCGTGGCGGTGTCGATAGTCTGCCAACGGTCGCCATTGTCCCACGTGAGGTCGGGGATATGGTCGGTGCCGACGGGGAGCGTGTAGGCGTAGTAGAAAGAGTCGGGGCGGAACCCGCTGATGAGCATACCATCACCATATATAGCGCGGAGAGTGTCGATAGTGGACAGGATGCGGGTGAAGGTGAGGGTGTACTGGCGTGTGTTGCCGTTCTCGGCAGTGACAAAGAGGGTACGCTGCATAGTGCCCGTGAGGGAGTCGCGAACCGTCTGATGTACCTCACCGCGCTCGAAGATGAGGTCGGGCAGGGTGGTCTCACCGATAGGCAGGCTGACGAAATAGGTGTAGCGGTCGGGTGCGAAACCGGGGAGCGAGTCGCCGTTGATGAATATCATGCGGAGGTTGGCATCACCGGACTGCGGTGCCAGGAAATGGAGCGCGTAGGTGATGACGGTGGTGCCATCGGGGGCGGTGACGTCGAGATAGGTAGTCCAATCCTGTTGGCGCACCTCGACAGACTGACCATCGAGTTTGAGACGGGCAGATACTTCGGGTGTGGAAGTAGTGCCTGATGGCAGGTTGATGGTGTAGGTCTGCTGCGTGGGCGAGAAGGTGAGGATGGGGTTGAGGTCAGTGTGGAAAGCACTGAAGGTGTTGCCGTCGAGGAGGATGTCAGCCAATGTGGCGTCGTTGGACGGGGACTCACGATAGATGTCGATGAGGTAATCCTTGGTTGTGGTGCCGTCCTGTGCGGTGACGTGCAGGGTGTAGGAGTCGCCGTCGCGGGTGGTGGTGACGGTCTGGAAACGGTCGTCGGCAGACCACGATAGACGGATGTCGGCATCGGAGGTGCGGGCGGAATAGTAGAGGCGCTCGCTCTTGAAGTTCTGCACAGGCACATCGTTGACGGCAATGCCCGTAAGGTGCGCATTATGGCTGGGTTCCGCCTGCACGAGGACGGTGTAGAGTTGCGAAGCAGTGCCGTCTTCGGAAGTGACGAAGATGTTGGTTGTCTCGCCCAAGCGACCATACTCAAGGCTGACCTGCTGGTGCGGTGTGCCGAGTTCGTAGCGCAATGACGGGAGGACAGGTTCAGCCTCCTTGTATGCACCTGCGGGCAGGGTGAAGGTGTACTGATATTGGTCAGGACGGAAGTCGCTGAGCAGGACATCGTTGAGGTAGATACCGTTGAGATGTGCCTCGGAGGAACGCTGCGGCAGGATATTAATACGGTAGGTCTTGCCGACGGTGCCGTTCTCCGCAGTGACGGTGTAGAGATAGGCGTTGGCACCATTGAGGGTGTCACGGGTTACCGTGAGCGATTGTGCGGAGATGTTGGCAAAGGCGTGGAGGTGGACTTCATGGTCTGTGGTGACAGTGTAGTCGGTAATGTCACGGTTGAAGTCAGGCAAGGGTTTGCCGTTGAGCAGCAGGCTGTCGAGCGTGGTGTCGTCGGACAACGTGGTGGGGTAGGTGATGGTGTAGGTGTGCTGTGCGCCGGTGCCGAAGACATGCCACTGCATCTGCTTGGGCGATTGGACGAAGACGACGGAGTCTTGCTTCCAAGTGCGGCGGAAGGCTGCGCGTGCAGGACGCTCGTGCGTGTAGTCGTAGGTGTCGCTTGTGAAAGCGCGGAGAGCGATGCCGTCCAACTCTATCTCATCGAGTTGTGCCGTAGTGGTGACTGCGGGGCGATGGAGATGAATGGTGTAGGTGCCTTGGTTGCCGTTCTCGGCGGTGACGGTGAGAATGCCGTTGCTGAGGTCAACGGTCTGACCATCAGATTTCTTGGTGAAAGAGATAACGGGCAGTCTGTCGGCTGTGATGTCGTACTCTGTTTGCTCGGGATTGAATGTGATGCCTGCGGCGAAGATACCTGCCAACTGTACATCATCGGAGAGGTCTGTTACGAAGCGAATGGTGTACACCTTGCTGTTGCCTGATTCGGGGGTAACGGTGATGGTGCAGGTGGAGTCTGCGTAGTGGGTGGTGACAGTTTGCAGGTAGCCCTGTGCCACGGGGGTAATGTCCGGAATATAGCGGTTGGAGGCATTGAGGTGGTAGGTGTAGTCCGTACTATCGGGTGTGAAACCAGACAACGTGATGCCATCTACCTGCAAGTCTTTCAACGTGTTGCGCGTGTCCAACGGGCGACGTACATTGAGGGTGTAGCGGGTGGAAGTGCCGTCCTCGGCGTAGTTGGTGATGACGGCGTTGCGGACACCGAAAGCCCCATCAATTACTTCGTCTTGCCACTCTATTTGCTGCGCCTGGTCGCTGACCTCGCCGGTGAAGGAGAGAGCAGGTATGCCTGTTTGCTCGGCATCGGTGAGGGTAGCCGTGAAAGCATTACCTTCCATAGCAGCGTCTATGCCATTGACGGTGAGGGCAGTAAGGGTGCTGTTGTAGGAGAAACGAACCCAGTCAACATACATCTCGGCTTGAGTACCCATACCACCTTGGTTCCCTAAATTACCCGTTTCTCTCCAATTGGAATTGAAAATAAGGTTTATAGAGTTGGGCATTCCTGCCTTTTGGTTAATATCTGCCAAATCTATCGTAAGCAACTGATAGTCATTAAAGGTCTTCGAATCATTATGTTCCTCCGTATATGTACCATTTGAACCTGACAATATATATACGATTCGGTTGTAATCAACTATTTTAGGTGCTTTATAGTACGTTTTTAATGTGTCAGGTGAATTATGAAAAGGTATGCCTCCCGTAATTTGGAAACTATTCTCTGTATTGAGTTCTCCAGATATAGTTCCCAAAGTCATGAATCCTGGTGTACTGCGCATTAATTTAGCACTATAGGCTGTTTTCAAGAAAGCAATACCTGCATCCGATTGCTTACATTCATCTCCACTTTTATATGTACCCCAAACAGTACTACCCTTTTCAGCAGCATCTGCCAAAACTTGCCAACCTGCAGGTTTTTGTGCATTATTGTATTTGGCAGTTGTCCATTCTGAGAATTCTCCATTTGGAATGACATCATCCGTATAGTAGAACCAGAGGTCATACAGATTGGTTTGCCCTTGAGCGGTCACTCTAATTTGCCAATGTTTGCTATTGTTGACAAGGATTTCACCCACTACTTTGTCCCCTTTTGTGTACTCTATAATGGGGCTTGAGGTTACATTAACGATATAGGAGAAACGATTTGGGTCGAAATCTTTGACAAGTTGCCCATTGACTGTGATTCCTGTCAGGACGGCAGGGTTCTGTGTCTCTACTTGCGGGGTGAGGGTGTAGGTGATGTCTTTGTCGTTAGGACGGTTGGAGCGCACCGTGATGATGGTGGGGGCATTGATACCACCCGGTTGTACCCAAACGGATTGTCCTGCGAAAGACTTGGTGTATTGGGCAGTAAGGGTGCGGCAACCATACGGCAAGGCGATGGTTGCTACCGTGTCCGAGGGTGACAGCACCTGCCCTGTTTCGCCAATCTTGATAGCAGCAAGGAGGTTGTCGCCTTCCGCATACGTGGGCAGGAATGAGAGATTATAGGTGCGTGAGTTACCATTCTCGGCGGTGACAATCAGTTGGCTCGTTTGGCCTAACGGGCGTGCGATATACCGCACATTCTGTTCCTCTTCCGACACTTCATACGAAACCAACGGAGCCGCCTGTTCCCCAAGCGGCATACGGATGGTGTACTCCGTCTGATCTGGGTCGAAGTCGATAGTGACCGACTCGTGCGCTATTGTGATACTGTTCAGTGCCGTGTTGCCCGATTGGCGTACAGGGAAAGCGATTTGGTAGTCTGCTGTAGTGACACCGTCTGCCGCCTCTATATGGATACGTGTGATGCCGTTGATAGCACTATGGTATGTGGTAATCGTCTGGTTGTCCACCAACCCTATAGGTTGTACGCAAGGCACCACGGTGGTGCGCCAAGCCAATGAGTCCACATACTCGTGCACATCGCTACGGAAACCCTGAAGACTTTGTCCGTCAATCAGAATGTCTGCCAATCCTGTAATAGCCGATTGCGTGCGGGTGTAAAGAACGCGGTAGATGTTGGTCTTGCCGCTTTCGGCAACTACCGTCACTTGCTGCTCATGGTCATTCACATTGTGCATCTCGGTACTCTGTCGGCTGTCGGGTGTGATGTGCAAAGCAGGCAGTTTGATGCCCTCGGCAATGTTGAGGCGATACTCATAGGTAGTGGGAACAAAGTGAATATCGTAGCCGTCCACACTCATATCAAGCAGGTTGGCATTGTAGGACTTGGCAATGTCGAACTGCAAACTATAGCGCGTGGTATCGCCATTTTCGGCACTCACCAACAGGTCATAGACACTGCCATTTCGCCATCCCGCATATACGGTCTGGCGGTCGTTCTGCATCTCGTACGTTACGGCAGGCAACGTGGCACCTGCGGGCAACTGAACATTGTATGTTTTCTGCTTGGGGCTGAAACCACTTAATGCCTTTCCATCCAACAGAATGTTGCGCAGTATGCAATCAGCGGATGCCATAGACAACCAACGCAGTGTGTATTTGGCTTTGTCTGCACCTGATATGACATAGACAGTCAGCGTGTTATGCTCTCTGAATACGGTTACATTCTGTCCCTCTGCAGCGTCATAAGTCACGCTCGGATATACGCCGATATACTCCAAGTCATACTCAAAGACATCGGACTGATACCCGCTGACAGCCTGACCATTGACATATATCATCGGCAGCAGGGCACTACTCTTGGTGTTGCTCGTGAACTCCACCGTATAGATATTGGATGCCCCTGATTCTGTCCGCACCACAATCTGTGCGCGTCCTGCAGCATAAGGGGTGGTGATGGTAACCTGTTGTCCGTCTTCCTTGTCCACTGTGATGCGAGGGCATGTACTGCCTGTGAGCGTTGTGGTGTAGTCGAATGTCTGCTTATCGAACCCTCGCAGACTGTCGCCGTCCAGATAAATCATCTTCAGGTACGCACTCTCTGATCGCTGAATCACAAATGTGATGGTGTATGTGCGGCTCTTGCCACTCTCGGCTGTGACTGTGATGGTTTGTACATTGTTGCCGAAGATACTCAACACTTTTTGGCTTTCTTCGCCTTTGTCGAAGGTCACGGAAGGTATCTTGCTGACACCTACGGGCAGTGTGTGCGTATATTGAAGCACTTCACTGTCAAACTCGGATAGCGGCTTGCCGTCCAAGTAAATCATCTGCAATGCTGTATTGTCCGATGTCTCCACAGAGAAGTGAATCACATAGGTCATGCTGGCACCTGTCTGCGGGCGAACCGTAATCTTGTAGTCATCATTTACGCCACCAGAACGAGTGGTAACGGTCTGGTAGTCATCGTTCTTGTCATACGTTACTACGGGCAACTGTGTAGTGCCTTTGGGTAGCCGATAGTCATATTCCGTTTGTTGCGGTGTGAAACCTTCTAACGGTTTGCCGCCTACATAAATCATCTTGAGCGTCGCATTCGTTGCCTGCTGTACGCGCATGGATATTTGGTAAAGCATACTGCTTCCGTTGCCTGCCACTACGGTGATACGTGTGATGCCGTTCAGTCCGCCGCTTACTACGCGAACTGTCTGATATTCATCGCCTTTGTCGAATGTGATATCAGGCATTACTGTCGTGCCAATGGGCAGCTGGTGGGTGTAGTCCGTCTTGTCGGCACTGAAGTCCGCCAACGGTTCGCCTCCGATATAAATCATCTTCAGCGTCACAATGTCCGATTTTTCCGTAGAGAATACCACTTTGTATTCCGTCTGCGTGACACCGTCACCGGCTGTCACAATCACCTTGGTCGTACCGTCCAAACCGCCTTCTTGCACGCTCACCTGCTGTGTTGGTTCGCCTAATTCGTAGCTTATCTTGGGCAGTTCGGTTGTACCAATCGGCAGGTTGACATAGTAGGTGGTCTGTTCAGGGTCGAAGTTGCTGATAAGTCCGTCGCCTACTTGCAGGCTTTTGAGGTATGAGTATGATGATGCCTCTAACTTGAAGGTCAGTTTGTATGTCTTCGGGGTAGGGTTACCCGGGCTGGATACCTGTATCTGGTATATGCCGCGGTCTATCGTGGCAGGTGCAATGTACTTGATAGTCTGTGCACCGTCGGGGTATGCCGATATGCCTTTCACAGCGGGCATTGTGGTAGTGGTTGTCGGCAGTGACACCTGATATGCCATCTTGTTGGGCGCAAAGCCGGCTACCGAAGTGCCGTTTACCTGTATGTCAATCAGTGTGTTATCTGACAATGCTCCGACTTTGAACTGTATGGTATAGGTGGCTTGTGAAGTCTTGTCGCCTGCTGTGACTACTATCGTTGCCTTGCCTGTTGTGGATGAGGCTTGTGTAATCTCTACAGTCTGTGCATCTTCTTGTGTATCAGTGCTTATCACGGGTGCTGCGGTAGTGCCATAGGGTAACTCCACCGTGTATGCATATACACTCTGTTGGAAGTTTTCCAGTGCTTTGCCGTTTATATTTATCCCCGCCAAGTTGGCATTGCTGCTTGCTTCGCGTACGAACTTTATCTTGTAGGTGGTGGTTGATTTGCCGTCTTCCGACTTCACCGTAATCACTGTGGGGGCACCATCTATCTCACCATTCACGATACTCATCTCGTTGCTGCCCAACTCGCGCCCTACCAACGTGACCGTTGTTCCTGCAGCGTTTGTCAGACTTCCTGCGCCACGCAAACCTTTAATCTCAGGTATCGTTGTTGCTGAACGCCCCAACGAATATACTTGCTCTTCACTTGTGTTCGGGTTGAAGCCACGCCACTCTTTGCCGCCGATATACAATTTCTGAATTGTGGAAGCGTAAATCAATTCCACGTCGTCCACATACAGTGAGTTGCCCGGATTCAAACCGTTGTTGGCACGGAAGTTCGGGTAGTTGCTTGCCGAGAAGATGATATTCATCATCGTCGGCACGTCGTTGTTGAAATAGTAAATAGGTACGCGGATATTCGTCCACTCGCCATACGTCTTCCTCTCACGCCACATTCCTTCGGCTATCTGATTGGCTTTCTGGTCTGTACCGCAGCCGTTGGCATCCAATGCCTGTCGGATGTCACTCTCCTCATTGGTCTTGCTCACCGAGGTGCATTTACCATTCTTGCCTGTGTATTTCGACCCTTTGGCTGTTCCCGACCATGCGTAATATAACAAGTAAAAGTCCTCTTTGTCGGTATTGTTGCCTGTTCTCTTTATCCATACCGACATAGTGTCAGGGCGGTATGTCCAACTGATACCGCCTTCGGTTCCTGCCGTGGCTCCGTCTGTATCAAGATTTTTGATATATGCCCAAGGCTGCCCCAGTGAGAAATATCCTGGCGACGGTTCCTTAATACCCATAGCCCCCACTTCTTGCCCTTGCACCATCATAGACGCACTTCCTGTATGCCCTGTCTCTTTGTGGGCAAAATTGAACTTAAACCCGAGTTGCGCCACGTTGCTCGCGTTCCAATTGGCAGGCTGTGCGTTGCCGTCAAATGCTGCTCCGCTCCAATCTTCAAACCCTGCGTTGGGTACTTGTTGTGCCTGCACGGCTACATTTGCGCTGCTCAGAAGAGCCAACAAAAGTATGTAAAATTTCTTCATAATCTATGGATTTTTCTGTACTATAAAAACGTCGTTTTTTTAAGATTGTCCGAATAAAACAGACGGATTTTCCCATAAAACACGCCGCAAATTTAATGCTAACATTTCAAATCGGCAAATTTGCGTTTGCTCACTTCAGCCGATTATTAACTATGGGTATCTTTTTCTAAAGTACGCGCACCTTTTCCTTGTGAATGAAGAATTAAAAATGAAGAATTAAGAATTGCATGATGCGACTGATATCGTATGCATATCCCTTGCTTATCCCTTGCTGAATCACATACTAATCTTTCACACTTACCACGAGAAAAACATGAGGCTGTCTGACTGTTAATCTATTTTTACCCCCCCCCATAAATAGTAGGCTGTGTTAATAAAATGAGGGATTTTTCAATAAAATAACCAATTTGTTTGGTCAGTAACAAAAAATGTAGTATCTTTGCAGCGAATTTCGTTTGTTGTGTGCGGTCCTGTAGCAGGGCGGTCGTTGACGGAGGTCATGCGAATGCGCGCAGCGGCGATATGACATGGTGATTAAGGCACTTGAACGCTTGGTTTTTAAGGCATTCTGAAATCTGGTAAATCTCTTAAGGCATTAGAAACAAGCAACGGCTGACCAATTCGCGGAGGGAACTCTGCGCGTTGGCTTGTCGGTGTGTATGTGCCGGGAGAGTAATTAAGAATTAAAAATGAAGAATTAAGAATGGTAAGTGAGGCGGGGGCGCAAATGATGATGAAGTAGTGGAGAGAGGTGGTTGACAGACAAATAAAGGGTAACTTAACGGTACATATTTGTTGGATAAGACACAAGGACATATTAACACGTGGTGCGCAAAGGTGCTGGGTCTTTGCTCTTTGTTTATTGTACTTTTTTCTGCGCATATTTCGGCGACGAAATGTGCGGATGCGTTGCAGGTACAGGCAGCGTGGAGCGGGCGAGTGCAGGCGGATACCACGTGGTTCGGCATTACGGTGGACAAGTTGCCGCTGACGGTGGTGTATTACCCCGATACGGCTTTCGGTCCATTGCCAACGGCGTACACGCAGATGACCTGTGAGGCAGAAGAACGCACGGATATGGTGCGCACGATGCTGTTTGCCGACTGCAAGATGCAGTATGTATTCACCATGCCCGAGGACCTGCTTACCCGTTTGAAGACAGAGAACCCTAAGACCGAGGTGAAGGTAGCCCTGTGCGCATACGAGACTGCCAATGTGATGGTGGTTCCGACGTTGCCTGTAATAAAAGTGACAGGGCTGGCTCTTGTGCCCGAGCAGGTGACGTTGAGTGCGACGCACCCGAAAGATACCATTCGCGCGAAGATTACGCCCGCCAATGCGGATAATAAGGAGTTGGAGTGGGTAATAATCGGTGAGAAGGACGTGGACGGTAAGCCGCTGTTGACATTGGGTTGGGGAGAAGACAGCGCGGTGGTGTCGATGGCTACTCCGTCGCGCGGTGGAGTGGTGAAGTTGGCTGCCACTACAAAAGACGGCAGTGAACTGACAGATACGGCATATATCACGGTGCCGAATACAACGAAAGTGGAGAGTATTACTCTGACGGCTACAGACGCTGCGGGAGTGGTGCAACAACCGGCAGAATTGAGCAGCACAACGAAATCGTTGACAATCCAAGCCGCTGTACTGCCTGTGTATGCCGCAGACCAGTCGCTGACAATCGTGGTGACAGACCAAGACGGGTTGGCTACGTGGGATGATAAGACGAGCACGCTGACGGTGAAAGAGAACGGTGAGGGCGGCACTATCACGGTGACGGCAAGTGCCAATGACGGCAGCGGGGTGTCCGAGACACTGACTATCACGGTGAAACCTACGACTATTGAGGCAACAGGCATTGCTGTCACTCCCAAGACGGCAACCTTGAGTACGGCAACGCCGACACAGACGTTTACCGCTACCGTGAGTCCTGCCAACGTGAAGACGCAGGCTGTGAAATGGACGCTGGCAGATAACCGAGATGCCTACGGCAATGCGCTGGTAGATACGGCAACCACTGTCCCTGCATCGTGTACAGTGACACTGAAAGAAGGTGCTGCGGGCGGTGTGGTGAAACTGGCGGCTACCACTACGGACGGTACGGACAAGAGCGACACCGCATATATCACGGTGCCGAATACGGCAAAGATGACAGGAATCACCCTGACGGCTGTGGATGCCTCGGGCGTGGAGCAGCAGCCTACCGAGTTGAGCAATGCTGTCAAGTCGCTGATAATAAGGGCAAACGTACAACCGACATACGCTGCCAATCAGGATATGGTGTGGGCAGTGATTGATACGGCAAGCCTGGCGACATGGGACGAGCCGACCAAGACCATTACCGTGAAAGAGAACGGGAACGGGGGAACTATCCGCATTGCGGCGACAAGCAAAGAGGACGTGCAGGTGACAGACACCTTAATTATAAAGGTGCTCCCGACGCCTATTTTAGTGACGAGTATTGCTATTACGCCCACCCTTGCGCATCTGAGTGATACACAGTTGAGTGAGACCTTCGTGGTGACAATAGCACCTGCCGAGGCGCGCAACAAGACCATCGTATGGGAACTGCTTGATAACAAAGACGTGCAGGGCAATCCTATAGTAGATACCGTGACTACGCAAGCCACGGTGACGGCTGCTCCGTCGTGCGTGGTGACGCTGCGAGAGGGTAATGCAGGCGGTTTGGTACGGCTGTTGGTCAAGACCACCGACGGCAGCAATCTGTCGGCCGTGGCACAGATACAGGCAGCGCAGTACGTGACCTCTATGACGATGATATTGGAGACAGCGGATAACCGCTATGAGTTGGAGGCAGTGGATTCGGTGTATGTGCGTGCGGTGTTCACGCCGTCGTTCTTGCAACCTAACTTCCTGTCGTACAAACTGATGAGCGGGCACGGACTGGTAGAACTGACGAATGAGTATGATGCCGTGAAGGGCATGAAAGTGGTGACCAAACCCGATAACAAGGGCGGCGAGGCAGTGATAGCGGGTGTTGCCACGATGGGCAGCAACGAAGTGACAGCCGAACTGACGCTGGTGGTACGGGCTGCGTACTCCGGTATGGACGATGCGGAGATGAGTGCCGCAGGTCCGTCGCGCCGGCTGGTGATGTATGACGGCAGGGTGTATGTGGAGGTGAAGACGGACGGGAAGACGATATACTACAACTTGCAGGGGCAAGTTGTAACTAAGTAATAGTTAATAATTAATAGTTAATATGGTGAGGTGATTTGCGTGGTAAGGTCTCAATAAGGTCCTGGCAAGGTCTCGGGAATCACCCGTTAATCACCCGATAATCACCCGTTAATCACCCGATGAAGACCCGACAAGGTCGCGGGTAAAAAAGCGAGGGGTGAGAGACTGAGTGGCGCGGAGTGCAAGTGGAGTACGAAAAGTAGAATAAAGAAACAAATAGTGTATTGCAGATGAGTGAGAGGTTCATATACAGATGTATGGGAGCATGGCGTGCAAAAGTGCTGATTGTGTGCGCGGTGCTGATGGTGTTGTGCCCGTTGCGCGCAACGGCGCAGGCGGAGGAACCGTCGTCTGCTCCGCAGGCATTGCGCTGTGCGGACAATAGTTGGATACCGTTTAATGCACCGTATTACTATTGCGATTGCCGTATGACGGCACAGCCGTTTGGCTTTCCATTGGACGTGCTGATAACCGATACTGTGTGGCTGAAGGCGGATGCCAATGATTTGCTGAAAGGATTGTCGGCGTACTGGTTTGCGGATTGCAGCGTGGAGATGGAAGTGTATGCCATGTGTGCCAGCAAGACCCCGACCCTGACTATGCGTGTGGGGAAGAACCAGATGCGCGAGATGGACGCTACGAGCATCAATGACAAGTTGGCTTCGATGGGTGAGTTGGGCGAGACGGTGAAGAATATGACGCCCCGAATCCGCGTATATCCCATAGGCGGCGGGCAGGGACGAGTGATGTGCTATCCATACAACGAGGGTCCGCACTCGACATGCACGGACTTGCTGCCGATATATACGAGTATGACATACGTGTCGTCGCATACATACGATGTGTATGAATTGCAGTCGCAGACGATACCGAGCAAGGGGGAGATATTTGTGCAGTGGAAAGAGAAGACCAACAGCCCCTGTACGGTGAAGGTGCTGCACGGCGGTTGCGAGGGGACGGTGGTGGCAACGACCACGCTGTCGGACTCTACGAAATTGTATTTTCCTGACAAGACTATGTTGCAGGCCGCGAAGAAAGCCGGGGAGTCGTTGTATTTCCGCTTTGAGCATGCGAAGGGTACCGCGGGGAGGATTAACTTCCGCGTGCCGAAGTATGTGGCGCAGCAGGTGGATACGACCGTGTGCCAGGGCAAGGGATTGCAGTTGGCAGACACGCTGCTGACTGAGACGACGGTATATCCGAATGACACGGTATGGGAGGTGCGTGATACCGTGGCCATACGCACCTATCACCTGACAGTGACACCTCCCGAGCCACAATATGACACACTGCGTGTGCGTGCAGCAGAACTGCCGAGACTGTACAGGGAGAAACTGTATATCGCGAAGGACGGCTATGGCGATTACCGCTATTTGGAGCATCAGGACGAACAGTGCGATGCGCTGTATCTGCTGCATGTGGAGCATGTGGTGCAGACGACATGGACAGCGGTTGATACCACATTGTGCCAAGGCAAGATATACACCTTTGCGGGAAAGAACTACACGGAGAACACGGAGTGGCGTGATACGGTGTGGACGGACGACGATACCCGCTCGGTGGTGGACTTGAAGGTGACATTCACGGCACCCGAGTTGGAGTATGACACGCTGTATCTGACACAGGCGGAGTTGTACGGGGACGGAGCAGGGTACTATTATGCGCCTTTGCGCGTGGTGGTGACAGCATTCGGGGATATGGAGTATGAATGGCGGGCACGCAACAAGTGCACCCGTGTAGTGCGCCTGACGGTGATAGAGAACAAGACGACGGGTGTGGAGCAGCATAAGGAGCAGACCGGCAGAGCCGCAGGGCGATACAACCTGCTCGGACAGCGGGTAGGCGAGGACTACCGCGGGGTGGTGATAGAGAACGGGCGATTGGTATGGCGAGAGTGAGCATGGGGATGCCCGATATGGAATGACAAAAATATAATGAAAAAATAATGTTTAACGTATTAATGCAATCGGAGTGATGCGAAGAATTTTACTTAGTGCCTTCACCGTGTTGCTGTCTATATCGATGTTCGGCATAGGCAGGGGTGACGGCAGTACCAAAGCCAATGCAATTGACTTTGATTGGGCTAACGGAAACACACACGAGGCGAGCGCCTATCCGCGTTGGTATCGTGTGGATTTGACCCCTCTGTATGAGGAGGAGAATCCGATGTTGGCCTTGTATCTGACGAACTTGGAGGCTCTGGATGCCAATGTGCATTTGGAGGCTTCTTTGATGGGAGAAACGGAGAGCCGCAGTTATGTGATTTCCGGAAAACAAAACAAGTTGTGGTCTGTGGCAGCGTCCATGCTGGTAAAGACCAAGCAGACGGAGGTATTCCTGACGCTCAAGTCGGACAGAAAAGTGGCATTGTCCGCGAAGGTGTATGCCGGCGGCGATGTGGACGAGAGTTGCAAAGACGCCGTGGATTTCGACTGGACGGCAGGTCATGCACAAGCCGCAGGCGAGCAATGGTACAAGGTGGACCTGACAGCCGCCAAGGCATCGGGCAAGCAGATTGAGGTACGCGTGAAGAATACGAGTGCCAAGAGTGCGACGGTGCTTGGGGCACTGAGCATGGACTGCCCGAGTACGGGAACCACAGACTACACGATGACGCTGGCAGCCGGCGAGACCCGCACCAAGACCTTGGCGCGTACGACTTTGAATATGCTGGCGCAGGAAGAGGTGTATGTGAAGGTGACGACCACGCAGGCATTGCAGATTAGTGCCGTGTTGGTGGACGTACCTGCTACGCCTGTGATAGACAACTGCGCAGAGGCACAAGAGATGTCGATGGACAAGGAGTACACCATTGCGGCAGGCACCTATTTATATAAGGTGAAGACCTCTGCATTGCGCGGCGTGCGCCAACAGCCCGAACTGACGCTGACGAACAACGGCAGCAAGACAGCACAAATCAAGGGCGAGGTTGCCTTTGAGTGCCCGACGACCACGGTGATGGAGAAGAATATCCGACTGAGGGCAGGATATACTGTTGTAAAGGAGATTCAGAAGAACCTGATTGACGCCATTGACGAGGATGTGGAGTATGTGTATGTGCGCCTGACGACCAGTGAGTCGCTGACCTTCTCGGGACGTCTGAAAGGTGTGCACGAGGGCGATGCCTGCAAGACGGCTACCGCTTTCGATTGGGAGAAAGGCAATCTGCAGATGGGCGGCACCACCACATGGTATGCGGTGGACATCACTGCAGCCAAGGCGGACAAGAAGAATATCACTGCACGTCTGCTGAACAAGGGCGGCAAGGCTGCCGTTGTGACAGCACAAGTGGTCTTTGAGTGCCCCTATACGGATGTGCAGACGATTACACGCAGCGTGGCTGCGGGCGAACTGCGCGAGAAAGTGATTGACTACGCGATGTTCGGCATGCTGGCTACAAACACCATTTATGTAGGTTTGACCACCACAGAGCAGGTGATGCTGACGGCAGAGTTGAGCGACGCTCCCGTGAAGGAGCCGGACGATGCTTGCTTGCAGGCAGTGCTTTTTGACTGGACCTACGGACACAAGCAGAATGCGAATGACGTGGTATGGTACAAGGTGGCTACTCGCGACCTCACGGGTACGACGATGTTGCCGACCGTTGTGATACGCAATATGGGCAGCAAGGCCGCAAAGATTGAGGGTGAAATGAGTATGGAGTGCCCCGACAATGTTGCCAATACCCAACGTGCCTTGTCGATTGCTGCAGGCGGCACCTACGAGAAGACGATTGCCCGCGACCTGCTCAACGGCATTGACACGGCTACGATTGACACCCTGTATTTCCGCATTGTCTCCACAGAGGCTATTGCCTTTGAGGTGAAGATGACACAGGAGGACGAGGGCGCGACCTGCCGTTCGGCAGTGCTGTTCAACTGGGTGAGCGGCAATGAGCATGAGGCCAACGCTACCATGTGGTATATGGTGGACGTGAAGGCTGCCAAGGCTGCGAAGAAGGATATCAAACTGACGGTAGTGAACAAGGCGAGCGTTGCCAACACTGTTACGGCAGGTGTGGCATTGGATTGCCCTTGTGATGCTCCGCAAGTACAGAAGGCTACGTTCAAAGCAGGAGAGACGAAAGTGAAGACCTTGCCGTTCTCGCTGCTGGAGACCGTGGGCGACACCGTGTATGTACGTCTGCACGCTACGGGCGCATTGCACGTGGAGGCAGCGTTGGCAGACCCCGAACCATTTGAAGAAATAGCATGCCCCGAGAACCCCGTGGCCTTTGAGTGGGGCAAGACCTACAACCAAACAGAGGATACGGTATGGTACTCCTTGAGCAAGACCGTGTTGGATAGTCTGAACAAGACGTATATGACTCCGCGTCTGCACCTGACGAATGGTGTGAAAGCACAGATGATAACCGCCAATGTAGCATACCACTGCCCGATTACCTCGGCGATGATGTCGAAGTCGGTGAGCGTGAAGGCAGGACAGGAATTGTACAAACTGATTGAGCGTGCTACCGCCGAGCAGATGATTGCCGACAAGGACATGATACTGGTTCAACTGATTGGTCAAGAGCCGTTCTCGTTCTCGGCAGAGTTGGTGGACCCGAATACGGGTGACGACTGCGTGCACGCTGTGCAAGTGGCATACGACAGCACTTATGTGCAAGAGGCCGGTACGACGATGTGGTACAAGTTGGACTTGAATGCCACCCGTGCATTGGATAAGATGATTACGTTTGCGATGCAGAATATTGACGGCAAGCGTGGTGCTGTGACGGTGGGTGCATATATGAGTTGCGACTCGGCTGCATTGTACACCCGCGGGGCTACAATTAATGCGAATGCTACTATCAGCCGTGACTTCGCGAGCGATGTATTCAGCGGTCTGGTAGGCGACTATCTGTACTTGGAGATTACGGTTGCACAGCAGTTGAAACTCTCGACCAAACTGAATGACCATGCTCCTATCGCACCTATTGAGGTTTGCAAGGATGCTATTGCCGCTATTCCTAATCAAGACTACGAGCAGGCAGCCGGTGAGGTATGGTATGTGGTGAATATGGCAGACTTGCGTGCCAACACCACGGGTGACGGTTTGCTGAAAGTATTTAATGAAGAGAACGCCGAGGTGACGGCTAAGGTTGAGTTGTCGTGGGTATGCCCAGTGGAACACGCTATGACAAGCAAGACCCGCGTGATTGCGGCTAAGGATTCGCTCTTCACCACGATACAACGTGCTGTCATCAATTCGACACAAGACTCGCTGGCATATATTCGCGTGACCACGGATAAGAAAGTGCGTTTCCGTATGGAATTGACATTGAGCCGCGGTGACGAGTGTAGCAATGCTATCTTGTTTGACTGGGTGAATGGTCATATTCATCCTGCAGGCAAGTACCTGTGGTATCAAGTAGAGTTGGATTCGACGGTGATACCAGAGAACAAGGACATGCGCCTGTATGTGGTTAACTTGGATAAGAATGACTCGACAACAGCCAATGCAGACCTCTATTTTGACTGCAACGAGGCAAAGACACATACCTTGTCTTACAAATTCGGTGCCAGTGAGACGGTGAGCCGTGTTATTGACCGTGACCTGTTGGTAAACATGGGTTGGGCTGATATGCTGATTAACTACACATCCAACCACAACACAAAGATTTATGCAGAGTTGGTACCAGCAGCACCTCAGACCTATGTCTATGACACGATACGTGCCATCGTGTGCGACGGCGAGGACTACCTGGATACTATCACCGGTGAGATTCACACCATTATGTCGGATGACCGTGAAGGCTGGATATGGGAAGATACCGTAGGTTTCCGTGATGGTACTACGTTCTGCGACTCGGTGACTACGTTTATTGTCCGTCCGCGTGTGGCTGTGAAGACACTGACGACAGCAGACTTGGCAACTATGAATGCCACTCCGCTGCTGATTCAGGGTATGAAGCCATCGCTGACTCCGTCGTTGGAGGCTATCAAGGCTTACTACACAAGCCAAGAACAAGATACGATAGCAAAGATAACCAAGATGTATTGGGCAACAAAGAACGGTAGCAACTACACGGAGGCAGATACCATACAGTATATTGCCAAAGGTACTGACACCTATACATTGTATTTGGCCATAGAGGATGAGTGCCAGAATGTGCTATATCCCGAGTTCACATTTATGACAGGCGCATGGAAATATGCTACCATTGAGACTGCAGACACCGTTTGCCCGGGTACGGCATCCACGATGCTGCCGAGTGTGGTAGTGATGAAAGATACCATCATCAACGACACTATCCACAACGTGATTGTCAAAGATACATTGAACATGGACCGCCAGATGGATACCGTGAAGGTTTATAACCTGAAAGTATATAAGGAGCCTGCACTCTACACAACGCTGACAGTAAAACCTGTAGTGGCATGCGGCAAGGCTATCAATGTAACTAACGCAACGACGGCATTGAAGGCTGCTTTTGAAGCAGATGCAGATGAGTTGACGATGGCAGTAAAGACCATCACGTGGGAGCAGAAGAAAGCAGACGGTACCTACGAGGCTATTCCTGCCACACATGTAGGCAGGAATGTGACAACCGTAACACTGCGCTATGTAGTGACCACGGATTGCGGTACAACGCTGACCAGCCAAGACTTTGAAATCGCTGCTACCCCATATCGCTACGATGTGAAGAATATCACCGATGAGATATGTAAGGGTGAGGAGTATGCAGGTCGCTTGACGAAGCATATTATCAATGCCGATACTCAGTGGAGCGATACCGTGACTATCACCACAGACCCGACGGTGACATTTGACTCGGTATATGTATATGATATCAAGGCAAAGAACTGTGTAGCATTTGAGGCTAAGAAACAGATAGAAGATGCAGTTTGTCCGGGTACGGAGTATGTAGGTCGCCTTACGAAGCATATTATCAATGCCGACACTCAATGGAATGATACCGTGCGCGGCTTGGAGGTAGCAGGTGTGCTGACCGACTCTATCTATATGTACGATATCAAGGTGCTGATGCACAAGACGATAACGGAGAGTGAGACTATCTGCGATGGTGATACCTATACATGGGTACGTGATGGCAAGACCTATTCGGCTGCCGATGCGGGCAAACAGATTACGTTCAGTGAGCAGTATGCAGGCAAGGAGTGCGACAGCGTGATGTACGTGCTTGACTTGCAGGCACTGAAGGCTACTACGGAAACACCGGAGACGGCTACTTTCTGCAAGGGTGCAAGTTATAAATGGCATGGTCAGACACTGACGGCTGCAGGTACCTATACGGCTACCGAGAAGTACGTAGGTTACGAGTGCGACAGCGTCATCTACACATTGGTACTGACAGAGAATGAGTGCCTGACACGTATAGAACAACAGATTGTTGACACAGTATGCGCAGGCACGGAGTATGCAGGTCGTCTGACCACCAAGACCATTACAAAGGAGACGAGTTGGAAAGACTCGGTACGTATAATGGAAGGTGGTATGAATATCGACTCCATCTATTACTATACGATACGTGCTTATGTCCTGCCGACACCGAATATCGCTGATGCTGAGATGCTGGCATTGTGCGGTAAGGCCATTGACGTGACGGCTGCTACGCAGGCAGTAGAAGCACAGTTGGCTGCCGAGCCGTTGTGCGCTCCGAATGCAACGATAGTATGGGAAGAAGAGCAGAACGGCGCATGGATAGCATTGACTGACGCTGCCATAGCAGGTAGTGTGGAGAGCGTGACAATCCGCTGCAAAGTAACTTCTGACTGCGGCGAGGCAGTATCGGAGGTCAGGACATTGAAGGTGGAGAAACCGACACCTGAGAATGATGCTGAGATGAGGGATATCGCAGCTTCGAGCAAGTACAACGGTTCGCTGTTGATGGTCAATGTAAATGCCATCAAAGAACAGTTCGGTTGGGACTTGCAAGAGCAAGATGTGACATGGTACAAGCAAGCAGGTACTGAGCCTGATGCTACAAAGGATGAGATGGTACAACAGGGTGGTTTCTACTACACGGTAGGTGCTGCTTTGGAGGGTACATACTATGCCCAGATAGAGCACAAGGCAGTGTCGGCTGATGACTGTGCGGCTACGTTGCGTACTGTAGCACTGGTATGTGCAGGCAGCAAGGCTGCACCTCAGTTGGCACCGAGTGTGGCACGTGCACAAGAGCCTATCCATGTGCTGAACTTAGACCCGAGTGTAGTAAGTCAGATACGTGTGTATAGTGCAACGGGCGAGTTGCTGGAGACATACGAGTCGGAGGCAGCAACATCGTTTATGATGCACGCTGCATCTATGTCGGGCTACTATATGGTAGAAGTAGAGAGTGCCGGTGAGCAAGTGACCTTACGTTACATCGTTAAATAAGAGGAGGACAGACAGATGAAAACGAATAAGAATAATCAAATGCGTAACATAGTGTTAACATTGATGGGACTGACGTTCTCGTTGGTTGCGACGGCTACAGAGCCGTCGCAACCGGCGACGGTGTCGGACTTCCAAAAAGGTGATACGATTAGCATCCGTCGTGACAGTTTGCGCTATATGACGGGTGAGCGTATCTCAACATGGGTGTACGAAGTGGACCACACGGTACGTCAGGTGGATAGCAAGTCACACCCGAATGGTATCTTGGTGGGTGGTATTGACTCTTGGATTACTCCCGGGACGGCAGTAAAGAAAGGCGAGGCTAACCAGCAAACGACAACCACAAGCCCTGTCCAAAAGGAGAATGTATCAGAAACAGAGTCTTCCAAACCCTCTCAAGGAGCGGGCTCAACAGAGTCTGTCAATGAGCAACCCGCTACCACTACAGAGCCTGCACAAGTGACGGAGCCTGTCAAGGAATCTGCCAATGAGTCTGCACAGCCTGCTAAATCGAAGACCACTGAACCTGCGGAAACTACACCTGCGGCACAAGGCTTGTCTTTCAACCGTTTCACGGTAGGTGTGCGTGGCGGTTATGCCAATAGCATGGCCAAAACCGAAGAGTCGAAACGCTTGGCGGGGTATGATGTCATGCTTGACCTGCAATATGCTCACTATTGGGCTAAAGCAGAAGATAAGTGCCGCTTGGGTCTGTTGGTAGGACTCGGTGTAGGCTATATGCAAAGTGGTCTGAAACAGAGTTGGAATGAGCAGTTCACAGCCAATACTTCAGATGGTGATATTCTGTACACAATAACAGCCGACGAGGTGAAGGACAAGACGGGTCAAGTACAATTGGAGATTCCCGTAATGTTCTCAATGATAACCCCCGGCGGTTTCTTCCTGAATGCAGGTCCGAAGTTGCTGCTGCCTGTTTATACACCTTCTAATCAGACTATTACGAACCCGAATGTGGACGCTTATTTTGCAGAGGAAGGTGTGCATGTGGTTAACGAAGCCGTAACAGGTGTAGTGAGTGCCGAACAGCAGACGCTGAAGAGCACTACGGACAACAAGATGAAACTGAACGTGATGCTTGGTGCCGAGTTGGGCTACGAGTTCCAACTGCGCAGCGGTAACTCCATCGGTTTGGGCGTGTACGCAAACTATGGTTTGTGGAGTATGTTCAAGAACGCAGGCGAAGGCTCTGTATTGGAGTTGACGGCTCCTGACGGAGGTAAGATGGCTCAGATAGATATTCAGAGCCTTACTAACGCACAAGCAAGCAAGATGGGTTATCTGGATGCAGGTCTGAAACTGACCTACAATCTGAATTTCATAAAGTAGTCTTTATTGAGCGAATATAAGAAAATGGCGTCCGCAATGTGTCGGGCGCCATTTTTGTATGCGGGTGGGCGATTGGCGGCTGTTTTTGAGATTCTAAATCCCTTTTGACGACACGGGACGCGTCGTCCCCATACACCAACACACCGCGGACGAGGCATCCGCGTCCCCTGCGGGAGATTGGCACCGAGTTCTAATAATCAGCCTATGAAGATACAATATGGATACGGTAATGCCCCTGCAGGGGCTCGGCAAGGTTAGGATAAGGGGCGTTTACCCAGGAGTTGGCACCAAGTTTTCTATAGTGTATGATGCAGATAA
>ERZ808245.365-NODE-365-length-24015-cov-4.149499_pt1 | contig 24015 bp, 18 predicted proteins | sample MGYA00521243_ERZ808245 | MGnify/ENA primary metagenome ERZ808245 (study PRJEB31516, sample SAMN03275576) | gut metagenome | biome: mammalia-associated habitat; material: feces | host: Papio cynocephalus | place: Kenya | collected 2012-07-07 ... | reverse complement strand
TGCCAGAAACGGAAAGCCAAGGACGAATTCACACTTCAACAGTCACCGTGGCTGTGCTTCCAGAACTGGAGGAAGTGGAGTTTGAAATTTTGGACAAAGACCTAAGAGTGGACACCTACAGAAGCAGCGGAGCGGGCGGGCAACACATTAACAAAACGGATAGTGCCATTCGACTTACTCACCTTCCAACGGGCATTGTTGTCACTTGCCAAGACGAGCGAAGCCAACTTAAAAATAGGGACAAGGCAATGATGATTTTGAAGGCAAAGTTATACGACTACTATCAAGGGCAAAAGAACAAAGAATACGCCGACAACAGAAAAGCTCAAGTGGGGACAGGCGACAGAAGCGAAAGGATAAGAACATACAACTTCCCTCAAGGCAGAATAACCGACCACCGCATTGGCTACACGGCATATAACTTATTAGATTTTATGAACGGCGACATTGACGAACTGTTAACCGAACTTCAACTTGAAGACCAAAAACGCAAACTCGAAACATTGGATGAATAAATTATAGTTTAAAAAACTTAAATTATAGTGTTGCTTTTGTGTAATAAAATGAGATAATTTGGTGAAATTTGTAGAAAATTGTAAAAGGAGAAAAGATATGGCAGAGCAAGAACAAGTTATGGAACACAAAATGAAAACGCCAGAAGTTAGCCCTCAAAAAATTGAGGAAAATGAGGCGGGAGATGTGAAATTTGTGAAAGCAAATGGCGAAACTTTGACGAATATGCAAGCCATTGAAAGTTGCAGACATGAGCAAAATAGGGACATAATTGACAATCTTAGACTTGGCAGTTATGACCGCTTTGGCAACTATATAATTGTCCCTGCAATTAGGGAAGAACTTTTGACAATTCCAAAAATTGTTTATGTAAAGCAAGTCCAAAAAGACAAGACAATTTTCGACATGAAATCTATGATTCCACTTTTTGGAGATATCTTCTTCAAACTTGTATCGTCAAAAGAAGAAGTCACTTTGTATCTTGTAGAAACAGTCAGACGTGAAGCGGGCGACTATGTTGAAGTTTATGAAGAAGTTTTGGATAATTTTTCCATGACCGAGGACGACTATGTTCCACTTTCTGTCATCTTTAGAAACTATAATATTTATGACGAAGATGATGGCGACTATGGCAAAAAGATTTTCTCCGCCTTTGACTTTATGAATATCCTAACTCGCAAAATTTATCTTTCTCTCTTGTCAAGAGAGTTAATGGAAATTGCCGAATTTGACGACAAGCAAGCTTTTGAGGAAATGATTGCAATCTTAAAAGATAGTGGCGAATATGGCGAGAGAGTGCTGGAAGTTTTTGAAAACAGAGTGAAAGACAGACCAGAAATTTATGACCTCGCAACGTCTAAGGAATACAACAAAGCAGTGCTTGAAATTTTGCTTTCCGCCGTGGACATTGCCACAACTCAAGCGGATAAGGAAAATTTTGAAACAAGGGAAGTTTACTTCAAACTTTTGGGCGTAAGGAACAAAAATATTGATAAATACATAGAGCAAGCCAACGAGAAAATTGACGAGCAATATGTGTCGAATATTGTCACCCGTGCAACAAAACATTTCTTGCAAGACGATGAAGAAAAACAAGACGAAGTGTTGCTAGATTTCATGGACAAAATTTCCCCAACCAAAAAGCGAACGGAAAAGAGAAAACTTGACGCTCCAATATTAAAGCAAGGGCTTGAGGAAAGAAAAGAGGCCGAGCGAATAGCCGCTGCGGCAGTTGCAGCAACGTCCACAAAGGAAGAAGCGATAAAGCAAATTTTGACCGCCAAAAAAGACGATAAAAAGAAGTCCGCAACCCCAGCAAATAAAAAACTTAAACCAGCCAAGAAAGCAGCAAAGAAGTCGGCAAAGAAAGGTGGAAAAGGCAAGGCAAAAGCCAAGGGAAAAGCCAAGCCAAAGGCAAAAGTCAAGGCGAAAAAAGCAGTTAAAAAGCCACAAGACGCCAAGAAAGCTGCCGCCAAAACGGGCAAAAAATTAAAACCAGCCAAGAAAGCAGCCAAGAAATCAGACGGCAAGAAAAAAGGCAAGGATAAGAAAAAGAAAAAGGACTATGGCGTAACATTCAGCCGTAGTTTCCTCGAGAAATATCGCTCAATCTCAAGCCTTTCTGGTGCAACCGTTGTAACCCCAACTGTAACCCCAACATTGCAACCACAAAGCATTGTTGAAACAATAAAAACCGAACAAGCAGAACGCCCTCAAAGACAAAATGTGAGGAAGCAACAAGCAGAGCCTAATATGACTGAAAACACCCCAGAATTTGGCTTTGCATCGGTCAAGCCAGAAATAAAAAAAGAGGTGGTGTCAAGGGATAATATCTTAGGTGCTTTTAATAAGTCAAAGAACGCCGCAATGGCAAACAATATGACAGAAACTACTCCTAACCCTCAAGCAGAAACTGAGGTCAAAATGGAAGCAAAAGTCGGGGAAAAAATAGAGGACGTGGCTATGAGCAAAAACAATATTGAAGATATGTTCTCTGACTTCTTTTCAGAGCAAACTGCAGCAAGTTCAGCAGAATTTGCCACCCCTAAACCTGATAGTTATGAAAGCGTGAAAGAGCAAATTATAAAAGCACAACTTAAGAAAAAACAACAATCTTCGACAACTTTTGCAAAGACAGAAGCAATCATGACGCAAGGGGAAGCCTCAGCAAAAGCAGCACCTCAGCCAGAAACCACCCCAAAACAGTCCCAAGATGAGCAACTTTTCCACTAATTGCTATATATTTTTCAAAGAAAATTATTGACAAGCGTTGTTTTTTGTGATAAAGTCTATTAACACTCGTCTTAGGGGTGTTAATTTTTTGGTGAAAGGACAAAGATTATGAGAGATAGAATTACACTTGCTTGCACAGAATGTAAACAAAGAAATTATGACACTTATAAAAATAAGAAAAACGATCCAGACAGAATCGAAATGAGCAAGTATTGCAGATTTTGCAAAAAGCACACCACTCACAAAGAAACAAAATAATTTGTGATATTTTTGGCAATTTTGCAAAGTAAAGGAGTTTGAAATGGCAAAAAGCAAAACTGTTGACGAAGAAGTTGTGGAAACTGAAGTCGTAGCAACAAAAGACGACAAGCAACAAAAAAAGGCAGATAAGAAAAAGGACAAAAAACCTGCTAAAGAGAAAAAACCAGGTCTTTTCAGAAAATTGAGAGAATCTTGGAGCGAACTCAAAAAGGTTTCTTGGCCAACTTTTGCAAGCGTGGTGAAGAAAACTGGTATCGTTATACTGGTTGTTTTGCTGTTCACGTTGGTGCTTTTTGGCATTGACTACGGCTTGGGTTGGGTTTACAAGTTGTTCTTAAATTGATTTTAATTTGTCATAAAGGGAAAGTATTATGGAAAGATTAGACGCAAAGGATTTGGAAGCGAAATGGTATGTCTTGCACACCTATTCGGGCTATGAACAAGTGGCAAAAACCAATCTCGAAATGGTTATTAAGAAGTATCATTTGGAAGACAGAATTTTCGACATCGTCATTCCTATGGAAGAAGTGATTGAAGAAAAGAACGGCAAGAAAAAACTTGTTACAAGAAAACTTTTGCCAAGTTACATTTTGGTGAAAATTAAATACGGTGACGACTTGTGGCACAACATCACAAGAACACACGGCATTACAGGTTTTGCTGGACCAAAAGGCAGACCACTTCCTATGACAGAAGAAGAAATAAGAAAACTTCACCTAGAAAAAGTTGTTGTGGACATTGACCTTGCAGTAAACGACAAAGTGGAAGTTATTGACGGGCCACTCAATGGCTTTGTTGGAACGGTTTTGTCAGTTGACGAAAGCACCGCTGACGGCAAAATGAAAAAATGCAAAGTTAATGTTGAAATGTTTGGCAGAGAAACTCCTGTTGACCTCGAATTCTCTCAAGTTAGAAAAATTTAATTTTGTTAATAAACTTTAATCTTTTGTTTGCTGGAACAAAGGGGAAAAGGTTATTAAGCACAGGGCAGTTTGTGATGTATATAAAAAAAGTGATGTTTGAAACTGCCCTATGCAATATATGTGGGAGAATGTAAATCTTTTATACATTCGCAAAAACCACTTATGCCAAGGGAGGAAATTATGGCAGAAAAGAAAGTTAAGGCAATCGTTAAACTTCAGTTGCCTGCTGCGAAAGCAACCCCAGGACCACCAGTTGGTTCTACACTTGGACCTCACGGAATTAACCTTGCTGGATTCACAAAAGAATTCAACGACAAGACTTCCGACAAAGCAGGACTTGTTATCCCTGTTGTGGTCACAATTTATGAAGACAGATCATTCACTTTCATCCTCAAAACTCCACCAGCAGCAGTTTTGATTAAGAAAGCATGCGGAATAGACAAAGCAAGCGCTGTTCCAAACAAAACAAAAGTCGCAAAAATCACCAAAGCTCAAATCAAAGAAATTGCAGAAACAAAGATGCCAGACCTAAACGCCTCATCACTTGAAAGTGCAATGAGCATGATTGCTGGTGCAGCCCGAAGCATGGGCGTAGAAGTTGTGGACTAAGGGGGTAGCGGAAATGAATACAGGAAAAAGATTTAAAGAAGTTTGCGCCCTTGTTGACAAGAACAAAGTTTACGACCCAAAAGAAGCATTGGAACTTGCAATTAAGACAGCAAATGCAAAATTTGACGAAAGCATTGAACTTCACATCAAACTTGGTGTTGACGGAAGAAGTGCAGACCAACAAGTTCGTGGCACAGTTGTGCTTCCAGCAGGAACAGGCAAAACTAAGAAAGTGCTTGTTATTGCAAAAGGCGACAAAGCGGACGAAGCAACAAAAAATGGTGCAGATATTGTTGGCGGAGATGAAATCATCTCCAAAATTCAAGGTGGTTGGCTAGATTTTGACGTATGTATCACAACCCCAGACATGATGGGATTTGTGGGACGTGTGGCAAAAATTCTTGGACCAAAAGGACTTATGCCAAACCCAAAAAGTGGCACAGTTACAATGGACGTCAAGAAAGCAATCAACGATGTCAAAGCAGGTAAAGTTGAATACAGACTTGACAAAACAAACATTGTCCACGTTGCAATCGGCAAGGCAAGTTTTGGAGTGGAAAAACTTTATGAAAACTATGACGCTCTTATGAACGCCATAGTCAAAGCAAAACCAGCCGCAAGCAAAGGAACCTATCTCAGAAGCATTACTCTTGCTTCCACAATGGGACCTGGAATCAAGACAACATACAAAATGTAATTCTTGAAAATGATCTTAAAAACTCTCCATTTTGGGACTCTCCAAATAGGAGAGTTTTTTTATTGCAATTTTATGTCACCAAAACTTGAAAACCAGAATTTTGCCTGTTACAATATTTATGTAGAATGTAATTTCACTTTATATTGACGCAAAAACAAAAGAAAAAATATTTTACAAATTAACGTGTCCATAAGAATTAAGGATAACTCTGAAAGCGAAGGGAAACTCTTTTTCAAAATGAAGACCCTTTAATATATTTGTAATCTGAAAAAAGGAATTTCATTTCAAAGTGCAAAAACATCTACAATATTCAAATATAGTTGTGTCGTCTTGTGGGGAGGCGGCACAATTTTATTTGAAAAACTTGTGTCACGGGCGACATAGTTTTATTTTAGAAACTGTGTCATAAGTGTCATAGCAAAAACTTTTGTCGAGATAAAAATGAATAATTTACTCATTCACTCTCAACCAAATTAAAAGGAGAAAATATATGGATAAAATTAGATACTTAACAGAAAAGACCAAGTCGCTTGCTGTTGAAGTGGATATAATAAAGGAAGAAATTTCAGCCGCTTCGGTGGAAGACATTAAAAACATGCAAGAACTCCGCTCGTCTGTTTCCACTCTTGAAACCAGCGTGAAAAATATGAATAGCGAGTTATCCACAACCATTTCAAATGTGTCGTCACTCAGCGCAAGACATGATACAACTGTGTCTGATTTAAGTGACACTAAGACCGACTTAAATAACACAAAAACGGAACTTTCTGAAGCGAAATCAGACATTTCGACTGCAAAGAGTGATATTGCAACAGCCAAAAGTGATATTTCGTCACTAAAAACGCTTACAACCTCTCAAGGTGAGAAAATTGACGCAAATTCAACAAAAATAACGCAAAATTCAAACAAAATTGCAACAAATGAAACGAATATTGCTGAAAATGCTGAAAAAATATCCGAAAACAGTGCAAGTATCCTCATAAATGCAAACAATATCTCGTCACAAGCACAAAAAGTGAACCAAAATACAACGAATATTGCCACCAATACACAAAACATCGCCACGAATACTGCTAATATCTCTGCAAATGCCACTAAAATTGCAACAAATGAGGCAAATATTGCGACAAACACAACAAATATCGCTACAAATACCGCAGATATAGCAAAACATACTGAAGATTTTGTGAAAGTGGCAGATAGATTGTATAACTTGGACACTGCACAAGCGGCTCTTTCCACTTCGTTTGAAAATCATACCAATGACTTTTATATTGAACGAAACAAACTTAGAAACATGACGGGTGAGTTGTATGGTGAAAACTTGCTTTTAAACCCTTACTTAACTTGCAACCAACGAAATGTAAAACTCAATCAAACGGCAACAATGTATATGGCGGACAAATGGTACAAGGCTTGCACCAATCAAGTGAAAGTCAACTTAAGTGCCAGCGGCGTTTTTGAGTTGCGTTTCCTAAAAACATTAACCACACCCGTCCGTGCCATTGAGCAACGAATTGACATTCCTTCATTTTTTGCGGGAAGAGATGTTGTCGTCAGTTTGACCATAAAAGACTGCACAACCACTGCCGAAAACAGCGCCTCTTTTGGACTTGAATATTTTGACAGTACAGGTGCAAGTTTGGGTGTGGAAAGTCTTTCAATAGCAGTCGCTGGGGATAAATATTTGAAGTGCTTTATTCCAGAAAACACAACAAATATGACTTTCTTCTTCCAAATAAACACACCAGTCCAACGAACAAAACTTATTCGCTTTACCAATCCAAAAGTGGAATTTGGAACAGTCGCATCGAAATTTGGAGGACGTTCTGACGATTATGAACTCAGCCTCTGCCAAAAATATTATTACGCCTCAGGTGTTTCGGAAGACAATGCTTTAACACTAAAAGCCATAAGTGCAACAGAGTTCGAACCAAGCGTCTTGTTTTTCCCAACAAAAATGGCAAAAACTCCAACCGTCACACTTCTCAGCCCAACAAAAGTTGCAAATACACTTACTTGTGTGGAAAGTGGCGGGGCGGATATAACTGTTTCAGCCGTTCCCGTGTTTGACGGTTGCCAATGTTTCAAAATTGTGGCAACGGACGCCGTTGTGGGCAATCATTACAAACTTGGTGGCTACACTGCAGACGCAGAAACCTTGCCGCTTAACGTCAACATCTCTGACGGGACAGAAACCGACACGGAAGCATAAGTTGTCCACATTTTGTTTGCATTTTGTGGATAACTATATTCGCCATATTCCGCTCATATTGCGGAAAAGAAAGATTATCTGACATCTTTTGTGATTTTATGTAGTGATGGTTATTTTAAAATATTATATTTACAACGCTTACAGCAAGCCAAAAAGTTATTTGTTTAACTTGTGGATAGTTTGTAATATTATTTGTCTTTAAGTCTTTCATAAAACAAATTCATTATAAATGCAAAATTACGCTTATAATGCTAAAAGTATAAAATATAACATATTTATAAAGTTTAAAAAATGAAAAAAGGGATAAGTTTATATCCCTTGTTCAATTATGCCACAAGCAATGCGTTTGCCCGAGTTGCCAGCGGGCTGAGTTGTAAAATCGTCTGGCGAATCGTGAATTATGATAGACCGCCCCACTATGTCCCTTGTTGCAAAGCGTGGGGTTAAGGTTATCATATAGGCATTGCCGTGTGAGGACATGAGTGGTGGCAAATCACCCGTGTGAAGTGGGTGTTCGCCCGTCCCAAAATGTGACCCCGCTGACGAAAAATCTCCCTCGCAAACACCCTCGCTGTGAATATGCATGCCAAAAAAGCCAGTCTTTGTGTCTGGAAGTCCCGACATTTCCACCTCGACCACTGTCCCAAATGGCGTATCATAAAACTTCGCAACGCCCTTTTCGTTGTTTCGCCCCGAAATCTCCGCCTTCGCTTGCGGAAAAGTATAAGCAACATATTTTAAAATTTCACTCGAATTTAACATAGCCTTATATATGCAAAGTTTGTGAAATGTGTTAATTTAAAAGCCAATCAATAACATTTTTGACGATTATTCCGTCATAATTGCCAACAGTGAATTTGTCAAGAGTGAGAATTGTCTTGTCAAAATTGTCTTTTATTTCTCTTAATGATGAAACTTCTCTATTAAATGTTTCTTCGCTTGAGAGGTTAAGTGAAACTTGGATATATTCCTTATAATCATTCTTTTGAGCAACAAAGTCAACTTCTTTTGTTCCAACTTTGCCTATGCAGACTTTGTATCCTCTACGCAAAAGTTCAAGATATACAATGTTCTCAAGCACAAAGCCTAAGTCAAATTCTTTTTTCGAGATTAAGTGATTGCGAATTCCAGTGTCAACTGCATAATATTTTGCATTGGTTTTCAAAAGTTCTTTGCCCTTTATATCAAACCTTTCTGCCTTATAAAACACAAAGGCTTCTGTCAGCATGTCAACATAGTCGTTTACTGTGTGGCTTGAAACTTTCCTGTTGTTTGAACAGAGATAATTTGCAATGCCGTTTATGCTTATTGGGTTGCCAACCACATCCATAAGATATTTTGAAATTGACTGCAAGAGGGCAGTGTCAACAACTTTTTTGCTTTGCGTTCTTTTTTGACGTTCCTCAACGTCTTTCACAATGACGGTGTTATAAATTCCTTCAAGATAGGTGTCAACCTTGTCGTCCGTTCTGTTCATTGTGGCAATGTATGGCAGCCCGCCAAATTTCATATAGTCACTGAAAGAGTCTTCCTTTGAATCTTTTTTGTTTATTTCATAATATTCGGCAAAAGAAAGTGGAAGCATGGAGATTTCAACATATCTTCCAGAAAGCAGTGTAGATAAGTCGCTGGACAACATATAAGCGTTTGAGCCAGTGATATATAAGTCAACATTGTCTTTTATATAAAGGCTATCAACTGCCTTTTCATATTGGGAAACATTTTGGATTTCGTCAAGAAATATATAGTTCATTTTTTGTGGAACGAGGTGAGATTTTATATATTCATAAAGTGACTTATAGTCGAGCAAATTTTCGTTATCCAGCTCCTCAAAATTAAGATAAATTATCTGCTCATTCAAAACGCCTTGTCTTTTTAAGTTTTCTTGAAATTGCTTGAGCAATGTCGATTTGCCGCAACGTCTTATGCCAGTTATAACCTTTATAACTTGTTCGTCTTTCCAATATTTAAGTTTTTCCAAATAAGTTGTTCTTTCTATCATGACTTCTCTCCTATGTCATAAATATATCACATTTATGTCCAAAAATCAACCACTTTTTGCACCAGCGAGCAAAAACTTTGCATTTTTAGTCACTTTTTGCTGTGGCGAGCAAAAACTTTTCGGTTTTGTGTAAAAATGTGTTCAAAGTTGGAGGCTTAAATTTCTTATCATGAGTTGGTTGAGGGTTAATAAGTTGTTTGGAGTTTAATAAAATATAATTTTAAACCCTTACATGGCGTGTATAATATTATAATCTTATGCCATACTAATATTATTCCTATATATTATTTAGCGGCAGCCGTTCGGGCTTTGTCTTAGTGTTGCACGTGGAAAGTCTTTGCAGATTCTCTGGTTGGGAGTTATGCGAGTTTTTAACTTTTCTGTTTGCAAAGGTGAAGGATTGCAATGGGGTTTGAGTGACATATTGAAGTGAAAATGAGGTGTCTAAATTTGTCGAATTTATTTTCTGAAAAAGTGGTGAAATTCGTTTGACTTTTGCATTTTTATATAGGATAATCAATGTATCAATATTAATGTGGGCAAGCAGGACTAATTTATGACTTGCCCAAAATTATAAAAGGAGAATTGATATGAAAAAACTATTGTCGAAATTTAAGGTGTTAGTTCCAGCAATTGTATGCTTGCTTGCACTCACCATGGTTCTTTTCACTGGCTGCGGAGAAGATACTCCAGCACACGTCCACAATATGGAAAAAGTTGAAGGGACAACTGCAACTTGCACCACAACTGGCATGAGAGAACACTATCATTGCACACTTTGCGAAAAAGACTTTTTGACAGAAGCGGGAACAGAAGAGGTTTCTGCAGAAAGCCTTGTTATTGCTATTGACCCAGAAAACCATGACTATAATCTTGCCTATGATTATGAAAATTCTTACTATGTAGAAACATGCACACGCTGCAACCACAAAGACACAACACAAACTCAAGCCGCAGGCACAGAACAATATCCTTTCCTTGTAAATGACGATGCATCTCTTGTTTCGGCAGTCGCAAATGGCGGGTATATCAAACTTACTCAAGATATTTCCGTTGCAGGAAAAATTGACATCAAAAAGAATGTTGTTATTGACCTTAATGGAAAGAAAATTAGTTACCTTCAAACAGCAGCTGACAATAATAATGATAAGACTGCAACAAGAAAGAACTATTGCATTATTGGAGTTGGTTCAGGAGAGGCAACAATCAAAAATGGAACAATTGAATATAAAGTTCAAGAAGGACTTTCTGGAGTGGGGCAAGGCAGAGCAGTTATGGCTGAAAACGCCACAAAACTTACTCTTACAAATGTTACAATTACTTCAGATTTCCGTGGGATTGACTTATTTGACAACTCAAAAACAACTATTACTAACTGCACAATCACAACAAAATGTGAATCAGTTGGCGGAAATAATCTTTGGGGACCAAGTCAAGAAGGAAACCTTACAGTAACTATTGACAACAGCACAATTACTTCCGAAAATGAAACTGCATTGTTTGTCCCATCATACATGGTTGTTAACATTACAAACAACTCAACTCTTACAGGCAACACAAGTGCAATTTATGCAATGATGGGCGAAATCAATGTTGATAGCACAAGCACACTTCATGCAAGTGCGACAAGTTTTGATGTTAGAACTGTTGCAAATGTTGGCGAAACTGGACCAAATGAAGCACCAAAAGACGGGGCTGCACTTGTTATCAGATCTAACTACTATTATGACAAAACTGCAGGCTCAAACAAACTTCTTCTTAACATTGCAGATTGGAGCAAAGTGACAGCAACAAGCGGAGTAAAAGTTGCAGTTTACAACTGGGTGGAAGAATCTTCTTACATCACAGAAGCAAAAACAGCAGAATCTACAGTTACAGACCAATTCTTGGAAGTTGTTTCTAAACTTGCAGACAAAAAAGGTGTTAAATTCTATGAATACAACGGCACTGAAGTTAAGGAAATGAGTGTTTATACTTATTCTTATGTTGAACAAGCAGAAGGAACATCTCAAACAGGAGAAGCAACTCAAACAGAAGAAAAAACATATCTTATGAAGATAGTTGCTACAACCAAAGAAGTTGATATGGGCGAAACCTCAGGAATGCCTAAAGCATATCTATTCTATACTGCTGGTTATGAAAACGGCAAATTGCAAGAAACTTCAACTGGCACATATATGGCAATGGACAAGGATAGCAAAATTATTTATGTAAGTGTTAATGATGAGGAAGGGGCTATGACGCTTACATTTAAAGTAAATCAAGGCAACATTCTTTCGCTTGCACTTTATGCAACTGGCGTTGGAAATGAAGCATGGCTCTTGTTTGACGATATGAAATTTGGAATACTAACTCATACAACAGAAAGCAATACTTTTGCAGAATATGATTGCACAGTAAACGGAAACACTGTTACAGTCAAAATCGACGAGAACATAACAAGAACATTTGAAATAGATTCAAGCAGCAATTCGCTTGTTGAAATTAAAGGTTTGTGCTATGTCGAAAATAATGGTAAAAAAACATATTATGAAACACTTCAAGAAGCAGTAGCAAATGCACAATCAGGGGAAACAATTACTCTTGTTTCTGATGTTGAATTGAGTAATTTTGTTGTATATAGAAATGTTGAGAAGTCAGGCAATACACTTACACTTGACCTAAATGGACACACTATTTCTTCGGACGATAAACTTGATGCAATGTTTGCAGTTATAGGCGGTGAACTTACAATCAAAAATGGACAAATCGTTACTGGCAATGCTGTTCTAAATTGCATTACAGTTATTGGTTATACAGAATCAACTGGTGAAGGAAACACTAAAACTTATGCTGAACTTCATTCAAAATTGACACTTGAAGAAACATTGTCAGTTAGTTCAAAAGGAAGTTGTGTGTATGTCTATGGCGAAGGGGCAGAACTTGTCACCTCAGCAACCCTTTACTCTGAAGGAAACTATGCAACGCTTACTGGAAGTGGCAACAAAGAAGATATGATAAAATCTGTCAGTGTTCTTGGCGGAAGAATAGCACACAAAGATTCAACTGCAATTTATATTCCAAACTGCAAAAACTGGAATATTTCTGGCGGGACAATATCAGGTGCAACTGCAGTGTATATCAAATCTGGAACAGTTAATATTACTGGTGGAGATTTCTATGCAACAGGGGCATACAAAGCATTTGAACATCGTGACAGTGGTTGCGAATCTACAGGTGCTGCACTTGTAATTGAGGCATGTGGCTACCCAGGTGGAGATCCAAAAGTTACAATAACAGGCGGAAATTTCTACTTCAATTGTGGAACAGATAATGGAACACAAGGAATTGAAGTTTATAACTATGACGGGCATACAGTTACAATCAATACTAATAAAGAGTATAGAACAATGACTGTTGCTAAAAAATCTGCTTAAATTAAAAGATACAAAAACACCACACAACTGTGCGGTGTTTTTTGTAACTATTTTGGCTATCACGCCCCTCGCTAAAAATGTGATACCATCACATTTTCTTAACGCTCCGTTCGAGCCCCACACGTCTCCGCTAACAAAAAAACCGAGATTTCTCTCGGCTTTTCTGTTTGGCAGAGAGGGTGGGATTCGAACCCACGTGGGATTGCTCCCTAACTGATTTCGAGTCAGCCCCGTTATGACCACTTCGATACCTCTCCATATTTTTTTGGCTTTTTCGCAAGATTATTTGCAAGTTGTTTTTTGTTGAGTTTGCAAGTCATTCAAACTTTTTTTATACAAATGCTAGGGTTATATTTATTATAGAAAATATTTAGTTTTCTCACTTGCAACATTATTTCCCTACACTCATAATATACAACATTTTGGGGGATAATGCAACAAATTTTTGCGAATGTTGCTTTTTTCTTGCAAAGAGGTGTGCAACGATTGACAGACTAGGGCAGAAGTGTTAAAATTGAGTTGTTATAAGATTATCACTATCGTGGTCTTATGCATAAGATAGTTTGGAGGATATATGCTACCATTTGAAACAAGCAAAAGTTTTGTTAGACTTACTCAAAATATTCAGATGTTTTTCAAGAATTTCGATTCAAAGTTGGAGCGGGAGGTTTTTTCGTTGAAGTTTAAAATTCTGCTTTGTATTTTGGAAAACAAACAGATTTCACCAACTAAACTCGTTGAAACTTTGGGGCTGGCGAAATCTAATGTTGCCAAGTTTTGCAAGGAACTGGAAGACGAAAACAAAATTTGTTCAGTGAGTGATGAGGTGGACAGACGAGGGAAATATTATTCGCTTACAAAAGGCGGGGAAAAATATGTTTACTCGTGTCTAACCTCACTTGAAAAAGCACTGGGGAAAATTTCTGAAAGCGACCTCGTTGATGTGATTTCTGCGGTGGACTTTTTAAACAAAATTTTATCTTCAAAGGGAGAAGAAAATGCTTAAATTATTCAATTCACTAACAAACAAAAAACAAGAATTTGTGCCAATTACACCAGGGCTTGTAAAGATGTATTCTTGCGGGCCAACGGTCTATTCTTATCAACACATCGGCAACATGAGAGCATACATTTTTATGGACTCTTTAAGACGCACGCTCAAATATAACGGCTACAAAATTTTGGGCGTTATGAACGTGACTGATGTGGGGCATTTGACCAGTGACGAAGATAACGGTGACGACAAAATGGAACTTGCGGCAAAAAAAGAGCAAAAAAGTCCTTATGAAATTGCAAAATTTTATGCGGATAAGTTCTTTGCTGACTTAAAACTCTTAAACGTTGACATTCCAGAACACATCACATATGCCACAAAATACATTCCACAAATGATTGAGTTTGTGAAAGGGCTTGAAGCAAAAGGTTATACTTATAGAACCAGTGACGGAATATATTTTGACGTGCAGAAATTTTCGGGCTATGGGCAACTGAGTGCAAAGGACCTAAGCAAAACGGGCAACGCTCGAATTGAGGAAAATTTGGAAAAACATCACCCATTTGACTTTGCACTTTGGAAGTTCGTGCCAGAAAATCACATTATGAAATGGGATAGTCCATGGGGTGTTGGTTGCCCTGGGTGGCACATTGAATGTTCGAGTATGGGACGTGATATTTTGGGCGACCACTTTGACATTCACACTGGTGGCATTGACCACAAGACCGTCCATCATGAGGACGAAATTGCACAAAATGACGCACTGGCGGGACATAGGGTTGTAAACTTCTGGATGCACAACGAATTCTTGGCAGTTGACGGCGGCAAAATGAGCAAAAGTCTTGGCAATGTTTGGACAATAAAAGACTTATCCGACCGTGGCTTTGAACCGCTAGATTTCAAATATTTCTGTTTGAACACGCATTATAGCAAGAAATTGAACTTCACCTTTGACGCCTTAAAAGCGAGTGCCTTGGGCTATAACAACTTAAAATCTCTTGTTGCAAGCCACAAAAATGGCGAAAACAAAATTGAGAATGAAAAACTAGAGAGTTACAGCAATCAATTTTTGAACGCAATAAATGACGACTTGAATTTTCCACTTGCGATAGGTGTTTTGTGGACAATGCTCAGAAATGAGCCAAAATCTTCACAAATTTTTGACCTAGTGCAAAAGTTTGACAAAGCGTTGGGACTAGACTTAAACGGCGAGGAAAAAGCAAAAGAGGAAATTCCACAAGAAATTGACAAACTTGCAAAAACAAGGTGGCAAGCACGACTTGCAAAAAATTGGGCGGAAAGCGACCGCTTGCGTGACGAAATTTCAAAACTTGGATACATCGTGCGTGACGGGAAAGACGGCTATACGCTTGAGAAAAAGTAGGAGGGGAACATGGCTGAAACAAAAAAGAACACAAAATCTAAAGTTGGACAAGCAGCAGGCAAAGCAAAAGACACCTTGCATAAAAAATCTGTGAAACCAGCGGCAAAAACGCAAAAAAAGAGCGAGAAGAAAGAAGTCTTAACTCCAATAATTTCTGAAAAACCACTTGCATATGAGGAAGCAACTTTGATTGAACAACCACAATCAGAAAACGACCAAAATGAAGTGAAAACTGCAGATTTTGTGGCAGAAAACAACGAAAACGCTGAAAACGAAGTGAAAAGTGTTAAAGATGAGGAAATTTCTGAACCAAATGAAGAAATTTTGAACGAAAACGAAGAAGTTTTTGAACCAAAAGAAGAATTAGAGGAAAATGCAACTGAAAATCTTAACGAGCAAAATTCTTTGGATAGCGAAGACAACTCTTTAGACGAGAATGTTTCTGAGGAGAATAAAGAAAAGACTTCTAAAAATGACAAGAAGAGCGAAAGTGAAGAAAATAAAAATTTGACTTCACTTGAAAAAGTTGTTGCAAGGCAAAGAGCGTTTTTCGCAACAAACAAAACTCTTGACGTGAACTTTCGCCTGCTGCAACTGAAAAGACTTAGGCTTCAAATTAAGGCATATTATGACCAAATTTGTGCGGCGTTTAGAGCGGATTTGAACAAACTTGAATTTGATGTGGTGCTTACGGAACTTGGGCTTGTGATGAAAGAAATAAATTATATGATTGCAAACCTTACAAGTCTAGTTAAGCCAAAAAAGGTGCATACTTCGTTTGCAAATTTCCCTTCAAAGGGATATGTTTTGCATGACCCATATGGCGTAACGCTAATCGCTTCGCCTTGGAATTATCCTCTTCAACTGACCATAATTCCACTTATTGGGGCGCTTGCTGGCGGGAATACTGCGGTTATCAAGCCTTCCAGAAATACCCCAAATATAACAAAAGTCATTAAAAAAATGTTAAGTATTTTTGACGAAGATTATGTTTATGTGGTGACAAAAGAGGACGAAATTGAAAGTATCTTTGACACAAAATTTGATTTTATTTTCTACACCGGCTCGCCAAAAATGGCACGAGAACTTGCCGCTAAACAAGCAAAATATCTTACACCAATGATTTTGGAATTGGGTGGCAAAAGTCCTTGCATTGTGGACAAAGACGCAAATATCGACCTAAGTGCCAAGCGAATTGTGTGGGGAAAATTTTTGAACGCTGGACAAACTTGCGTGGCTCCAGACTATGTTTTGGTGCATAGTGACATTAAAGACAAGTTTGTTGAATGTGCCAAAAAATGGGTCAAGAAGTTTTATTATGAACACCACTTAGGCTCTGAAAAAGACGAATTTTTGACAAGTTTTGTGAAAATTGCCAAGAAAAGTGACGTTACAAGACTTCAAAATTTGATAAAAAATGGCAACATTGAGTGTGGCGGCAAAACCCATGGACAGATTATTGAGCCAACAATTTTGATTGATGTTTCGTGGAATGACGAAATTATGAAAGAGGAAGTTTTTGGACCAGTTATGCCAGTTTTGACCTTTGATGACCTTGACGAAGTGATTGAAAAATTTAGAAATATGGATAAACCGCTTGCACTTTACTACTTTGGAAAAGACAAAGATTGCATTGCAAAAATTAAGTCACAAGTGGCATTTGGCGGCGGGGGCATTAACGACACAATTATGCACTTAAGCGAAGATAAATTGCCATTTGGCGGCGTTGGAAACAGTGGCATGGGCAACTATCACGGGGCAAAAACTTTTTATGCTTTCACTCGTGAAAAGTCCGTGCTAGAAAAGGGCTTGTGGCTTGACATAAATTTGCGTTACCCACAAGGAACTCCACGAAAAATTAAACGTGTTAAAAACTATTTTAAAATTTAATTTGCTATAAAATTTGATGTTTAATTATAGTTATATTTATATAACAATAACCAATATAAACGGATAAATTTAAGTTATAAAAAGATTAAAAAAAGTGTTTTAATATGTATTTGTGTAATAAAAAAAATATATGTAAAAAACACGCAAATTAAAGGAAAAAACGACTAAAAGATACAAAAATGACAAAAAAGGGGACAAAATGGGCAGTTTTGAAGACAGAACAAGGCTTGTTATGGGAGAGAAATATGACAAGATAAAGAAAGCGAATGTTGCAGTTTTGGGCGCTGGCGGAGTTGGCGGATATGTTATAGAAATGCTCGCAAGACTGGGTGTTGGGAAAATTACAGTTGTTGATTTTGACAAGTTTGACGAAACAAATCTCAATAGACAAATTTTATCCCAAATGACAAACATTGGACAGAAAAAATGCGATGTGGCAAAGGAGCGAATTTTAAGCATAAATCCAAGTTGCAATGTAACTGCCGTTTGCGAAAAAATTTCTCGTGACACAATAAGCAAAATTATCTGCGAAAATTATGATTATGTTATTGACGCCATTGACGATATAGTAGCAAAGGTGGAAGTTATCAAATTTTGCCACGAAAAGAATATCCCACTCATTTGTGCAATGGGAACGGGAAATAGGGCAAAAATGCCACATTTTGTTGTGGAAAATCTTTGGAAAACAAGTTATGACGGGCTGGCAAGAAAATTAAGGAACGAACTTAAAAAAGATAATTTCGCCGCCCCAGTTGATGTGTGCTACACAAAGGAGCAAACGGAAAAAACGGGAGCGCTCGGAAGTGTGGTGTATTATCCGCTGATGTGTGCTGGGGTTATGGTGAGTTTTATATCAAATAAAATTCTTGAAAAATAACACTACTCATATGATTAACAAAAATTGAAATAGCAAAAACTTTTATTATGTAAGTTAACTTTGTAGTTAAAGTGAAAATGCAAAATGGGAGAATAAATGTTTAACGAACTGACGGAAAACGATATTAAGCAAATGCAAGAGGAAATTGACCACAGAATAAATGTCATTAGACCTCAAATTTCGCAAGCAATTATTGAAGCAAAGGCGCATGGCGACCTAAGCGAAAATGCAGAATATCATGCGGCTCGGGCGCAAAAGGGTAGAAACGAAAGCAGAATTGAATATCTAAAAGCCATGATAAAAACGGCAAAAATCGTTAAACTTGACCCAGTGAGTGACGAAGTGGGAATGTTTGACAAGGTGACGGTGCTTTTTGAAGACGAGGGTGACGAGGAAGTTGTGCAACTTTCCACCACCATGCGAAATGACGCTTCAAAGGGAATTATCAGCAAAGAGTCCCCATTTGGACAGGCCATTCTGGGCAAAAAAGTTGGCGATAGGGTGAAGATAAAAGTGTCAGACAGTTATTCATATTTTGTTAAGATTTTGAAAATTGAAAAGGCAACTTCGGACAATGTTGACTTGCCAATTTTGTAAAAGTTATCCACAAAAAATTAAAAATTGTGGATAAGTCAAAAGTTAAACTCAATACAATAGGAGAAAATTATGGACATATTTGAATTGGTCGCAAATAAAGTTAGGGGAATTGTTGCTAGCACCATTGGTGACGGATACACTCAAAATGAAAGACTGCAATCGGCGTTAAGGTTTTCCATTCCGCCACAAGAAACGGGGTGTGACTATTCCACAAACGCAGCAATGGTCTTTGCAAAAGTCAGCGGCAAAAAGCCAAACGATTTGGCAATGGAACTTGCTAGTGAAATTGAAAAACTAGACGAGATTGCAAGCGTTCAAGTGGTGGGCGGCTACATAAATTTGGTGTTCACAAAGGAAATTTGGGAACAATTTTTGGCAAGCATAGTTAGCGAAGGTGAACACTTTGGTGATGGCAAGAAGAAGGAAAAAGTTCTTTTGGAATTCGTTTCTGCAAACCCAACGGGACCACTTCACGTGGGGCATTGTCGTGGAGCAATTTTGGGCTTGGCACTTTCAAAACTTATGAGTAAAGCGGGCTATGACGTCACAAAAGAATATTATGTAAACGATTATGGCGTTCAAATTGGAACACTTTTGAAGTCTATTCAATTCAGATATGAACAATGCTTTGGTTTTCACAAGGGCGAAAACGTGCCAGAAGGTTGCTATCCTGGGGACTATCTTGTAGATTATGCAAAACTTCTTGCAAAAAAATATGGGAATAAATTTGTTGGACTTAATGATGAAGAATTTTATAAACAACTTAAACCCGAATGTGTTGAAGGTATGCTTGATATAATTAAGTCAGATTTAAAACTTTTGGGACTTGAATTTGACAACTTTACTTCAGAAACAAAACTTGTGGAAGAAAAAAAAGTTGAAAAAGTGCTAGACATGTTGGAACATAAATTTGTGACAGAAAACCTCGAAAACGGGGAACAAGAAAAGGTGAGCCTTGTGTATAAGGGCAGGCTTGCAGCACCCGTTGGCGGCAGTGCAAATGAAGAAGAACAAGAGGAGTCAAAATATTCTGAACTCCCTCAAACATTGTTTCGCTCCACTGCTTTTGGCGATGACAAAGACAGAGTTGTCGCTCGTCCAGACGGCACAACGACCTATTTTGCTTCGGACATAGCCTATCATAAGGACAAGTTCGACAGAGGTTACAATTCCATGATTAACATCTTGGGCGCAGACCACGGTGGATATGTAAAGAGAATTACGAGTGCTGTTGAAGCAGTGTCAGACGGCAAGGCAAAATTGCAAGTTCTGCTCTGCCAAATGGTCGCACTTGAAAAGAATGGCGAACCTTTTAAAATGTCAAAAAGAAAGGGAACTTTTGTGTTACTCAGTGACGTGGCGAGGGAAATAAATGTTGATGAACTCAAACTTTTCATGCTTTCAAAAAGTGCTGAAACTCAAATGACTTTTGACCTTGTGAAGATTAAAGAAAAGTCAAAAGACAACATCGTTTATTACATTCAATATGCCTATGTCCGTGCAAATTCTGCTCTCAGAAACTTCAAACAGAAATTTGGCTATGACTATGAATTTTCCTCAAACGACCTAAAAGGCATTATGGAAAACCCTTCAAAGCAAATGAAAGAGGTTGTAGTCTTTCTTGCAAAATATCCACAGGTGATTGAAATGTCTGCCCTCAAACGTTCGCCACACATGATTGTTGACTATGTGAAAGAACTTGCTTCGCTTTTCCACTCGCTTTGGAGCGCAGACGACAAGCTTATCGACACAGAAAATTTGTCCTATAGCAAAACAAATATGTCCCTTGTAACTTGCGTCAAAACAGTTATCAAAAACGCCCTTGAGTGCATATCTGTCGGCACCCCAGACAAAATGTAAAAAGCGAGATAAAGATGATAAAAAACAAAAAAATTTTGGTGATAACGACCACCGACAATATGATTTGGCAATTTCTCATTCCACATATAAAATTTTTGCAGCAATACAACGAAGTGGAATGTGTTTGTGCAGAAACGGGTTTTTGGTTTGACGAACTTAAAGACAAATACAATTTCACAATGCACGAGATAAATTTTGCACGAAATCCATTTAAACTTCGCAATATAAAAGCATACAAAGCCCTTTGCAAACTCCAAAAGGAAAGAAAGTTTGACCTTGTCTATTCGCAACAACCAGTTGGCGGTTTTATGGGCAGACTGCTTGCAAAAAAGTTTAAACTTCAATGCTTCTACACCGCTCATGGCTTTGCCTTTTTGAAGGGGGGAAGTAGGCTTAAAAATTTTGTTTTTCGCAATGTGGAGAAACACCTTGCAAAATACACCGATGTCCTAATTACAATCAATGACGAAGACTACTCCGCTTGCCAAAATTGGAAGGCAAAAAAGAAGTATAAAATATCAGGCATAGGGGTGAGTGGGGACAAAATTTCAAACGCTCTTCCACGGGATAAAGCAAGAGAAAGTTTGGGGCTTAAAGACGAATTTGTCATTCTTACAGTGTCGGAGTTTACAAAAAACAAAAACTATCCCGTTATGCTTAAAGCCATTTCCAACTTGAAGGATAAAAATATAAAATACTTCATTTGCGGCACGGGAAGCGAAATGGAAAAAATGAAAAAACTTGCCCATGAACTTGGACTTGACGATGTCGTGTATTTCTTGGGCTATGTGAAGAATGTGCCTGATATTATGAGTGCAAGTGACGTTTTCTTAACCGCTTCTCATAGGGAAGGGCTAGCACTCTCTGTCATTGAAGCAATGAATTTTGCATTACCTATTGTTGGAAGCAATGTTAGAGGTGTAAGAGATTTGGTGCAAGAAAACGAAAACGGCTATCTCTGCGAAAAAGATGATGTCGCAGCCTTTACTTCTGCTCTTGAAAAATTATATAATGATAAAACATTAAGAGCAACCCTTGGGCAAAAGAGCCTTGAAAAGTCAAAACAATATTCACTCGAAAACGTAAATAGCGAACTCGAGGCAATCTACAACGAATTTGAAAGGGATTGAATGATATAACTGCGAACATAAGAAAAATTTTATAACACAGGCAATCATAATATCAAATATAATAGTATTACATAAAACAACCCCCACTCATCCGAGTGGGGGTTAAACTTTTTATTTTTTAATATAAATTTTCAAACTTTTTTACACCTTTTGTTTCAAGAAGGGCAAACTCAAGGGAAGTTATGGCGAGGATAAGGGTGCAGGTTATGTAGAAATAGACGCTGGCGGGGATAATGTTTGCAAGGGCAAAATATAGTCCCGCAAGGACGCCCACAAACAACCAGCCGCCGAACATGCTCAAAAATACGGGTAGGCTTTGCTTTACAACTGCTATTTCGTTTATGTAATTAAAGTTGGCGTGATTGAGATTTAATAAAAGTCCAAAAAGTGCAAAGCCAACGACAGCTATGCAACTTGTTAGACAAACGAGGACGCCTTGCAAGGCGGATAGTTTGAAAACAATGCTTGCGACAACTGTTGCAAGAAGTGTGAAGGGAAGTGTTACTGCAATGTGCAAGTTAAGTTTTGCGTGCAGAACTTTCTTTGGGGATATGGGCAAACTTTTCATGACCCACAGACTCTTTCCCTCAAGTGAAATTGACGAGGCGGAAATTGTGTTTGTGCAACTAAACATGATTGTTGCCGCAAGAACCATTAAGGCACAAATGTCGCCGCCAAGAAACCCACCTAGCATGGACAAATTGCCTCTTTCGGAGATAATTGCAATTACTCCAAGAAGTGTTAAAATTGACCCGCTGGCGGAATTCAATAGATAGTTTGCACTGGAAAATAATCGTTTAAATTCTTTTGCAAAAAGCGTGAAAGAAATGTTTTTTTGAACCAATTTTGTTTTGTGAGAAGCCGCTTGAGATGAACTGCGAAGGGATAGTTTGAAGAAACTTCGCCACAAGAGCAAGAACACAAGTGTGCAGAGAATTATTGTTGTTGCAAGGAAACCTAGGAAATATATTATGTCGCCCACGCAACTTTGCCCTATTGCATAAATAGGGAAGCCCCAAACTTTCACTTTGCCCGCAACTGCACTGCTGTTTGATGTGACGGAAGATATGAAGTCATTTGACTTCGTAACTATAAAAAGATATAAACAAACAAAAAGAAGTGAAGTGAGAACGGTGAGGAAAGTTTTGTTCTTAACCTTTGCCGTGATTTTTGCAATAAGCCAACCCAAGAGAAGGGAAATGACCATGACAATTAGGCTTAATAGAAGTGCTGAAATTATGCTTGTAATAACGCCCGCCACTGTTGCATGTCCGCTTATGAAATAGGCAAGAAGTGTTGGGACAGTGACCACGGAAGTGTAAAGCAGCCCCATAAGATAAACGCCCAAAATTCGAACGGCAAGGATATATTTTGCTGGGATAGGGAGTGAAAACAAAAGGTTGTTGTCCTTTGCTCCATAAACGCTGTTATATGTGTTGAACACACTTCCAAAAACGCCAAGCAATATGCCAATGCCAAACATTATTGCAAAATACAGCCAGCCGAAATTTGCTTCAAAAAGGTTTTTGCACATGTCGTTTGCCATAAGAAAAAACACAATGCCCAAATATACGCAAATGAGTGAAAACGCTACAATGATTGCAACGCTGGACGCTTTTGACCGCTTTGAGCCAGTTTTGTTGTTTTGAAAGAAACTTGCATTGAGTTCCAGAAGTTGTTTTTTGAGCAGAGTCTTAAACATTTTGCTCACCGTCCTCAAGTTCCAAGAAAACATTTTCAAGTGACTTGTCGCCCTTAACTTCTTTCATTGTGCCATGTGCAATAAGTTGTCCGTTTTTAATAATCGCCACTTTGTCGCACAATTTTTCTGCCACTTCCAAAACATGAGTAGAGAAGAATATGCTGCCGCCATTGTTGCAAAATTCTCTCATCATAAGCTTCAAACTGTGTGACGCTTTTGGGTCAAGCCCAACAAAAGGCTCGTCCATAATAATAAGTTTTGGCTCATGCACCCACGCACCAATAATCGCCAGTTTCTGCTTCATTCCGTGCGAGTAGGAAGCTATGCTTTTGTCAAGGTCGTTTGTCAATTCAAAAACTTGTGATAGGGCCTCAATTCTAGACTTTCTGTCCGCTGTTGAAACGTTAAAAATGTCGGCAATAAAGTTTAGATATTGATTGCCCGACATAAATTCATACAAGTCTGGATTGTCGGGAATATAGGCAATTTGACTTTTGCACAAAATGGGGCTTTCTTTGACGGAAACCCCATTAACATATATTTCTCCGCTGTCATAAGGCATAATGCCTGTGCAAGCCTTTATAGTTGTTGTTTTGCCCGCACCGTTATGCCCAATAAAGCCATAAATTTCGCCGTCTGCAATCGTTAGACTTAAATTGTCCACCGCCTTTTTGTCGCCAAAAGATTTGCATAGGTTTTTAATTTCTAACATA
>ERZ808245.364-NODE-364-length-24029-cov-5.774589_pt1 | contig 24029 bp, 12 predicted proteins | sample MGYA00521243_ERZ808245 | MGnify/ENA primary metagenome ERZ808245 (study PRJEB31516, sample SAMN03275576) | gut metagenome | biome: mammalia-associated habitat; material: feces | host: Papio cynocephalus | place: Kenya | collected 2012-07-07 ... | reverse complement strand
CCCGCGCAGGGGGCGGCTCCCGCTGCGGAGACGACGCAGCCCGCGGCGAAAAGGAACCGGACGACCGTGAATGCGGGTGGCTTCTCACATAGCGGTGGCAAGATCGATGAACGGAAGAATGAAAGTCTCGGCGAAACGCTCCGAGATGTTGGCCTCGCAGGAGCGAGCGGAAGTGCGGGCGCGTTTTCCGGTGCAGCCGGTCTCTTCAACGAAGCAAGCGCAAAGGCCGGCCAACTGCTTGGCAAGCTGATCGGAGATGAAGAACGCGGCGAACAATGGAACAGAGATGCGCAGAAAATTGCCGAGGGCAATTACGAGACAGGCAGAAAGCTATCCGAGTATAGCCAGAAGAAAACCGAACAGGCGAAGGAAGGAAAAGGCGCGGTCGGTCAATTTCTCGTTGACCTTGGAACGCAGGGCGTTCAGATGGGCGGCGATGCGGTTCTCGCTCCGTTGACCGGCGGCGGTACGCTCATTCCCTTATTCGCTCGGTCTGTTGGAGGAGCGGCGCTCGAAAGCAGCGACAGCGATGCAAGCCTCCTGCGACGCGGCGCGTATGCGGTCGGTGCAGGTGGCGTAGAGGTCCTTACGGAAAAGATGTTCGACGGCCTTGCCGGACTTTATGGAGCCGGTGCGGCGGACGAAGTGGTGGACAACCTGATTGCAAAGCTCGCAAAGAGTGATGCAGGACGCACCACGCTCGAAATCCTTTCCTCTGCCGCGGGTGAGGGCGTGGAGGAGGTCGTATCTGACCTGATAAACCCGGCATTGCAGACGCTCTACAATGAAAAGAGCATCGGACAGAATTACGATGCTTTGCAGGCGAGCGACGTTCTGTACGACTTCCTCGTCGGCGCGGCGATGGGCGGCCTCGGCGGCGTGGTCGAAAACGGCGTGAACAGGACCTTCTCCCGTTTCGACAATACGCTTGGCGAGAACGGACGTAAGGCGCTGCGGGCTTCGTATCTGGAGGGGACGGACACGGCGGAGCACATCAGGGAGTTCGTTCCCGCCTACAACGCAGGCGTTGAGGGAAAGCCCAATCCGAACCCGAAAAGCGCAACAGCCAACGCCGGTTATTTCTCCGGCCAGAACGACGCACAGGCAAATACGGAAACGGCGAAAATCGCAGTTGATGTGCCCTCTCCCGCGACGCAGACGCAGAACACGGCGACGGAGCCGTTTGCAAGCCCGCGTATGCGTTCCGAAACGGCGCAGAGTGAAATTACACCCCCGAATGCAAGAAACGCGCAGAGCGCGCCGCAGGCGGCAGGAGAAAGTGGCCTCGTGTACGATGATTATGTGATGCGTGAGATGGACAGCGGCACGGCAAGCGAGATCGATACCGTGGCAAAGGCGCTCGGCGTGCGCGTGCGCATGGCCGACAAGGTCATGGACGGCAAGGCCAACGGTCAGATCGAGGGCAGCGATATTCTGATCGCGAAGGACGCGACCGATCCCGTGATGCAGGTCGTGGGCCATGAGTGGACGCACCGCGTACAGCAGCTTGCTCCCGAGCAGTACCGTGCGTTCCGCGACGCCGTTGCCGCTATTCCCGATGTGACGGAGGCCGCGAATATCCTGCACGAGCAGTACAACCGCATGGGCGTGGAGATCAACAGCGAGCAGGCGCTTGACGAAGCGGCGGCCAACTATGCGGGCGAAATGATCGCCAACACCGATGTGCTGAACGATTTCATTCAGCGCCACCGCGAGGACCGGACGCTGCTTGAAAAGCTGCGCGACGCCATCCACGAGATCGTCGGCAAGCTGACGGGCCGCGCAAAGCGGCAGGCGCAGACGGCGGAAGGACTATTGCAGCAGGCTTATGAAGCCGCGGCGAAGAACAACAAAAAAGCCGCCACAGAGGGCGGCGGGACGCAGCTTGAGATCAAATCTCTTGGTGATGGGCATTCCTATGTTAAGGCGGATCGGCAGGTTATCTTCGGTAACGATCCGAAGAGCTGGTGCGAGCAGTTGGAGGACTACATCAACGGGAAAATACGCCGTGGGCAGGATGTGAAGCTCATTGGCGCAGACGGTGACGAGCTTGTTTTGACCGCAACTTCTGCCGGAAAACTGAGCGATAATCACACGAGCGATGGACGCACAATGAGTGATGCCGCATACGAGCGGAAAGTCAGCGCTGCGTCCCATATCGACGAGTTGGCGCAGGTATCCGTCAGGGGAAGAAAGAATGTCGCCGATTACAACAGCAGACACGGCGATATGGCAAGCGGCGGCTGGAATTATCGAACGGCGCACTTCATGGACTTCGACGGAAAGTATTATGAGGTCACAATTTCCGTGGCGCTGGGCACTGATGGAAAGATGGTCTATAACATTGGGCAGATGCAAGAAAGAAGCATCCCCCAAATTAACGGCTCTTCCTCTCAGAAGAGAGGCGCTCAGCGGGGGGATGCTTATGGGGATAGTATAAGCGGGAGCGGCAAGAATGTCAATGCAAAATTCTCCCTCAAAACGCCGGTCGAGGAGACTGACAAGTTGGTGGCACTCCATAATCTGACCGAAGAAAACCTGCGCGGCGATCTGGAGCTGGGCGGCCTGCCGATGCCGAGCATCGCGGTCGTCAAGGCGAAGTCCGGCCACACGGATTACGGCGATATTTCCCTCGTGTTCAGCAAGGACACCATTGACCCGCAGCTCTTCCGCAGCAATAAGGTCTACGGCGCGGACGCATGGACGCCGACTTTCCCGAACGTGGAATACGAGGCGGACAGTAAGGCTGAAGCGAAGTTCCATAAAATGTTCTACGATCTGGAGCGCAGACGCGGGCGCGATTTTGCACAGCCGCTCTATGGCCTCGGCAACTACTTAGAGGACGAGCTGAACCGCAAGGGCGGCGCGGCCAAGATCAAGGACAACCTGCGAGACAGCACGGCCATGATGAACATTTACCTTGACGAGACCGGCGGCGAACCGGTGACGGAAAAGGTGAAAACGAAAAAAGTCTCGCGGCTGGACGAGGAGACCGTTGCCCGCTACGACTTTCTTGCCGAGCGCCTCGGGGCCGATGCGCTGCGCGACCTGCGCGACAAGGACGGCAAGGGGCCGATGGCTGCACGCAAGGCTTGGTTTGCCGAACATGGCGATGCGCTGAAAGAAGCGGAGCGCGACTGGCTGCGTCAGTACGGCTTTACCGAAGATGAAGTCAGCAATGCGATGGAGCATGAGAGCATGATGTCCCTCACACGCGATGCCGTCGGCGCGAGAAACTACCTCGCAAACGGCGCGGAGACTGTGACGGAGGAGGTCGATACCGCGGCCACCGACAAGGCAATCCGCGAGAGAGTGGACAAAGCCGCCTATGAAAACTGGCTGGACGAGCTGTTTGCCGGAGCGGAAAAGAAAAAGGGCATCCGCAACAGCAAGGATATGTACACGGCGCAGGGAAATCGCCGCAGCTTCGACGCGCTGCACTACGAGATCACGCTTGAGAACGTCGTCAGGGCAATGCGCGAGGGAGAGCAGAAGGGCGGCGGTACGATCTTCGGCGGGCAATCCATCTGGGGCGTTGCCACCAAAGACTACGGCTCCACCGGCGATATTAAGGCTGACAGCAAGCGCCTTGCAAAGCTGTCCGAGGAGGAATTCAGCGAAATTCGCGCCGAGTTCTCGGCCCGCCTTGCGGACATCGCAAACGAGATCAGGGACCGCAGCGAGCGCAACGACTTTATAGCGGCTGACAATGCGGCGGAGATTATTGCCGACACGCTGCGAAAGAAGAAAACGGTTGCAGCCATCGACAAGGAGCTGCGCTCCTATCGGCAGTTGAACATCAAAGACGATACGGCGCAAAAGGTGTTCGACCTGTTCAATGATATTGCCAATATGCCCATCGGCTATTTCGAGGCAAAGCCGCAGAGAGCCGTCGGCTTCGATGAAGTCCTCGCGGCGGTCATGCCGGACAGCTCCGACGCGGCGATCCGCCAATCCTTGCAGGATCGCGGCGTGGAGGTGCTGACCTATAAGGCCGGAGACGAAGCGGACCGGCTGGCAAAGGTCAATAGCGTGGATGCGGCATTTTCTCTCAAAGGCACGGAGAACGCGCAGGAGCTGGCGGCGCTCAAACGGGAGAATGAGACGCTGCGCGGGCGCGTGGAATACTGGAAGGGGCAGACGCGCCGGAGCGACGGGGTACGCACCGACCGCAAGAGCGTGGAGCGGACCGCAAAGCAGCTTATCCGCGACTACGGCGCGGAGGTTGAGAGCAGCGAGATCGTGGGCGATCTGCAAGGCCTTTATGACTACATCGCCCGCGGCGGCGACGAGACCGGCGAGCTGACCTACACCGAGGCGCGCAAGCGTGCCGACGCCATTGCCGAGAGGATCGCCGAAAATTCGATGGCGAGGGATGAGGAGCTTTATCAGGAATACAGCGAGCTGCGGAAATTCCTGCGTACTACAAAGCTCACGCTTTCCGCCGAGGACGCGGCGAGCATCACGGATTACGCCGAGCTGCGCAAGAGCCTGTTCGGAAAGGTGAACCTTGCAAAAGGCGAACACACGAACGTTGACCGCGTATATGCGGAAATGGCGGACAGCTATCCCGAGTTTTTCAGCGAGATGCGCGAGAGCAACGTGTCCGATCAGGTGCAGCGCATCGCTGACGTGGCGAACAGCATCTACAATGTGAGCGAGTATAACCCGTTTGAGGGGTACATGGGGCAGGCGGTCGCGTCCATCTCCAACGACATCATGGAACGCTTCTTCGACTTGCCGCAGGCCAAGAAAACCTTTGCCGACCGCATGACGGCGCAGGTGCAGGAAGCGCGGCAGAGCGGCAGACAGGCCGCGAGGGACGCAATGCTCGCCGGACAGATGGCACAGGGCCGCGCGGACGCGGCAAGGCTGCGGAACACCCAGCAGGCGCTCGCCAAAGAGCGTGACCGCAGGGCGGCGCAGGTGCAGGAGCTGCGCGAGCGCTTTCGCGAAAAGGACGAGACGCGCCGCGACAGCCAGAAACGCCGCACGCTGCGTGCCAAGATCGTGCGTCACGCAAACACGCTTTCGCAAAAGCTGCTCCGCCCGACCGATAAGCAGCACATTCCGGAGGAAATGCGCTCTGCCGTTGCCGCGGTATTGAACAGCATCAATCAGGAAAGCCGCTACACCGTAGATGGGGACGGCAAGCGCGTATACGACAACAGCGGTACGCCGACGAAACGCACGGCAGCGTTCCGTGCGCTGAAAGACCAGTATCAAAATGTGCTGGCCGAGGGCGGAGACATGGTTATTGATCCCTCTCTGTTCGGCAGCGAGGACGACGGCGTAAAGGGCGGCTTTGACCGCGTTATCGCTATGGGCGACAAGCGGCTCTCCGAGCTGAGCGCGGGCGAGCTGCAAACTATGTGGCAGGTCGTCAAGGCGGTCGAAAAGTCCATTTCCACGGCTGGCAAGCTGCTCTCTGGCGGAAAGTATGAGACCACGCAGGAAATGGCCGATGCGTTCCGCAGCGACACGCGGACGCGCCGCCGCAAGCTCGGCGGGAACCGCGCGATCAGCCTTGAAACGCCCTATACGTTCTTCGCCCATTACGGGCAGACGGGACGGGACATCTACCGTATGCTTCGCAACGCGCAGGACGCGCAGGAGATCATGGCGCGGGATATTGCTGAAAAGACGCAGCGCGTCCTCGGCGAAAGGGCGACGGCGCGCGGCGTGCGCGAGGCGGTGACATCAGTTCGCGGCAGCAATGTGTGGAAGCTGGAGGCGGAAACACACGACTTCACGACCGCGCGCGGCGACAGTCTGACGCTGACGACATCGCAGGTCATGGAGCTTTATCTCCTCGGCAAGCGCAAGCAGGCGCAGGATCACTTGATGTCCGGCGGCATCTACCAGCCGGAGATCAGAGACGCGGCGACCGGCAAGGTAAAAGTGCCGCGCGGCACGCAGGCCGTTTTCCTCACGGCGGAGGACGTCGGGCGGATCGCCTCCTCGCTCACCGCAGAGCAGAAGAAGACCGCCGACGGATTGCAGCAGCTTACGACCGACACGCTTGCCAAGTACGGCAACGACGCGAGCATGAAGGCCTACGGCTACCGCAAGTTTACCGAAAAGGACTACTGGCCGATCCGCTCTGCAAAGGAGGGGCTGCACAGCTCGCAGGAAAAGGACACCGGAAATGTCCGGTCGATCAAGAACATCGGCATGGCGCAGCAGGTCACGCCGCACGCCAAGACGCCGTTGGAAATCGGCAGCGTGTTCGACACCTACGCGCGGCACGCCTCCGACATGATCGACTATGCGGCGTGGCTGAATCCGATGGAGGACGCAAACCGTCTCTTCAACTTCCGGTATAAGGACAGCAGCGGCGCGGATAACGGCGTGACCCTGAAAGGCCTGCTGAACGAAAAGGGCGGGCAAGGCTCGCAGGAATACTGGATGAAGCTCATGGGCGACATTCAGAACGGCATCGGCACAAAGGACTTTGAACCGATGCGCGACTTCTTCGCAAAGAACGTCAGCAAGTTCAAGGGCGCGGCGGTCGGCGCGAATATCCGCGTCGTCATTCAGCAGCCTACGGCGTTCTTCCGTGCAAGCGCTGTCCTTGACCCCGCGGACATGGCAAAAGGTTTGACCGGAGGCGTGACAAAGGGGAACGGTTGGGAAAAGGCGCTGGAGCATTCCCCCATCGCCATGCGGAAAGACGTCGGCAGCTTTGACATCTCCTCGCCCTACACCATGAAGGAGCGCTTCTATGGCAAGGAGGGCGCGGCAAACAAGCTCAACGACCTTGCGGGCGCGGCGGCGGGAAAGGCCGATGCGGTCACATGGGGCAAGCTCTGGAACGCCTGCGAATGGCAGGTGAAGCGTGAGAAGCCGGAGCTTCGCGCGGGCAGCAATGCGTTCTATGAGGCGGTCAACGAGGCATTTACCGACATGATCGACCAGACGCAGGTGGTAGACGGCATTCTCCAACGCTCCAATATCATGCGCGGTAGGAGCGACCTTTCCCAGCAGGCAACCGCTTTCATGGGCGAGCCGATCATGAGCCTGAACGTGTTCCTGCGGTCCTATGACCAGTTCCGCTATGAAAACGACCCGAAGAAGCGCACGGCTGCGATGAAAAACGTCGGACGCGCGGCGACGGCGCTCCTCGTGACCAATGTAGTCAACGCAATGGCGCAGAGCGTGGTCGATGCTTCGAGTACATTCATTAAAAGCATCGGCGGAAACGGGAAAAAGACGCGCGCCGAAGCGACACTCGGCCTTTTCGCGGCGACGGGCAAGCTGTTCGGCCTACCGGCCTACAACATCAAGCGCGATCTGAACGCTGCGCTTCGCACGCTCGCGCAGGCAAGCGGAAGTATTCCGTATCAGTACGAGGTGGAGAAATTCACCTACAACATCGGGTATGCCGGAAACAAGAGCCGTTTCATGGGCATTCTCTACGATGCGCTGGAACAGGGCGATTACACGAGCTACGACCATATCCGCCGCGACCTGATGGAGAATATGGGATTGGACGGCGAGGCGATCACGAGTGCGCTGAAAACCCGCTACAACAAGGAAGTTGCCGAGGACCCGCAGCACAAGCTCCCGCAAAAGGCGCTGGATATGCTCGGCATCCGTGCCAAGTATGCCGCTCCGGAGGAGCCGGAGGACAAATTCGGCGCGGACGATCTGACCTCCACGGCCTACGGCAAGTACGAAAAGAAGAAAGCGGACACCTACCGCGTCATGGAAAACAGCATGACGGGCAGCGCGTTCTTCAAGGGGCTTGATGCAGACGTGAAGGACAAGGCGCTCAGCAACGCGGAGGACTATGCCGAGAAAACCGCCCTTGCGGAAGCGTCCGGCGGCAAGTATGAGATCACGACCAAATGGGTGCTGGACGCGCAGGAGGCTGAGAAGCAATACCGCATTCCGCCCGCGATCTATGCCGCGCTGCGAGCCGCTGCAAGCGAGTGTACGAGCCTGAAAGATAAGGACGGCGAGACGATCAAGAATAGCAAGGGCGTGCAGGTAATGGACATGGTGTACCGCTCCGGCCTAACCGAAAAACAGCGCAACGCCATGTTTGAGTATCTTGATGTGCCGAAGAGCATCCGGCATTATAACAAGGCTTGCGTGGCTGAGCAGCTTGAGAAAATGCGCAAGAAGGCAAAGTGAAAATGCGAAAAGCAGGTGTTCGGAAATTCCGAACACTTGCTTTTTGTTGTCCCGTGGTGACAGGAAGCTGGCAACGATGGAATAGCGCTGTTGCGAGAAAGTATAATGTAAATACCCTCCCGTTCTTCCGGCGGGAGGGTATTTACATTATTTGTGTTAGCCAACGGACGTCCACTATTCCATCGCGGATTGGGCGATGGCGGGCAACCGTCTGACGGGACTCGGGGATGCGCTGTGGTTTTTCAATCCCTTTTCGGACACCTGCCGTCAGAACTTTCCCTCGCAGGTCGGGATGTTCCGCGTGCGCATCGGCGACCACTGCTTCTACGACCCCACGGAAGCCTACTACGATACATAGGAGACGAAATCCAAGGCTCTGAAAGGAATGGACGCTATGATCGAGCTCACGCGCTGCGGCGCGCCGGACAACGACCGCTATCTTCCTGCCGTGATGACGCAGGGAGATGCGAGCACATACCAGACCATGATCGACAACAGCACCATGCAGACAAGGTCGCAGCAGATGGTGGGCCGCGCCTTCGGCTCCGCGCAGGGCGGCACGACGCAGACCGGCCGGCAGCAGGGCATGGCGCCCAGCGCGGCGCAGGGGGGAGCGGCACAGGGTATGACGCCGGGTGTATTGCAGGACAGCCGCCGGACCGATACAACGCTCGGCCCCATGCCGTCGCCTACGCCGGGCATGAGCGCCTCGGAGCAGATATTGCACAGCTCGTGGAAGAGCCTAATGGCGCGCAACGTGGGCCGCAGCGTGATCGTGAGCTTTTTGATCGGTACGCAGAACACCATCGTCACCCACGGCATCCTCTACGAGGTCGGCAACGACTACATCGCGCTCTACCAGCCCGATGAGCAGAGCTACATCAGCGCGGACCTCTACTCCATCCGCTTCATGGAGTTTCTGCCCGAGATCAGCCAGACCAATTCCCAGCAGCAACAGCAGCCGTAAGGAATGCGGGAGAAGCGCATCGCGCTTCTCCCGCATTTCCTTTTTGCTTGCACTCAGACGCGCGTGGCGAGGGCGCGGAGCGTGCCCGTGAGCCGCGCTTCGCCGCTGCCGGCGGGGAGAAAGAGGCTCTCGCCCTTCTTCGCTCTGACGGTCTCGCTGCCGCAGCGGACCTCGCCCTCGCCGTCGAGGATCAAAAGCGAGAGGAAGGACTCCGTGCCGCACAGCGCCGCCTGCGGCGCGGCGAGAAGATCGACGGTGAAATAGCCGCAGCGGGCAAGGTGCCCGCCGAAGTCCGGCGCGGGAACGCCGGCGGTCCGGCGCGTCACGTCCAGCGCCTGCGCGATGTGCAGGGCGCGGGGCCTTCCATCGGGGCCGAGACGGCCGTAGTCGCACACGCGGTAGGTCACGTTGCTGCTCTGCTGCACCTCTGCCACCACGATGCCGCGGCAGATGGCGTGAATGGTGCCCGCGGGGATGAACACCGTGTCGCCCGCCTTGACGTTCACGCGGCGCAGGACCTCGGGAAGCGTGTTGTCCGCGATGCGGCGCGCAAGCTCGTCCCGGGAAATATCGCGCGAAAAGCCGCAGTAGAGAAAGGCGTCCGGCGCGGCGGAGAGGACATACCACATCTCCGTTTTGCCGTTCTGCCCCTCGTGCGCGCGGGCGTAGGCGTCGTCGGGATGGACCTGAATGGAGAGATCCTTCGCCGCGTCGATGAGCTTGATGAGCACCGGAAGCTCCGCGAATTTCCGCCCGTGCTCCCCCAGCGCCCCGGGGTGCGCGGCGAGATAGTTCGCGAGCGTTTTGCCCGCGTCGGGACCGGACGCGAGCACGGAGGGACCGTCGGGATGACCGCTCAGCTCCCACGTTTCCGCGAGACGCGCGCCGTCATACCGCTTGCCATAATCGGTGATGAGCTTTGTTCCACCCCAGAGATAGTCCTTACAGGCGGGGGCGAGCTTGAGAATGGACATGGAAACGATCTCCTTTCAAGGCGAACGCGCGGGATCAGAGGATCCCGCGCGCTTTGAGTTCTTCGCGCAGCTGGCCGGCATCGTGGAACACGATGCCCTGCATACCGGCGTTTTCCGCCGCCTCGATGTTTGCGGGGAAATCGTCGATAAACAGGCAGCTTGCCGCCGTGAGGTCAAATTTGTCGAACAGCGCCTGATAGATGGCGGCCTCGGGCTTGAGCAGGTGAACGTCCGCCGAGATCAGCGTGCCGGAAAAGCACTCGCTGCCCGGGATGTCGTGCCAGTAGGTGTGCTGGCGACGGGCGGCGTTGGAGAGCAGGTAGAGCGTATAGCCCCTTGCCTTCAGCTCGCGCACCACGTCCGCCGTGCCCGCGATGGGCACGATCGGCTCGTTCCAATGGTAGATGATGTACTCCGCCGCGGTGTGCAGCTCCGCGGGGAGCTTGGCGCAGGCGTGGGCATAGACCTCCTCCTCGGTGATGGTGCCGCGGTCGAGCCGCACCCAGTCGGTCGTGTAGAGCAGGTGCTGCTTGAGGAGCGCCTCGCCCTCCGCGCCGACGTGCAGGCGGCGGGAAAACAGCTCCGCACCGAAGTTCAGCAGCACGCCGCCCATATCAAAAACAATGGTATTGATCTTCATTACAGCTTTTCTCCCGGCTCGTCGGGGACAGCGGCGGCGACCGCCGCTTCCTCCGCTTCCGCCGCCACGGCGGCGGGCTCCTTTTTGAACAGTCCCGTCAACTTTGCCACGCGTCTGCGGCGGCGCTCCTTGGCCTCCAGCCGCTCGCCGAGGTCGCGCGCACCCACGCCGTAGACCAGATAGAGGATCACGCCGGACACCAGCATGATGAACACGGTCGAGGCGCAGCGGCGGCCCGAGGCGTTGACGTTGTAGCCGTACAGTCCCTCCTCCGCGCACATGGCCTGAATGACCATGGCGTAGCTCGTGCCGTAGGAGCTGGCGAAGGTGGCGGACATATCGTACTCGGTAAAGAGCGCGTTGAAGTTCAGCGCGAACACTGCCAGAACGCTTGGCAGGATGATGGGCAGCTTGACCTTGAGGAAGGTCGTCAGGCCGCTCGCGCCCATGTTGCGCGCGGCATCCTCCAGCTCCTCGTCGATGGCGTAAAACGCCGCCTTGATCATGCGCAGCGAGAACGGCAGCTTGACCACCGTGTACGCCAGCACGAGCAGGATGCGGACGTGCTCGGCGAAGTAGAGGTTCACATTGCCGACGTACCAGATGTTCTCGGCGTTGAAGTAGGTGCGGTAGGAATAGCAGATGAGAATGGTCGGCAGCAGCCACGGGAAGAGCAGGCAATATTCCAGCACCACGCCGGACTTCTTATTGCGGTTTTTGAAGATGTAGTTGCAGGCGATCACGACGATCAAGCATGCGAGCGCTGCGGCGAGGATGGAGAGCACGAAGCTCATCTTGATGCCGCCGAGCGTCGCCTCGTTGGCGAACAGCCCCGAGATGGAACCCTTGCGCACCTTGTAGGTGCCGCGCGAGGTGAGATACTGATAGTCCTGCGTGCCGAAGAAGTTGATGAGCGTCCAGTTGGAAAGGTCGAGCTTCTTCATGCGGATGGCGCCGTAGGTCTGGAACGAGAAAACGATGATCATGACCACGGGGATCATGTAGATGATAAAGAGCACATAGGCGTAGAGGTGCGCGAGAATATTCCAGACGGGGCTGGTGATCTTCTGCTTCTGCAGCCGCGCCTTGGTCTTGGAGACAGAGAGGTAATGGCCCTTGCGCTCGTAGGCGGAGAGCACGGTGAGCAGCACGATGGTGAACATCGCGAGAATGATGGACAGCAGCGCGGCGCGCGCCTGCGGGAAGGCTTCGTCCGCCGTGGACGAGCCGGCGAGACGCACGATCTCGGGATTGATGGAGTCGTAGCCGAGCAGCGTGGGAGCGGACATGGCGCACAGGCCCGTAATGAAGGTCATGACCGTCAGCGAGAACATGGTGGGCACGAGCGTCGGGAAAACGACCTTCCAGAGCACCTTGAAGGGCTTCGCGCCCATGTTGCGCGCGGCCTCGACGGTGTTATAGTCGATGCCGCGGATGGCGTTGCGCAGGAAGAGCGCGTGGTTGCTCGTGCAGGCAAAGGTCATGGTAAAGAGCACCGCGTTGAAGCCCGAGAACCATGTGGGGTCAAAGCTCGGGAAGGCGTTGACGAGCGCGGTGGTCAGAATGCCGTCGGAGGCGTAGAGGAACAGGTAGCCCGTGACCAGCGCGACGCCGGAGTAGATCATCGTGGTCATGTAGCCGAGGCGCAGGATGTTCGCGCCCTTGATGTCGAAATACTCCGTCAGCAGCACGATGGACACGCCCACCACGTTGACCGTGACGACCAGACAGATGGCGAGCTTGAGGGAGTTCCAGACGTAGCGGCCCATGCTGCCCGCGAAGAAGAAGCGGATGACCGCAAAGGGATCGCGCACGCCCTCGGCGTTCGTGGTGGTGAAGATGCTCGTGAGCGTATTGAGACACGGCAGGAGCATGAAGCCGAAAAAGAAGTACGCGAAGAGCACGATGCCGATCATGCGCACCACAAAGGCCGCATCGAAGCGGGACTTGGTGAGAGAGCTGCCCATCACTCCACCTCCTCCGCGGAGGGCGCGTAGGCCATGATGTCGTTCGGGTTCAAGATGACCTTGACGCGCTGGCCCGGGTCGTAGATGTTCACGCCGTCGTTCTTCTCGATGACCTTGAGGCTCTGCGTGCCGACGTGGATGTAATACTTGATGTAGAGCCCGTAGTATTCGCAGCTCTCCACCGTGCCGTCGAGCGCGATCTCACCGCCGCGCGGGGCAACGTTGACGTGCAGGCGCTCGAGACGGATGTAATTGTGCTTGCCTGCGTCCACCTCCGCGCCGGCGGCGCGGAGGGCGGACACGGTATCGTCATTCAAACGGTTGATATCACCGATGAAATTGCAGACAAATTCGGTTTGCGAGTGGTTGTAGACCTCATTGGGCGTGCCGATCTGCTCAATGAAGCCCTTGTTGAACACCGCGATGCGGTCGGAGAGCGTCAGCGCCTCCTCCTGATCGTGGGTGACGTAGATGGTGGTGATGCCAAAGTCCTTCTGCATCTTCTTCAGCTCGTTGCGCAGCTGCACGCGCAGCTTGGCGTCGAGGTTGCTCAGCGGCTCGTCCATGCAGATGATGGCGGGGCCGGTGACGAGGGCGCGGGCGATGGCCACGCGCTGCTGCTGACCGCCGGAGAGCTGCGAGACCGCCTTTTTGAGCTGCTCGTCGGAAAGGTCGACCTTGCGCGCGATCTCGCGCACCTTCCGGTCGATCTCGTCCTTCTTTGCCTTCTTGACCTTGAGACCGAAGGCGATGTTGTCGTATACGGTCATCGTCGGGAAGAGCGCGTAGCTCTGGAACACGATGCCGATGTTGCGGTCCTCGATGGGGACGCGCGTGATGTCGCGGTCCTTGACCACGACGGAGCCTTCTGCCGGCTCGATGAAGCCCGTGATGGTGCGGAGTGTGGTGGTCTTGCCGCAGCCGGAGGGGCCGAGGAAGGTGAAGAATTCGCCCTCCTTCACATGGACGTTGATGCCGTGCAGGGCGGTGAAGTCGCCGAACTTCACAACGATGTCATTGAGCCGGATCATAATGGATTCTCCTCTTTTTGTATTCGGAATAAAGAGATCAGGCGAGCCGGAGAGATCCCGGCTCGCCTGAAAACACACAACAGTCGGTATCCCGCTGAGCCTCTCCGCGGGACGCGGTGCGGGAGCGTTGCCTTACGCGGCCTTCTGGGTCAAGGTCGCCCAGTCGAGGTTGGCCCAGTCGGGCTCAGCCACGGCGGCGGAGGCGTCGGCCCAGTAGAAGCCAAGGTTGGTCATGATGTTAGTCCACTCGCTGGAGTGCTCGGCAACGTACTCGGCATAGGTCATGTCGGTGCCGTCGACCTTGGTCAGAGCGAAGTTCTTGAGGGTGTAGATGGCGGGGATGCCGTCGGGATAGAGGATGTCAGCCGCGGCGGTGTTGCAGGGATAGGAGTCGAACTCCTCGCCCCAGGCCGCCTGGGTCTCGGCGGAGCCGAACCACTCGGCGAACGCCTTGACAGCCTCGGTCTCTTCCTCGGTGCGGCCAGCCTTATCGAGGATGCCGATGTACTCGGCGATGTAATAGGTGCCGTCGTCGATCTCAACGAGGTCCCAGTTCTCGGGAGTCAGAGCACCCTTGAGGGGATGCTCGGAGCTCTCGGCCGCGGCGTCGATCTTGCCGTAGAGAGAGGAGGAGTAGAAGGTGGAAACAGCGACGTCGCCCTTGTTCAGAGGATCGAAGCCGTACTTGTAGGTGTCATCGGAGGAGTACTTGCCCTCGGCGCAATACTTCCACAGCGTCTCCCAGCCCTCGGTGGAGATGCCACCGGCGGGGGAGGAGGGATCGACGAAAGCATAGAGCATCGCAGAGTTGATGTTGGCGTTGGTGGTGCCGCCGACCTTGTTCTGGCGGTACCAGGTGTAGCCGCAGTCCACGATGTCGGCCCAGTGCTGGAAGTGGAGCTTCTCGCCGTTGGTGCCGAGCTCGTCGTTGCGGTAGAGCATCAGAACGTTCTGGATGACGAGACCGTAGGCCGCGCCGGGATAGGCGTACTCGCCGACCTCGCCTGCCCAGGTGGGAGTCCAGTCAACGAGCTTGAGGTTCTCGTAAACGCCGTCGACGACCTGGCTCCAGCGGGTCTCGTTAAGGCCGAAGAGGATGTCGCCGTCCTTATTTTCATTGGCGGCCTGGATGGCAGCGGTATCACCGGAGATGACGGAGTTATCGTCAATGCTGATGGTGAAGCCGGCGTCCTTGGCCTCCTGAATGAGCCAGGTGGTGCGCTCGGTGGAGTTGGAGTTGGAATAGATGCGGATGGTGTAGCCGGAGTAGTCCTTGACCTCTTGCTGATCGTCGGGCGTCTCGGGCGTGTCCGGAGTCTCCTTCTGGCCGCAGGCGACAAGGCTGAGGACCATGACGGAGGCAAGCAGGAGCGCTAAGAGTTTTCTTTTCATCGTTGTTCTCCTTCGTTTGTAGTTGCGGCATAAAATACCACATACAGCATTATACCTTCCGCAGCGCCGGCACGGAACGGGACAAGTCTGCGATTATGCGGGTATTTCTGCGAAATGCTGTGAAAGTCCGCCGAGCTTGTCCGGTATGTTCCGTACTTTTTTGTGCAGCCTGCTCGTTCTACCGGCAGCGGTCCTGATACTCCGATGGGGAGAGACCGGTGAGCTTTTTGAAGGTCGAGCCGAAGTAGGCGACGTCGCGGTAGCCGACCATGCCGGCGACCTCGTAGACCTTGTAGCGGCAGTCGGCGAGGAGCCTGCGCGCCATGTGGATGCGGTAGAGCGTGAGGTAGCCGAGCGCGGTGTAGCTCGTCTCCTTTTTGAACACATGGCTCAAGTGGCCTTCGCTGATGCCGATGGAGCGGGCGATGGTGGTGATGTTGATGTCCGCGTCGGCGTAGTGCGCGGCGATGTATTCGAGCGTCTGGAGCACATATTTGCTCTTGTCGCCCTTGGGCAGCGCCAGCAGATCGTCCTGCGCGCTGCGGGAGGAAAAGGCCTCGTCCTTCTCGCGCACGCGCCCGATGGCGGCAACGAGCTCTTGATCGCGGAAGGGCTTCAAAAGATAGTCCGCCGCGCCGAAGCGGAGCGCCGAGCGGGCGTAGTCGAAGTCGTTGTAGGCGGTGAGCACGATGACGTGAGCGGTGCTGCCGTGCTCGCGCAGGACGCGCATCATCTCGATGCCGTCCATGTGCGGCATCCGCACGTCGGTGATGATGAGGTTGGGGCTGTAGCGCTCGGCGGCGGCCAGACCCTCCTCGCCGTTGGCGGCTTCGCCGACCACGGCGCAGCCGAGCGAGGCCCAGTCGATGCCAAGCACGATGCCGCGGCGCACCACGGCCTCGTCGTCAACGATCAGTACCTTGAGCATGGTCCTCTCCTTTCTGCATCGGGAGCCGCAGCTGCACGCAGCTGCCGCCGCCCTCGTTCGGGTACGCGCTCAGACCGCAGCTCTCGCCGTAGCTCAGGCGCACGATGCGGTCCACATTGTTTAGGCCCAGATGGCCGCCGGGAATGAGCTCGTGGCTGTTGAGCCGTTCGAGCACCTCCGGCGGGATGCCGCTGCCGTTGTCGGATACCTTGAGCAGCAGGAAACCCTCCGCGTCCTCCTCCGCCCAGAGCTTGATGAAGCCCTCGTCGCTGTCGGCCACGCCGTGGATGATGGCGTTTTCCACTAGCGGCTGTAAAATGAGCTTGGGCACCACGCAGTGCTGGAAGCGCTCGTCCACATCAAGCTCACAGACGAAGCGGTCGCCGAAGCGGACATCTTGAATGGCAAGGTAGCGCTCGATCAGCTCAAGCTCCTCCTCGAGCGTGATGAACTCGCTGCCGGAGATGCCCGCGCGCAGCAGCGCGGCGAGGTCGGCGGCCAGCTCCGCCACCTGCGGCACACCGCCGGTCACGCCCAGCCACTTCATGCAGTCGAGCGTGTTGTAGAGAAAATGCGGGTTGAGCTGGGACTGGAGCATCCGCAGGCGCGTTTCGTTCAGCTCGCGCTCACGCTGCACGCTGCGTTCGAGGTTCTGGCGGTACTCCGCTGTCATGCGGTCGAAGCTCGCCGCGAGGCGGCCCATTTCATCCTGCCGTGTGCTTTCGATGCGCACGTCGTAATCGCCGCCCTCGACGCGGCGCATCGCGCCGTCAAGCTCGTTGACCGGCTCGAAGAGACGGCGGCTGAGCCACCACGCGCACACGAGACAGAGCACCAGACACAGCGCACCCATCAGCGCGGCGACGAGATAGATCGACCGGACGACCTGCGCGGTATAGGTCTGCGGCTGCTGCAGGATGAGCGAAAAGCCGCTTTCCGTGCAGGCGCCGACGTAGTAGCTGCGCTCGCCGTCCCCGTCGGAGAGGGACTTGCCGGAGAGCAGCTGCGCGCGCAGCAGGGCAAGGGTATCGCCCGCGCGCAGGGGCTGCGAAGCGTAGAGCAGCCGCCACGTCGCATCGACGAGCAGCAGATCGTCCGCGCCGCGCAGTAGGGGCGCGAAGAAGGCGTCGAAGTTGGCGTCGTCCATGCGGAACACGGCGTAGCCGAGCACCGTACCGCCGCGCGCGGTTACGGAACAGGCCCCGGCAAGCCCGCCGTTTTCGGCGCGCAGCACAACGCCGTCCGCCGCGCGGGCCGCGCTGAGTATACCCCAGCCGGTGCTTTGCGCGGCGGGCCATACGTTCGCCGTGGTATAGAGACAGTCGCCGTACTCGCCGTAGACCTCAAAGTCGGCGTATTCGCGCAGCGCGACCGTGCTGCGGTTCAGAAGCTGATAGAGCGTGCGCGAGTCGCTGCCGCCGCGGCGCAGGGCGCTGCGCGTCACGGTGCTGTCGGCCAGAGCGCGCGTAACATCGCCGCAGTCGGCGAGCAGCGCGTCGAGCTGCGCGGTGAGCAACGCCATCTCCTCCTGCGCGTCGGCGCGCAGGGTGTGCTCACTGCGGGAGATCATCACCTGCGTCATCAGCACGTCGCACAGCAGCAGCGGCACGAGCGCGACGAGCAGGACGGTGAGAAAAATGCGGTTGCGGAAGGACCGCTCAAGCCATGCTCTCATGCCCCCGCCTCCCCGCACAGCGCCTGCCAGGCGTCGAAAAGCTCCTGCCGCCGCTCATCCGCGCGGCGCAGGTCGTAGGGGAGAACGGTCAGCTCGGGCAGCGCGTCGGAGACGGTATCCGCACGCACGCTGCGGCGGCTGAGCTCCGTGCCCAGCAGCTGCTGAACGTTGGGCGAGAGCAGAAAGTCGATGAATTTCCGCGCGTTTTCCTCGTGCGCACAGCCGCGGACGATGGCCGCGCCGTCCGGCAGGATGCTCGTGCCCTCGGCGGGGTAGACGATGGCGACGTCGAACCCGTCGGCGATGGCCTTGCGGGCGTTTTCCTCCAGCGTCACGCCGACGTAGCAGCTGCCGTCCGCCACGGCGGGGACCACGCCGCCGCTGTCGGCGATGATGCGTCCGTCAAGATTGCGGAAGAACGCGGCGAGGGCGGCGTCGGCATCGCCGCCGACGGCCTGCAGAAGGGTGCCGAGCGCGGTGCAGCTCGAGCCGGAAACGGTGGGGTCGGCAAAGGCGATGCGCCCGTGCCAGCCTGCGTCGAGCAGGTCGGCCCAGCGCTCGGGCGGATTCTGCCGCACGAGCTTGGTGTTGTAGATCAGCACGACCGGCAGAGCGGAAAAGGGCGTCCATATACCGCCGCCGAGATCGTATTCCGGCGCAACGTCGCCGGCGTATTCGCTCACATAGGGTGCGAAGCACGCGGTGTACGCGCTCAGACTGTCCGCGCCGCCGCCGAACATTAGGTCGGCGCCGCTTTCCCCCGCGGCGATGCGCTCGAGGAGCGTCACGGTGCCGCCGGTCTCCAGCTCGACCCAGATGCCGGTGCGCTGCTCAAATTCCTTGAGGATGGGTTCGTAGATCGTTTCCTTGTGCGAGGTGAAAATGACCAGACGGTCCTCCTCGGCGGGCGCGAAGGAGGAGACGTCCTGCGTGTCCGCGCGGCCGCAGCCGGTGAGCAGAAGCAGGCAGACGAGCAGCAGACAGCAGCGGCGCATGGCGGGTATCCCTCCTGATCCGACGAATTTCTTTACCATTTTAACAGGAAAAAGCGCGCTTTGCAATCAATTCTTGTGGACGAAGCGGGCAAAGCGTGCTTTAATAATAGGGAAGTAAAATTTTCTGCTGGAGGAAGAATATGGCCGCTCTGGACACTTACCGCCGCTGGCTCGCGCGCGTGGAGGACGACGCGCTGCGCGCGGAGCTTTCCGCGCTCGACGAGGTGCGCGATGCCGCGCAGATCGAGGACCGCTTTTACCGTGACCTTGCCTTCGGCACCGGCGGACTGCGCGGCGTGCTCGGCGCGGGCACAAACCGCATGAACGTTTACGTCGTCCGCCGCGCGACGCAGGGACTTGCCGCCTATCTCAAGGCAGCGGGTCTGCCGCTGCGCTGCGCCATTGCCTACGACAGCCGCATCGGCTCGGCGCGCTTCGCGCGCGAGACCGCGCGTGTGCTTGCCGCCAACGGCGTGACCGCCTATCTCTATCCGCGCATGGAGCCGACGCCCGCGCTGAGCTGGGCAGTGCGTTATTACGGCTGCGGGGCGGGCGTGTGCGTCACGGCGAGCCACAACCCCGCCGCCTACAACGGCTACAAGGTCTACGGTCCCGACGGCTGCCAGATCACGCTCGAGGCGGCGAATGCCGTATCGAAGCACATCGGGACCGCGGACCATTTCGACGGCGTGCGTCTGTGCGGCTTTGCTGACGCGCTGGCGAACGGAACCATCCACATGATCGGTGAGGACTGTCTGGAGGCCTTCCTCGACGCGGTGGTGCGCCGGAGCGTCTGGGACGGCGATAAGTCCGCGCTGCGTGTGGTCTACACGCCGCTCAACGGCACGGGGCGCGAGTGCGTGACAAGGCTCCTGCGCTGCATCGGGGTGACGGACGTGACGCTCGTGCCCGAGCAGGCGTGGCCCGACGGGAGCTTTCCGACCTGCCCTTACCCGAATCCCGAGGAGCGCGCGGCGCTGGAGCGCGGCCTCGCGCTCACGCGCGAGACGCGCGCCGATCTGCTGCTCGGCACCGATCCCGACTGCGACCGCATGGGCGCGGCGGTGCCCGACGGCGGGGACTACCGCCTGCTCACGGGCAACGAGATGGGCGTGCTGCTGCTCGACTACCTCTGTCGCCGGCGGAGTGAAAACGGCACGATGCCCGCGCGCCCCGTGGCGGTGACGACCATCGTTTCCACCGACATGGCGGACGCGGTCGCTGCGTATTACGGCGTCGAGCTGCGCCGCACGCTCACGGGCTTTAAATTCATCGGCGAGCAGATCGGCGAGCTGGAAAGGGCGGGGGAGACGGAGCGCTATCTCTTCGGCTTTGAGGAGAGCTATGGCTATCTCTCCGGCCCGCACGTCCGCGACAAGGACGCGGTGAACGCCGCGCTGCTCTGCTGCGAAATGGCCGCATGGTACCGCACGCAGGGCATGACGCTCGCGCAGGCGATGGACGCGCTGTATGAAAAATTTGGCTATTACCGCAATGAGCTGCAAAGCGTCGTCCTGCCCGGAGGGGACGGCATGGAGCGCATGAACGCCATGCTGACGGCCCTGCGCGCGGCTCCGCCGCACACGCTCGCGGGCGAGCGCGTCGCGCGGGTGCGCGATTACCTCGACGGCCTGGACGGCCTGCCGGCAAGCGACGTGCTGGAGCTGCGCACGGCGCACGCCAAGGTCATCGTCCGCCCGAGCGGCACGGAGCCGAAGCTCAAGCTCTACTACTCCGCGCACGCGCAGACGATGGAGGAGGCCGCGGCCCTCTGCGCCGCCGCGCGGCGGGACATGAGCGCAAGGCTCGAAGAAACGTAAGCGGTATGCGCAGGGGCTGAGCGCACCGACCGTTGGATGACAAAAGAAGTCCGCTGCCCTCGGCAGCGGACTTCTTCCTTATGTGATCAGAAGGCTTTTACAGAACGTGGACGGCGTCGGGCGCGAAGGTCAGATGGCACTGCTCGCCCACGCGGTAGATGCGCTTGTTGCGCGGATCGTTCTCCGCGAGCTTGACGAGCGTATTGCCCACGCGGACGTGATAGTTCTGGTACGAGCCCATGAAGCAGGAAAGCTCGACGGTGCAGGGCAGCCCGCCCTCGTCGGAGAGCGCTGCGGACTCGGGACGCAGCACGACGGTGTACTCCTCGCCGACGGACATACCCTCGCGCGGGACGACGGCCAGACGCTCGCCCTCAATGTCGAGCACAGCCAGACCGTTCTCCGTGCCGGTCATTTTGCCGCGCAGGAAGTTCGCCTCGCCGATGAAGTCGGCGACGAACTCACTCACGGGGTGATAGTAGATCTCCTGCGGCGTGCCGATCTGAGCGACGACGCCCTTGTTCATGATGATGATCTGGTCCGAGAGCGCCATCGCCTCGCTCTGATCGTGCGTGACGTAGATGGCGGTGATGCCGACCTCCTGCTGGATGCGGCGGATCTCGGTGCGCATGGAAACACGCAGCTTGGCGTCGAGGTTCGAGAGCGGCTCGTCGAAGAGCAGCACGCTCGGCTCGATGACCAGCGCACGGGCAAGCGCCACGCGCTGCTGCTGGCCGCCGGAGAGCTGGTTGGTCATGCGGCCCTCCATGCCCGTCAGCTCGACGAGGTCGAGGATGTGCATGACGCGCTCGCGGATCTCGTCCTTCGGCACCTTGCGCAGCTTCAGACCGTAGGCCACGTTGTCGAACACGTTGTAGTGCGGCAGCAGGGCGTAGGACTGGAATACCATCGCGGTGTCGCGCTTGTTGGGCGTGAGGGCGTTGATCGGCTCGTCGCCGAGGTAGATCTCGCCCTCGTCGGGGCTTTCAAAGCCGGCGATCATGCGCAGCGTGGTGGTCTTGCCGCAGCCGGAGGGGCCGAGCAGCGTGACGAAGGAACCCGGCTCGATGGTCAGCGAGGTGTCCTCGACGGCATAGAAGTCCTTGCCGGTCTTGGGGTCTTGATAGATTTTGGAGATATGGTCGAGGCGAACGCCTTTCTTGATCTTATCCATGGCTTAGTCCTCCTTCATTTTTTTGCTGGTGCCGAAATGGTTCATAAAGAGATTCATCAGCAGCACCGCGCCGTAGGTGATGACGATGAGGATCGTCGCGAACGCGCAGGCGAGGCTGTAGGAGCCCTTTTCGGCAAACTCGTTGATCTGCACCGTGATGAGCAGGAACTGCGGCGTCACGAGCAGGATGATGGCGGAAATTGCGGTGATGGAGCGCACGAACGCCGTCACAAGGCCGGAGAGGAAGGAGTCCTTGATGAGCGGCAGCGTGACGGTCATAAAGACCTTGAAGCTGTCCGCGCCCATGTCGTAGGCGGATTCCTCGATGGACTTGTCGATCTGGCGCAGGGCGGAGATGCCGCTGCGCGTGCCGGTCGGCAGCGAGCGCACGACAAAGACGATGATGAGGATCAGCCCCGTGCCGTAAAGCCCCTGCAGGAAGCCGGTGCGGAACACGCCGGCGGAGAAGCCACGGATGTAGCCGACGCCGAGCACCGTGCCGGGTACAGCCATGGCGAGCATGGACACCGCCTCGATGAAGCCCTTGGACTTAAAGCTCCGCTTGACGACGAGGTAGGAGATGATCATGCTCAGCAGTGCCGTGATGGGCGCGGAGATGAGGCTCAGGCGGAAGGAATCCCAGAACGCCTGCAGGCCGTGGTAGCGCGTGAAGATGAGCTTGAACCACTTGCCGGTGAGCGGGAAGAACTTGTAGCCCCAGGTGGGGAAGAACGCGCCGATGGGCACGCACAGGTACATGAGGATGACAAAGGTGGCGGCAAGACCGCAGAGAATGGTCAGCGGGACCTTGACGCTCTTATCCTCGATGAGCATACGGCCGCGGGAGGCCTTGCCGGTCAGCGTGGCGGCGGTCTTGCGCTCGAGGTAATACTTCTGCACCGCGAACATCGCCAACGTGATGCACAGCAGCACGACCGCCATCGCCGCCGCGCCCGGCTTATCGTAGGAGCCGGTGATCTGCAGATAAATGGTGGTGGCGAGGGTATCGTAGGAGCCGCCGATGAGCATGGGGTTGGCGAAGTCGGCGATGGACTCGATGAAGGTGACGAGGAAGGCGTTGCCAAGACCGGGGAGCATCAGCGGCAGCGTGACGCTGGTGAAGACCTTCCAGCGGCTCGCGCCCATGTCGCGCGCGGCCTCCTCGAGCGAGGGGTCGATGTTCTTCAAAAGACCCTTGAGCATCATGTAGCACACGGGGAAGAAGGTGAGCGTCTGCACGACGGCGATGCCCCAGAAGCCGTAGACGCTGTTGTCGTAGATGCCGAGCAGGAAGCGGGTGATGATGCCCGACTTGCCGAAGAGCATGATCATGGAAAGCGACAGCACGAACGGCGGGGAGACGACCGGCAGCATCGAAACGACCTTGAAAAGGCCGCCGACAAATTTACCGACGCGGACGTAGACCTCAACATAGGCGAAGAGCAGGCCGAGCAGCGCCGAGAGGATGCCGACGAGGAAGCCGACCTTGAGCGTGTTGGTGATGGCCTTGGTAAAGGTGGGCATGGCGAAGATGCGCTCGAAGATGCCGAAGCCGAAGCTGCCGTCGCCCACGAAGCTGTCCACCAGCAGGATCGCCAGCGGATAGAGAATGAACAGAGTCAGAAAGGTGATGAGCACGACGATGGTGGTGACCATGATGGGATCGGCCATCAGCTTTTTCCGGTCCAGCGCCGCGCTTTGAGAACGTGCCATAGGGAGCTCCTTTCTTGGTGGTTTGGAGGAAAACGCAGGCGGGGCAGCGGCTCATGCCGCCGCCCCGTCGGGATCGTTGGGTCGATGCGATAGACGATGTAGGGAGAATTACTTCACCTGGAAGCGGTTCTCGTCGCCGGTGTTCGCGCCGGAGGCGGCCAGAGCGTTCATGACCTCCTCAACGTAGGTCTTGATGTTCTTGGTGGCGTCGTCGAAGTCATAGTCCATGACGTTCTCGGGGTCCAGACCGAACTCCACGGCAGCCTCGGGCTGGGTGGCGTTGTCAATGACCAGGAACTGATAGGAGCCGTTCTGAGCGGCGAGGTTCACGCAGTCGGGAGAGAGCGCGTACTCGATCCACAGCTTCGCGGCGTTGGGGTGAGCGGCGCCCTTAAAGATGGCGGTGGCGCCGATCTCGCAGGAGGTGCCGGAGGACGGGATGATCAGCTCGATGTTATCGTAGCCGTTGTCGATGATCTGGGTGATGCCGTCATGCAGGAAGCCGATGCCGATGACGCACTCGCCGGTGCCGACGTTCTTGCTCGGGCCGGAGCCGGACTTGGTGTAGACCTCAATGTTCTTATCGAGGTCGACGAGGTACTGGATGCCCTCAT